>Ga0307515_10011697_pt1 | contig 16610 bp, 13 predicted proteins | sample 17_EM_MG_FD_194513 | JGI IMG/M metagenome (GOLD analysis project Ga0307515, IMG submission 194513) | Populus trichocarpa ectomycorrhiza microbial communities from riparian zone in the Pacific Northwest, United States - 17_EM | ecosystem: Host-associated > Plants > Roots > Unclassified | place... | reverse complement strand
TCTTCCAAAGTGGTGACCTCCATAGTCGCTCCCAGCAGCCACTGCATTCCTCATTCGTTGAGAGAATGTCAGAACAACCTCTTGCATGCTTGGAGTTGTCCTTCATATGCGGTATACCGATAAGTTTCGGAGGAGGAAATGACCTCACCGCACTCCACGAGGCCGCTTGCGACATACATGGGTATCCTCGGCGGAGCATTTGGTGCCACCGATGCACTGTCACCATCTCGTGGCCTTCGTGCTGCAATTTCGTCATCATATGACCTTCGTGCTTGTAGAGATTAGACTCCCTGCAGTTGCCAAGTCGACCTCCGAATTACGGGATATACATACCCTCAGATATTATGTTACATCTGCATAGAGGGGCTCTGTATAAGTGTGGCCACCACCTCCGATCTGAGACCGGGAATCAATCATTCAGCTTATCAGGTTCGTCAACCCAAACGGCTGCAGCACATCGAGTTCGTCAACCGCGGCTGTGTTTATAGTAGACAAGTCCTTGGCCGGAACAACAACTACCTCCAGTTGGATGACCGGGAGTCTCTGAGCATATAGCAGTCCTTCATGAGAATTGCCAGCACCTCCGGTAAGATGACCGGGAGTATATAAGCAGGATCGTGCAGTCATTCCAAAGAACGATCAGCAACTCCGGTAGGACGACCGGGACTTCATGAGCACTTTGTGGCCCTCCATAACAATGGTCAGCTCCTCTTCAATAGGCTTTAACTTTTCGTCTCTTCGGTAAGCGTGTCGAAGGTTTGCAATCCTAAGTGGACCTGATCGTGGAATGTAACTTTGTTGCCTCGTATATCATCTCTTGATTTCTCTGGACTTCGCCGTGAATTGACGCGTTTAGGGTACGGCGATCGTGTAGACTTCGACAATGGGTGCTCAATGGAGCTGTCGGTATTTGAACTCGTCTCAATCGACCGTGAATTGACGCGTTTAGGGGTACAGGGATTGTATAGATATTCCTCCATCATCTTTCGCATGATCGCGATCTCGGATTGCATGGTAGGTTCGGGCTCACTCGGGTAGTCGCCCAGACAGTCGTCCAGACAGTCGCTCAGGTCGTCTTCCCTGTCGGCAGTGTTTTCTTCCTCGTCGTGATCACTCTCGTCGTAGATTTCATCCTCCTGAAGTACGGAGACTCATCAGGTGAGAATAGGTGTTACTTGGCCCAGAGGAGATCGTAGGTTTTCCCTGCTCGAACATGTACTAGCCAAGCGCAATTGATCTCTGGCAGCTTTCATAGGAGGCGTAGTAGACGATTGACGGTAAAATTGACGCGCAGGGTGTTCGTTTTCTGTCGGTTTTATCGTTCTTTGAAAATGGGGGTAAAACTCGTGTATCCTCGTGAGCGAAACGTATCCGATAACTGAAAAATCGAATATAATGTAAAGGACGTACGCCTACGCTTGACCGCAGACCTATGGTGTAGTGGTATACGGTTGCACACGAGAGCGAGTGAGTATATATGGAAAGTATAGTGGTAAGATATTGGATACAGATCTAAGTGCCGTAGCGGCGACCTATATACACTGGCGCTTACCCGGCTTCAGGTCACCTGTCGCCGTTACAGTTTTCTGAAGTCCGATCTCAAATGCGTGAAATCATAATCACGATGATGCATAACCATCCTGCGACGATCTACAAGCTACTGACGATCTCGCATCAACAAATTAACTATCCTGAACCACGTCTGCATTGTAACTATCATTGGTCAAATTAAGCCATGAGGGTCTTTAAAAACAAGAATTACACGCTTCATTAAGTGTATGGAGCGAGTACTATCCGAATTGCGAGGACAAATCAAATTAGTTGATGTAGGAGTATGCCGAGAGATGATTTGTGATATTGCCAAAGGAAGTGTGAACCGTTCATCAAGTGCTCGTTTTCACATTCGCAAGTGTTGGTACACAGGTCATGACGATTGAAAACAGCATCGCGACGACTTAAAGAACACTCAGGAACAGTAAAGCAATACCACATATCAGGGAAATCTCGATTTCATTTTTTTGATTTTGTGGGTATAATAAACTACATACATTCAATTAAGGATATTTAAGTTTTGCTGATGTGTATGCTGTACTCATTGTATGCTGTACTCGGTGTATGCGATACCCGGTGCCGACTCATGATCATGACATGGCGAGATGGAGAGGGATGACTGAAGCTTGTATTCTGCGATGATACTAGAGTTGTGTACGAAAACGACAGAGGTGGGGGATGGAGATGAGAACAATCTGAAGGTTATGACCGGATATGAGATATCCCGGGTATGCCTTGCCTGATTGGGATGTAACGACATCGTATCAGTGTAATTAGACCGCAGATTGGAACTGCTACCTGCCGTATCGGGGATGGGCAATTGACTTGCACACGCAATTCTCTTAAGTCCTAGTTTCTCACGATGATTTTCCCCATACCCTCTTATCTCTCTCTTTCTTGTCCTCAATTCTACCATCACCTAAGAATATCAAGTTAAGTCATCACTCTCTATCTCTCCATTGCATGATCAAGAGTTAACAATGAGTAGAGCATACACTGAGTACAGCATACACCGAGTACAGCATACACCGAGTACAGCATACACCGAGTACAGCATACTCTGAGTACTGCATCATCCCAAGATCAACTGTCTCCCGCTCCCAGCCAGTCTCTCATCTCTCGGCAGACCATGTCGTACTCAATGCTCTACATTCGCACAAATACGCGTTAACCAATGAATAGAGTCTCCGCTCTTTTCGCACCTCCCTCCCGAACTACCGCATCCAGATTCACCGCTTCCTAGTACTCCTTGAATCTCGCTGGATTAAGGCCTCCAAGTGCATCTCCAAACTTGCTCGATCACAGCCTCCAAGTGCATCGCTAAACTCGCTCGATCACGGCCTCCAAGTGCATCTCCAAAGTCACTCGATCACTGCGTCCAAGTGCATCTCCGAACTCACTCGATCGCGGCCTCCAAGTGCATCTCCAAAGTAGCTGGATTACACCCTCCAAGTGCATCTCCAAACTCACTTAATCGTGGCCTGCAAGTGCATCTGGAAAGTAGCTCGACCACAGCCTCCAATTGCATCTCCAAACTCACTCAATCGCGGCCTCCAAGTGCATATCCAAACTTGCTCGTTCATGGCCTCGAAGTGCATCTCCAAACTCGGGCAATTACAGCGTCCGAGTGATCTCCAAACTCGCTCGATCATGGCCTCGGAGTGCAACTATGAGTTCACTCGATCACCTTGCGGTGAAACGCTCGAGCTGGAAGGCAGGCAGCCCATCATCAACACTCCGCCACACCTCGCATGGCATCTGAAGGGAATTCGTCAGAAAGAGCGGTTCTGGCTCGAGGAGCGTAGGCAGATGGTCAAAGGATCTAAATACATTGTGCGGATCTATGAAAGCTCAGCAAGAGTATATGAGACCAAGAGCTTGGAAAGATAGAGTGTGTATTTCGTACATTGGGATGATGTCAATCTAACCCGGGATCTCCGAAATATGTACTGCCTGTCACTGAGTCCAACTCCGTTATTCCTGTATCTCCGTATGTATATATATATAGAGACTTAGATAATACATGGCATATTATGATGTAGCGAATCTTGTGACTCTAACAAAGACCAATATGATCGATGAAATGCGTTGTGGTTATGGAACCCTAAGAACCCCTGGTGTGAGAATACGGTACCAAGTCTCCTGCCGACCTGCGCAGGTCTCAGCAGCTCCAAAGTTTAACCATCCTAATATTAAAATCACGTAGCATCCTGAATGCACCTGCATCACTCCAGGTGCTTTCAGGAGCACGTGAGAATGCTCTTGCACAGTCTTAGAGCACTTTACAAAGCTCCAGGGGGGGTTGAGAGCATCTGGAAGTACTTAGAAGCACTGGCAAGGGCTACCGGAGTGTCTGGGAGGTTTGCGTATAGCTTCCGGACCGAATTACATTTTGCTGATGTAGGTGGCCGTGGCAGTTGAAATCAGAGCGTAATGTGTCCAGAAATCGGTCCAGCTCTTTTGCAACTCTGCATAACCCTACAGGGTCAGCCATGTTGCAGATATTCGGTCTTGGGCCTACAGTGTTTCGTTCGGAACATTCGGCGCATTCCGCAGCCCTTTCATCCCGTTTGGCTGCCATTCTCTCCCGTTCAAGTGTCTGTTCGGCTTTCCACTGGCCTTGATTTTCGAGCAGCATTTGCAGCATCCAACGGTTGTGAGTTGCCACATCTAGATGATCCTCGTCAGTAATTTGGGAACGGTGATCACCACTATAGTTGTTGATTGGGCTATCTGTGTTGCTTCGGTAGTGTTAGCAACGGGTCGAAATGCGCGGTTCGGTTCCGGGTCCGGTTCCGACCCGGAACCGGACCGTTGCAACGGGTTTCCACACAAAACCCGCTCCTCAAAAGTCAACATCTCTTGCTCCAATTAAGTATTTGAGTTCGGATCATATCGTGACATAATCTATATGTGAAATATGCAGTTTTATGCCCTCTTTCATCTCCTGTTCTCCGATTTGCAATCGGACCAATTGTCATGGAGTCGCGATGAAAACTCGGTCACTGGGGCGTGATTTTCGGCTTGATTTCACAGCGACTCAATGAATACTGATCCGATCGCAAATCTGAGAACGGGAGATGAAATAGGACATTAATCTGCACATTTCACGTATAGATCATGTCACGATACGATCAGAACTCAATTACTTAATTGGAGCCAAACTTGTAGGAACCATGAAAGGGAACCGCGGTCCGGTTCCAACCCGTCCCCGAACCCGGTGGTTACCCCTGTTTTCCGGGTCACAACCCGGACTGGAGCATCCGGTCCGGTTCCAAACCCGGACCGCAGCCGGGTAACCCGGAACCGTTGCTAACACAATGCTTCGGCCTCCAAGGTCGTTGTAGAGGTCATCGTCATCGTCATCCTCAATTTCGGCCTCTGGTAAGCGGGTTAGAATAGTGAGTTTGGCAGTCTCTGCCGCCGCCTGCAGAGAGTCATCACTCTCGTGGATGTCAGTGACGCGCAATGGAGTTCAGGTCAACTTCTTTGGAGGCATGTTTTGTGATAAAACGTGTTATTCTGTGGCGATGCACTGAAAGGTGTAAAATCAGGAGATCCTGTGAGCGAAAAGTATCGAATTATCTGAGAGCGATAATAGTGTAAGGCCATACATCTGTATATGGCTGTGTATGAGAGTATTTGAGAACATACGGTTGCACATGTGGATGTGGTAATATAACAGAGTAATTGATGGGTAAGATTATTGCTAGCGATCTCAGAGAGATCGTGAGTGATCTAGATAAGGTGGGCGGTTACCCTGCCCTGAACATATCACGTGCCATTGGCGAGAACCTAATCACGACAGCCATCACACCCAGAAATAACAATACTTTGAATGCAGCTGGCTGAGATTTGAAGATATCAACAATCAGCAACCTCCAAAACATGTAGTGTCTGACGCTGCATATTCTTGTCACTAAACACTAAATAGTCTGATGAACTTTCAGGGACTTAATTGTGGCAAAGATTTGATACAAACTGTGACTACATCAGCAACAACCCTGGTTTCCGTCTGAAACACCCGGCTGTTCCGGATGGCTCTGACGGCTCTGACGGAACCTCGTACCCTCTGACGGAGAATTGCACGCTGCCTGTCGCCAAGGCGACGGGTCGCGTTGCATAGCAGAGGACCCGGGAGCGCCAGCGCCAAACCTGTGAGTGTCTGGGAGCACCTTGAATCACAGTAGAGCATTCTGGGAAAAACAACATCTTCTTTGAGAATGCTCCTGGTACGCCTGGAACTCATAGCTACTACTAATCGTGCAACGATTTTTAAAACTCATGTATTCAGGTTGCATTGTCATCTATGTATCTATTTATCTATATAGCTACCAATCTACAACTCAGAGACACACTCCGAGGCTGTGATCAAGCAAGTTTGGAGATGCAATTGGAGGCCGAGGTCGAGTGAACTCAGTGATGCACTTTGAGGCCGTGATAGAGCGAGTTTAGAGATGCAATTGGAGGCCGAGATCAAGTGAACTGAGAGGTGCACTTGGAGGCCATGATTGAGTTTGGAGATGCACTTGGAGGCCGAGATTGAGTGAACTGAGAGGTGCACTTGGAGGCCGTGATCGATCGAGTTTGGAGATGCACTGGGAGGCCGTGATCGAGGGAGTTTCGAGATGCACTGGGAGAAAGTGATCGAGCGAGTTTGGAGATGCACTGGGAGAAAGTGATTGAGCGAGTTTGGAGATGCACTCGGAGGCCTTGATTGAGTGAGTCTGGAAATGCACTTGTAGCAGGCTATGATCGAGCGAGATTGGAGGAGTACTTGGTGGTGATCAATCTGGAGGCAGTTGGTGGGAGGCGCGCCAGGTGCTGAGACTCTATTCATCAGTTAGTTAACTCGAATCCGTGGGAATGTGACAAGGTGACTTCACCTTTGAAGCTCTTATGGAGGCCGAGATCGAATGACCTGAGAGGTGCACTTAGAGGCCAAGATCGAGCGAGTTTGGAGATGCACTTGAAGGCCGAGATCGAGTGAACGCAGAGATGCACTCTCAGGCTGTGACCGAGCGAGTTTGGAGATGCACTTGTAGGCTATGATCGAGCGAGATTGGAGGAGTACTTGGAGGCAGTGGAGTTGGAGGGAGGTACAGCAGAAGCGGAAGCTACATTCAGGGGTCAACTCGGAATCGTGAGAATGATGGAACCACAGACAATCTTAGGTGTATGCTGCACTCGCTGTTAACTCATGATTATGATATGGAGAGAAAGAGAGGGATGACTTAACTTTGTGTTCTTGTGATGATGGTAGAGTTGTGGACAAGAAAGAGGGAGATGGGGGATGAAGATGAGAACGATATGGAGAATACGAGCGGTTATGAGAAATCAGGAGTATGACTTGCCTGATTTGGTTTAGAAGACCCTGTATCGGTGTTACTACCCGCCGCATCAGGAATGGTACCTGCCGTATCGGGGATGGTCAATTGACCGGCAGACTAAATTTTCTCAAGTCCCAGTTTCGCATGATGATTTCCCCGATCTCCTCTGATTTCTCTCTTTCTTGTGCTCACATCCACCATCACCTAAGAACACGAAGTTAAGTCATCCCTCTCTATCTCTCCATGCCATAATCATGAGTTAACACTGAGTACAGCATACACCAAGTACAGCATCATCCCAAGATCGACAGTCCAGCTGCCGTCCCGCCTCTCTCCAAACCGTCCGCCTCCAAGTACTCCTCCAATCTCGCTCGATCATAGCCTGAGAGTGCATCTCTGAGTTCGCTCAATCTCGGCCTCCAAGTGCATCTCCAAACTCGCTTGATCTTGGCCTCTAAGTGCAGTTCTCAGTTCACTCGATCTCGGCCTCCAATTCCATCTCCAAACTCACTCAATCACGGCCACAAAGTGCATCTCTGGTTCCACTCGACCTCGGCCTCCCAGTGCATCTCCAAACTCGATTGATCACGGCCTCCAAGTGCATCCCTTAGTTCCCTCGACCTCGGCCTCCCAGTGCATCCCCCAGCTTCTTCGATCACGGCCTGCAAGTGCATCTCCAAGCTCGACTGATCAAGGCCTCCAAGTGCAGCTCTGAGTTCACTCGATCTCACCCTCCAATTGCATCTCCAAACTTGTTCAATCACGGCCTCAAAGTGCATCTCTGAGTTCACTCGACCTCGGCCTCCCAGAGAATCTCGAAACTCAATCGATCACGGCCTTCAAGTGCATCACCAAACTAGCTCGATCACGGCCCTCAAGAAGATGGTTAAGGAGTAATAGTTGGTGTACGGAGATGCAGAGGTAGCGGAGGTGGAATGAGCGACGAAGAATATATATTCGGGAGGCCCCGGGGTAGATAGTTAGACATCATCTCATTTTCATCTCCTCTTGTCATACAACGACAATACACACTCTATGTCTCTCAACTTTTGGTCTCACTCTCTCTTTGCGAGATTTCGTGGATCCGCGCAATTGCATGGATCCTTATGGATTGCATTCCTGATGCAAGCGTGTACACAGTGAACCCATTCCGACGTATGGTCACAGTTGGCCACAACGCCAGATGGTTCGTTTACAATGGGAGACCAACAGAGCGACAAGAAACGGTGAAACGGCGATCGGAGGGTGATATGCAACTCGATGCATGGCATTGACTCCGGGCGCGGAGTAATCCGCCACCGGGGTGTCTCTGACGCCCCTGACGGAGCGCGTCCACTCTGACGCAGCCAGTCCGCCCAGACGGAAATATTTCTTGCTGATGTATACCATCCGGTTCAAGATGTTGTTGGAACCACTATATTACACACGGTCCAAAAACCCAACTGTTCCTAACAGTAGTGCTTACTTTGGGTTCTGTGTGGGTTGCTGTTTGGGCTTTGATTGCTGCTGCGACAGTTGGCAACACTGTGGTCCCTTTTCCTCTGTAGTATCTGCATGTCATGAGGCCTCTGGGCCTCCACAGTGCATCCTTCCAGACTTGTCTATCTCTATCTCTCTTGCTTGTTGGCCTGGTCCTATTCCCATCATGATAGTTGGGATGATGTTCATTATAGTCACTTCCACACCACTTCTCCTCCTCATTGTGAGCTTCCCCCTTCTGTTCTCTCTCTTGTATTCATGACATCATTCCTAGCCACTGTAACTCATGGACAGCTGCCTGGGCTTGAAACAGCAATATGCGGTGTTGAACTGTTTGGTGCAGGTGGATTAGCTCCAGTGGCTGTTGTCACATCTTCCTATCCAATGTTGCACCTCCTGTTACTGGTGGCCCTTGTGGAGTCACGGCACTCACACCTCAACCTCATCGCAGTCCCAAGGTGTTCCGGGCAGTCAGCACAGTGTAATTGGAGGGGCAGCACGTCGTATTTGTATAATGTCATCCCAGTACTTCATTGTTTCTAGTCCTCCTGGTCATCCAATTTCCATGTCTCGTGCATGAACAGGCATCCCAATTTCGTTTACCACCCCAGTGGAGCATTCACCCGAGGGATTTGCTTTTGGTGCTGATGTATTCGCCACTGACTTGCTTTGCTATTGAAGTACCCCATCTCATCATGCAATCCAAAGGTGCCGGAGTAGTTCTGAAAGAGTCAATTCCGTGTTAATAGTCATTTGGTAGTGTCCATTTGTGTAACAATGATTGAATTATTCTTGATTTTATTTCAATTTTTGCAGTACACAATTAGCTCAATAGATGTATTTAGTTTACAGTAGTACTTTCAGTGTAATGAAAGTATTAACAATATTGCCTTTTGGTAAGTGGTGCCAACTATTGGAGCATCGACTCCAACTTAACTGTTCTCGGTAGAGCCAGAAGCCAGAATGAACAGATTTTGATAGTATTAATGATGTATTGGAGTGGGTAACTAAATACTAAAGTTTCTGCCTGCCTGACTCCAACTACTCTGCACAACTTACATATCCTCTTGCCTGCTTCTAGTTATTTCTGTTACCTGTGAAGCCAAACTCAAGCTTTAGTTGAATGATGGCTGAAGACAATGTATTGCAACAACTTGAATGTCCAGAAAGGCCGGGAAGCGGTCTCCAGTTCTAGTATTAAATATATACAATGTTAACACGTGTTTTTTCCTAATCTTATTGATCAGAATGCTGTGGCTGACTGGCACACAGAGGCATGTATAAACCACTTGAACTCAGCGCTAGAATAACCCATTAATTTAAGTCTGCAAGTTGGACTCTGAAAACAAGGTATCATATACCCAAAATTTATAACTATGCCTGCTTCATATTCCGGATTGTTGATGTGTTGTAATATACGGATATCTCCAAGGCAGTTAGCAGTGATGCTGACAAAGGTGGTCATTTCTGTATCAGTAGGCATCACGTATTTTCCGCTTCGAAAAGTTGTTGGTTATCCTACATGATCAAGTTGACTTAATGGTAGCAAAGATAGTTGAAATGTCAGAGTACAGAGAGTATCCTATTCAAAGTCTTGAGTGAGAAGGACCAGGCCGTAATATGTGGCAGATACAGTCCTATCTATTCTAATTTTTATAGTCCTCGGATATGGCAGTCATTGTTGTTGTTGTTTAATCATACTGTATTCACTCTAACTAGAGTATGACAGGACCTGAATAACCCCCTCCGCCTCCGGGCGAGCCGGCTAGATGGCGTAGCTCCCCCTCTGCTACCCTTCATCCCCGCTGACAAATGAAAGTTGAGAGATAGAGCAAAAGGAAAAGAAGAAAAGGAAAAGAAAAGAAAGGATATAAACCCACTGCCGCCGCCCCCCGCACCTGAGTCAGCCTCCGCGCCTGCTCCGTACCGCCATTCATTTGGATATGGCAGTCATTTGTATGAGATGAAGTTGCTTCTGTCACTGCACATGTAGTGAGTCCACCATCCACATCGCAGATGTCGCAGTTGATGATTTAAGTGCGGAGTAAGTGGGGTTTGGTAGTCAAAATTGATCTCGATCACCAGCCAAAAATCCATTCTGTGTCAGTGCCGAACTTGCTTCCGCCATTGAGTGTTTAGTGCTTCATTTATTGACCTTGTTTCGGGCTTCGACACCTTGCTGGCAATGGTCGCATTTGGATCTGGTATGGCTGCGTTTTCCGCAGTGGAAGCAAAGTACTCCCTGGCTCGTCTTTTGATTAAAGCCCCCGCTTCCTCCGCTGTTGTTGAGTCGTTTGAGAATGCCACAGCTTTCGGTAGTATGATTGATCATTTTACAGTGTTTGCAACATTATTCGTTATAGTCTTTTCCTCCGCGGTCTCTGCCACAATTTCCTTGTCAGTGGCTTTTTTATTTCTTCGTCCTCCGCGCTTGCCCTATCCTCCGCGGTGAATGTAGAGAGCGGATCCGGTTGCCTGGTCTCCAGTGGCAATGTTGTACGCCCTCATTGTAATTAGTACGTGTAATACCTTCGTCATCCAGGTAGGGTAATAATCATGAATAAGCTTGGGAATAAATCTGTGATTGGTCTTCAACATCTCGGTGGTGGTAGACATTGTGTGAAGTGACGATAGTGATTGGGATGTTGAGTTTTAGTATTGTTTATACAGTTGTTGCTAAGGGGACGGTGGTGGGTTAGGGTTGTCGAGGGACTTGTAGATCGTGAGATGAAAGTAGTGTAAAGTGAGTTCAGTAAGCGGCCTCCGGGCTCATAGCTTGTTACGAATGTAAAACGGACAAAGTCTATTCTATTATCTATGGATAAGCTCTGTCTTTATATACATGAGAGCCTGGAACTCGATGGAAGTGCATGGAAGCTCATGATTACAAATACTAATGGCGATGGAAAGTGAAAACTCGTGGATGAGTCTCCGACGGTGAGTCCGTAGCCTGTGAGTCAATTCGGCGATCTCAGTATCGGCGACTTCCCGTCAGATCATATATTAACAGTATCCACCCAATTACCATCTATATTCTTACGCAACCGCATGCTAGCATACGCGCCCTTACAAAGATAGCCAAAGCCACACCAGCTGCATAATCTCCACTTTCTCTGCATCGGAATATCCACCTCAGATTACTTTGGCTTTATTGTTCTCCGCAGCATGCCGTCGTCATAAATGGTTCGCTAGATCAGGTGCAGAGCAGTTTATTGACGCAGTAAATCAAGTGGCTTGGTGGGTAATTACCACTTGTGCGGGCGGAGGGCTATCGCACTAGAACAACTTATCAAGCTGCCCAGTGTAAGTACAAATGCATCTACACAGTTTGAAGGTAAAGTCGAGTATAGATACACAGCCCAAAATGATGAAGGCATCATTGAATGCTGATCGAACAAACTAGTCTTGAATGTGCCGTCACACTCGAACAATGTTCCTGAGACAAATCGGCGAGCCATGTTAATTTGGTCAGTGGTGCAAAAGAATAGCTGTTCTAACTGCTAGACTGGTGGCGCGTCATGTCGGGAGGCGGTTGTCCCACTAGCATTAGCACTGACATGTGTCCATCGTGCACGACCATAACATCGATTGTGGATCAGACCGTCAAACATAGTGTTAATTGGTGCACATTCACTATGGAGATGAGATGACTCACTTCGTTTGCTATTGTTGAATCTTGATTGGTTGTGCCGCAATGTTTCCGAGTGTTTGAGAACTAGCGAAAGGTTGTACGGTATACCAGCCTCGCGAAATCGCCAGGCCTTAGCTTTCGCTGCAAGGCCTCACCAGTCTGGACGGATCCGGTCTGACGTAGGGATCAGTACAATCCAGTCCAGCAGCGAGGGCAGACCGAACCGGACCAATGACTGTATGTCTCACACTGGACAGTACTGGTCTGCACTCGTCCATCTTCTGCAAATGTTACTTATCTGGATTCGGTTTAACTCCTAGCGGTTGGTCTACAAATCACGATTCTTCCCCACTTTTAAACTGCAAACATGCACAAATAGACGATTATGTCCAGCGTAGTATGAGCTTCCAGTCAAAATTGGCACATTTATCCCATTATCAACCCGATTCCTGCAAGTTTAACCCTAACCCTGCAACGAAGTCCGGAACTAGTCTAGAGTGAGTCTGAACCGGTCTGATGAAATGTTAGACTGATCTGATTCTAGTCCAAAAGACCCCGCGCTGAACTGGACTAAACTCGGATTGTTCCAGTCTAGACTGGTCCACCCCCGGACGGTTGGGAATATTGCTTCGCTGCAAAATACTCAGGGTGACGAAGACCATGTGCCGAATAAATCATTGGGTCTGGCGCCATTTCATGATTGTAGCTGCTTGGCAGCCAGAATCGTCCCCAACTGCTAATGGACAGTGGGGTGAAGGGAATCACCTTGCCCCACACGCTCTTGGAACCAATGATTCCAACCGCCCAGTAATGAACTAGATTGGCCTAGGGCCGTTCAGTGCGGTCGAGTCAAGTCCGGGCAATTTTCTGGACTGGGATAGCATCAGTCTGACTTTTCGCCTGACCAGGACGGGCTTGGTCTGGTCTTATCCTATAGCTGTATTTATGGTTACATTGGTATTTGCTCGAACATTAAAGAAATATACCGGATTGCGCACAGAACTGCTATCGTACACCTCAGGTGGTGAGATTGGGAGTGAGTGTTCGTGATTACTGTATCGTAAACGGTCCAGACAGAAACAAAGAAGCCGATACCGATGCCGGTCACCGAATGGATCGCGGCCCAAGGCACCATCATTTGAGACTTCGCCATCTCTGATATTAATGTCGAAGACACCTGGCGGAATTTCTATTCAATGTCAACCTCCCAACTACTGAGGAATGGATGACTATCGCATCAAACGTTGAACTCACCGGACAGAGAGAGAAAACGGCGGATATCATCACTCATCTAATATCGTTCGAGGCAAATCTCCGCCGAGCCCGAGGCATCTACCTTCTTTGCGACGAAAAAAGCCTGGGGCCGGCACCCACTGTGGGAGACTGAGACTGAGAACTGGAGGTAGTGCATGATATGCCCCGGTTACGGAGAGAAGGGCCATACCAAGCCGAAATGCCCGAATCAGGACAAGTGCGCTTTCTGCTTCGGGAAGCTTAAAAGTGATACCAATTTTATGGCATTTATCCCGGCTGCTGACTCGGAATCGTATCTTTTCTCGGTCACCGAATCGTCACCGATCGCGGTCAATATAGCCTCAGCGAATCAGTCTACCGACTACTGGGTATTCGACGCCGGTGCAACTGGTCATGTCACTGGCAATCGGCATTTCTTTGGCTCCTCGAGTTTCAAGCCCATTGCTAGGGGGGAGTATCAGGTCAAGATGGCTGGCAACAGACTTGTCGATGCAGACGGATCTGGGAACGTATCATTTCACGTCGATTGCCTGACCATGGGTGCAAATCTAGCCCAGATCACGCTTCAACATGTTCCTTATGTACCTGCCTGCTGTAACAATAACCTCCTCAGTAACTCCCAAATAATGGGGAAGAGAGTACAGTTTGAATACAAACGCGATCGATCTACAGCACGGAGCTTCTCCGGGCAGGGCGTGGCAACTGTACGGCGGCACTTTTGACTGTTCCACTCGGCTATAGCTCTAGGCAGTCTAATTTTGCATGGCGATAGTAGTTGACAACAAGGAATATAAAGCGCCTGCGCTTCTCTCTTCAGTTGAGCTCTATGCTCTCTGCTTCGCACTCTTTACTCCCCACTCTTTACTGCACTCTCTTTACTCCACACTCTGTAATCCCCTCTCTTCAGTCGGTTCACTTTAGTATTGCTCTTTGTCAACACCTTGTCATTCAGAATTTCGTCTTCATTCCAATTTTCATACACTCCTAATGTCTTCAAGTCTGCTCCTCAACCATTCAGGTTCAACTACTGCTATGCCTCGATGGAAGCCACACCCTTCGCTTCGCTCAAACCCAGACCGCCTTCACTGTGTGCAGCAATATGCGGATCACATTCCACTACTTGAACAGCAACCACCTGTCGATGGGAAGGTATTCGCTACCCAATGTGTTGAAATTAAACACCTCCTGAATTATGCTATGTGCGTCGGATTGCAGGTTGTAACAGCCAGCGGGGACGAGAAAAAGGGCTGCAGTAGCCTGAGCAGTGCAATAGAAATACCATCACTAAGAAAACAAGCTGTACTTGGCCTGTAACTGCTCGATTGGACGATATGGAAGAGAGAAGTATACACGGTATAGAGGTTTGGTGACATGTCGAAAGGAGGGTGCATTAGCTCCTGACGCCGCATGCACTCTAAGCAGTGATTCCTCCGATCCGGACGATCCCAGTCTGATGTACAGCTCAGTTCGTAGCGGCCTACCTAGACGATATCATGTGTGTTCGGACAACGCCCAAGACCACGAAAGGCACGTAGCCACGGTCCTGGGCGTCCTCAACCGGAACAACATTCACCTTGAGCCTTCGAAGTGCTCCTGGCACGCGACCGGAGTCGACTTTTTGGGTTTCACCGTAACTGCCGGAAAGGGGTCCGAGTTTCGGGATATGCCGGTGCCAAGTACTGCCGCAGAAACCCGATTTCCTTAGATGACATGTGCCTGGCTATGCCGACATCTTTGCCGAGATGACCCATGCACCGGTACCAAGCAGCGGGATTTCGACCCGAAGGACAACGGTCACCCTTTCGTACGCGCTTTTCGACGGCTTCAGGTGACGGTTTCCTCTGGTGCTTCGGTTTTGCCAAGCCGGTGCGAGCGGAGACGGATGCATCGGACAACGCTTGGGCCCTGGTCATATTGCACCCGGACGAATCCGGAAGCTGGGAACCCTGCGTTGTGCGCGCTGTAGTTTACAGAGATCGCAGAATCAAAGTACTATACCCTACTTGGTCAGGATTTCTGTCCAGATTCGGTACAGCTTCGGCGTGAAGGACCACCGAAGACATGTTTCATCCCCCACTTTTTACGATCACCATCAGGAGGTTGAGAGTCTAAATATCGGTATCGTGAATTGTGAAAGCGTCGCAACAGATACTTCTATATAGATGGGAGTCAGCTACCTCGCGTGGTCGGTTGCGCGGAGGTTGGTTCGGCTTGAACGCTGCTGGGTTCTGGAATCTACTTTTGCAGTTGCTCAGAGGCCCCGCGGTTCTTCTTCAGCTCCTTACACACAATACCAAGTTACCAATTGCCGCCAGACATCGCAAGGAGAGGGGAAATTGTACGACGCAATGGTTGTTGTAGAGAGCGAAGGTAGGAAGTTATGGGGAACGAAGATGGGAAGTTCGAGAGTTGTCGTGTTCTTGGATTCCGGGGAAGCTCAGTTCTAAGTTAAGAAAGCAATGGCTTGCTTAAGCGAGCACCAAACCAGATTAAGCTATCATTCAGAACTCAAGTTAATGTAGGAAAGCTGAACATGAACAAAAACGTTAAACCGAAATGCTGGTGGACTGGACTGGACTGAGCCGTACCTTTGACCGGATCAGAACTCGACTGCTGGAATCATCGCTGGCATCCACAGTCATCGGCCGACATCAAGTTTTTAAGGTTCTATATGGCTAGATATGAGTATACCAATGATAATGTATAGAGTTTGCGATAAATAGTGAGGGTAAATTTGAGGATTGGTTTAATTCAACTCGGTTTGCAACTTCTGAAATTCATCATCGATGTATATCTGCTGGGGACTGCCGAGGATTGCCGCGAATGACTAGGGAGGGCAACTTGGTATTGCCCGCCATCCCATCCGTCCGTACCTACCCTATTCGGGATGGACAGCGCCGTTTCGGTCGCTGTCGTGAGTGATCCCGGACGGACGAGACATTTGAGATCACTAGTCTAGGATAGAACGCAGTTATACGCTCTGAACAAATCTTCATACGTGAGCAGAATATACGGGTGAGAGTTATACCCATCATTATAAAGCTACTATTACTGATATGTCCCCGGTTGACAGTCTAAAAATATTTTTCAACAATACGGGAATGATGAATCTAGGGTCATACATACGTAGATGGGTCCTTCACGATAGGTCAACAGGCGCTGCGCTGGAGCAGTCTGGTCTAGATCGTCCTGCATGGCTGTAAAGTTCTCTGTGACATCAAGCCAAGTGGTGGAGCAATATTCCAAATACAGGTGGTGTTGTTGAGATCAATCGAGTACGAATAGAGATATTGAATTGACTATCGTACAAAAGTGATTGTCTAAAGAGCAAAGAGAGAGAAAGACAGGCGAATATATATGGGAAA
>Ga0307515_10011696_pt1 | contig 16611 bp, 13 predicted proteins | sample 17_EM_MG_FD_194513 | JGI IMG/M metagenome (GOLD analysis project Ga0307515, IMG submission 194513) | Populus trichocarpa ectomycorrhiza microbial communities from riparian zone in the Pacific Northwest, United States - 17_EM | ecosystem: Host-associated > Plants > Roots > Unclassified | place... | reverse complement strand
GCGGCGAGGTCCCGGCCGACGCGGCGGACGTCCGGGACCTCGTCACCGGCGTCGTCCGCTCGACGTCGCTCGACCTGCGGACGAAGGTGCGCCGTGCGCTGATCGCCCGCCGGCCGGAGCTGGAGGCCGCGTCGTGACACACCCGGTGCGCACGCCCGTCGTCGCCGCGGACGGTGGTCTCGTCCGCTTCGCTCTCGCCGATCTCCTCGGCGGATCGGCGACGTCGATGCGGATCGAACTCGCCGACGCCGGGGCCGCCGAACCGTGGCTGACCCGGCTCGTCGGTGCCGAGACCAGCCTGATCGCCCTCGAACAGGGCCACGCCGACGTCCCGGCCCGCCCGGAGCTCGCCGCTCTCGCGCTGCTGCTCTGGGCGCGCCACTGGTGGCCCGCGAGCCCGTCACTCGGCATCCCGTCGCTGGACCCGGCGCTCCTGGACCTCGAAGCCGCCGTCGCGACGGCCGCCGTCGAGGACGTCGCCGAAGGCCTGCTCGACGACTTCGAAGCCACCCCGGCCGAACTCTTCGACGCGGCGATCGCGGGCGGCGCCCTGGCCGGGCCGGCTGAGGAGGTCCGGGCACTCTGCGCCCGGCTGGCGGCCTGGTTCGACGCCCAGGACGACGTCGTGCGCGCCGAAACCGCCGCCGCGGTGCAAGTCACGCCCGGCCAGCGCGCCTACGCCTTGGCCGCGGGCAGTGGTCCCGCCACGCACGGCGAGGGCGTGCTGGCCGAGGGCCGCGCCAGCGTCGACTGGGCCCGCGTTCCCCCGGGCGTTCTCGACGCCGCCGAGGGTACTGTGACCTGGCGGATCGTCGCCGCCGCGGCCGCCGCCCGGCTCGAGGTGGAGGTCACCGGGGCGTTCGCCGACGCTGCCCTCGACGCGGTCGCGACCCACGACGGCGAGCCGTTCGCGGAAGTCGCCCTGCACCTCGGTGCCGGGCGGTTCGCCGGGAGTGCGGACCTCGACGCGGCCGCCGCCCGGCTCGCGGCGAGTCCGTCCGTCCACATCGGACTCGTCGTGGGCGTGGCCACGGACGGCGTCACGGGGACCACCCCGGAGGACCGGGCCGCCGTCGTCGCGCTCGTGCGGGCGCGAGAGGCGCTGCCGCCGGAAGCCCGGACGCTGGCCGAGCGGGCCGCGGCCGGGTCCGCCGCCGAGGAGTTCTGACGTGCTCGCCGGCTTCCCGCCGCCGCTCGTCCCGCCGGACCGGCCGTTGCCGCCGGAGCTGGCCGGGTCGAGCTCGCACGGCTACAACTGCCGTTGTGTCGCAACGCATTTCGGCCTGGACCCGGCGCCGTACGGCGAGCTTCCGGCCTGCTCGCTGACCGAGGCCGAGTACCACGAACTGCTCGTGGAAGCCGTTGACGTCCAAGGTGTGGCCAAGCGGCTCGCCGCGGCGCGGGACGTCGCGGGCGCGCAACGGATGTACGGCCGGATGCGGCAGCTCGCGCACCGGCTCGACCGGACGGATCTCGAGCTCGCCGCCGTCAGCGACCTGGCCACCGTCTGCTACTCCGCCGGGGACCTGCGCACCGCGCGGCAGTGCGCCGAAGCCGTGCTGACCGTCTTCGGCGTGATCACCACCGCCATCGTCCACTTCGGACAGTATATCGAGCTGCGGATGATCGAAGGTTCGCGTGAGGTCGCCGAACGTGTGCTGATCTCACTGTCCACGGAGGAGGGTGAGCTGCCGCGGGCACGCGAGCTGCTCGCGGACCAGCGCCGCCGGGCGGCGTTCCGGAAGGCGGCCGAGCCGGGGCAGTTCCCGCGCGAGCAGCTCGACCCGCACGGTGCCGACGAGCTGGAGCTGCGCGTCCTCGAGGTGCGCGTGCAGGTGGCGGCGGGCGACCCGGCCGGTGCGCGGGCCGCGCTCGAGGAGATCCTGACCGCGCTGGACGCGATCGCGGACGTCGACGAGGTTCGCGAGCAGGTCGTGTCGCTGCAGGCGATGGCGCGCGCCGAACGTGCCCGCGTCCGCCAGGCGGGCGGCGAAGAGGCGGACGCGTCGGCGGACCTGCTGCGGCTGAGTGCCCGCCACGATGGCCCGACGGCGGCGAAGTTCGACGTCCAGCTGGCGGAAGCCCGGGCGTTGGGCGGGGACTTCCCGGGCGCGATCGCGGCGATCGTCGCGGCGCGCGACGAGCTCGCAGCCGCGGGCCTGACCGGCGACGTGGCCGAGGCGAGCCACGCGCTGGGCTCACTCCTGCTGGTCGCGGGTGACGTCCCGCAGGCCAAGGACCAGTTCGAGCACGCGGGAAAGCTGTGGACGGCCCACGGTGACACCCCGGGCACACGCCGGCTGGACCTGGCCTTGGCCCGCTGCGCGGCCGCCGAGGGCGACTGGGCGACGGCGAAGGAGCACGCGGCCCGGGCCCAGGAGTCGGTGCGGGCGTCGGGGGAGTGGCTGGAGTGCCTGCGCGCGGACTTCGTGACGGCGACGATCGAGTACCACCGCGACCCCAGGGCGGCGCTGGAGCTGCTGCTGCCGGTGGCCCTGGCGGCGCAGGAGTACCGGTTCGAGTTCGCCTCGCCCCAGGCGAGGACCGCGTGGGCGAGCGGCGTCGCGGGCCCGGCGACGGAGCTGCTGATGGTGTTGCTGACCCAGCTGGACGAGACGCGGCTGACCGCGGAGCTGATCGAGCGCACGTGCGCGGTCGGGGCCTACACGGAGGACCGGTCCCTCGACCTGACCGGAACGCTGCCGACGCTGGAACCGGTTGCCGGGGTTGGCGGTTCGGAGCGACCGGAGGCGGTTGCCGCAGTCGGCAGTTCGGGGCGGCCCGTCGCGGCCCAGCGCACCCCGGCGCAAGCTGAGGCCGCGGCCCAACCGCTGCCCCTGGCCGCGCTGGGCGCCGTCACCTCGGCCCTTCCCCTCCGGCTCGCGCCGCCGCCCGAACTGCGGTGGTCTCCCCGCGAGCCCCTGGAACTGGACCACTGGCTGGATCTCGCCGCCGAGCGGTATCACCTGCGACGCCCGGGTGGCGAGACCGTGGCCACCTGGCCCGCCGCCGAGCCCGGGCGGGAGACCTTCGTCCTGCGGTTCGCCGATGCCGGGCACACCTACCTCAGCTGGCGGACCACCGAGGACCTCGACACCGTCCACACCCACACAGTCGACGCCGAGACCGTCCGCGTGGTCCTGGCCGCCGCCTCTCCCACTCCGCACGAGGGTGAAAGCGTCGCCGACGCCGTCCGGCGGTCGCTCGCCGAAGACGCCCTCGGCAGCGCGGCCGGGGAGCGGCGCTTCGCCCGGGTGCTCGGTCTCCACCTGCTGCCCGCCGACCTGGTCGTACGGCTCCGGGGCGCCGCCGTACGGCCGCTGCTGCGGATCCAGCCGTCGCCGAGCCTCGCCGCCGTGCCGTGGGGGTTGCTCGCCCTGGGGGCCGACGACGACGGTGACGACCGGGTCCTCGACCTCGCCGACGTCGCCCTGCTCGCGCCGGCCGGGATTCCGCGCCGGCCGCCCGCCGCCGACGGGCCGCCCGTCTACCTGCTCGATCCGCGGATCCCCGGGCAGAGCGCCTTCGGCGAGCTGGGGTCCGTGCTCGGCAAGCAAACCGAGGACTCGCCGCTGATCAAGCATCTGGACGCGCAGCTCGAAGCCGGTCCGGTCCGGCCGAGTGCGGCAACAGGGCTCGATCTCGTCCGGCGGACCGACACCGACCGGCGGCTGCTCGCCCGCCTGCTGGCCGAGCCGTGCTCGCGGCTGGTGTTCGCCGGGCACGTCAGCCGCGTCCGGGACGATCACGGCGCGCAGACCGCGTTGCACCTGTCCTGCGCGGCCGAGCTGCCCGGGACGGCCGCGCCGATCGGGGCGCACCGGCCGTTCACCGCCGCCGACCTCGCACTGTCGCGAGTGGACACCATGCCGGCGCGGGTGGCGCTGATCGGCTGCGCCAGCGCGGGCGAGTTCGGCCTGGCCGAACCGTTCGGCGTCCTGCTCGCCGCCGTCGCGGCCGGGGCCGGGCTGGTCGCCGCGACCGTCTGGGCGCTGCCGACGTCGGCCGCCGTGCCCGGCGCGGATCCGATGGCCGAACTGCTGATCGCCGTTGACACCGCCCTCGCCTGCGAGGATCCCGTCACCGAGCTGTGCGCGTGGCAGCGAACCCGGCTCGCGCGGTGGCGGGAGCGGCCCGAGCCGGCCCGCTCGCCCGTCTTCTGGGCGGCCCTGACCTGCCTCGACGCCGCCGCCGACGGGCAAACCTGGGTTCGGTAGCACCGCGGCCCGCCGAAGCTGTGTGCACACCGCACAGCGAAAGGCAGGACCCGATGTTCAAGAAGATCCGCGACAAGGTCAACGAGGCGACGCAGCAGGGCGCGGCCCGCGGCGCCCAGGAGTTCCAGCAGCACGCCGAGCAGTTCCGGCGGGCGGCCGCGGCGCAGGGACACGACATCACCCCGCAGCTGCCGACACCGCAGCTGGCCGGGCAGGCGTTCCGGATGCTGAACGCCGACCCGGACATGGCGGCGTTCCTGGCGCTGCCGATGGAGGAGCAGCTGCGCCAGCAGCAGGAGCTGCAGGCCTACGGCACCGAGCTGCGGCGGCTCTACGACACGTGCGAGCCGGCCACCCTGGTCGTCCGCGGCCTGGAGCCGACCGGCCGGACGATCGCCGGGCAGGCCCAGTACACCGCGACGCTGGAGGTCACCCGCGCCGACGGCGTCCCCTACCGGACGGTCACGCAGCTGATCGCGCCGCAGGCGACGGTCCAGCAGTACGCGCCCGGCACCCGGCACGAGGCCCGCGTCGACCCCGCCGACCCGGCGAAGGTCGCCGTGTTCGGCCCGATCGCCTAGGGGGGCGGGTGTGTTCGCACTCGGCTTGCCGGAGAACCAGCGCAGGACCGGCCGCGGGCTGTGGCTGCTCGGGGTGCCCACGACGCTCGCCTGGGCGGTCGCGGGCTGGTCGGGCGCCCTCGGGCTGCTGGACACGTTCCGGCTGATGTCGCTGAACCGCGTCGACGCGTGGGGGGCCGACGCGGGCCCGGCGGTTTCCCTGGTGCTGTTCTTCAGCCTCTCGGTCACGGCGGCGTCGTCCCTCGGCTTCGCCATGGTGTGGAGTGGCGGCGTGTCGCTGGGCCGGATGGGTGTCGGCTTCCGGGCGAGCTCGCTGGCCGCGTTCCTCGGGATCGCGCTGGGCAGCGGCGTGGCGATCCCGTCGTGGACGCGGCCGGAGGCGGTGGGGCAGCGGCTGCCGTTCCTCGACGGCGCGCCCGAGCCCTGGTCCGACGTCGACTGGGTCGTCTACTACGAGCCGTACCTGGTGCCGGCGGTGGCCGGGCTGGCGGCGCTGGTGATGATCGTGGTGCTGCTGCGGGCGTTCCTCTTGACGGCAGAGGCGGACGACCGCGCCGAGGCCCTGGCCCAGCGGGGCCTGCTGGTGACGGGGCACGTCACGCACGTCGAGTTCGGAGGCGTCTGGGTCATGGGCAACCCGCGGTTCACCGTCCACGTCCGCTTCCCGGCGGAGACGGGCGAGCGTACGGTCGTGACGACCATGGTCACCCCGGTCATGCAGTCCCCGGCCTGCGGTTCGACGGTGCGGGTCCGCTACGACCCGCGGGACCCGGACGCCGTCCTGGTGGAACCGGATCCGGCGGACAATGCGGCGGGCGCGTTCCGGTACCCGCCGTTCCTGTAACACGCGCGCGAAGGCGACCGACTTCATTGGTGACCGGTTGCCTAGGAATACTACGGCCCGTAGCATCATCGACGCGGAATGCGACCTGGCGCGACGCTCTACCCCGATCGGCGTAATCTGGAAATCGGGGAGCTTGAGTGCTTCTCCAGGCCGCTGTGGGATCGTCCGTGTGGAGGCTCCCGGTCAGGCGGTGCGAAAGGGTGTGCTGACGCCATGAGTACAGACGCGGCGGCTCGCGAGCAGGAATCCTCGCCGTCAGGCCCGGGTGAGCCGATCATCAGCCAGTCTCCGCGGCGCAAGGTCGGGAACTCGGTCTACGTCTCCGTGCCCGGTCCGGTGCCGGTGATCAAGGCCAAGCGGCCCAAGAAGAAGTAGCCGGGCCTAGCCCAGGTTGATGGCGTGTGCGGCGGCCCGCTGAAGGCTGACCAGCACCTGGTTCTGCCGTCCCGAGTCCAGTTTGCTGATCAGCGACAGGTCTTCGGGTGGCACGGGTTCTCCGTTGGCCTGGATGACGTAGGTCGAATTCAGCGTGATGGCGCCGACCGTTAGAATGTCCGCGGCGTCAGGCCCGATCATTTCGTCGCACCCGGTTCCCGACATGAGGATCGGTGCCGCGAAAATACCGCGCCAGATCTGTGCGATAGGGGACGGCGTGAGGTTCGCGGCTTGCGGATTTCCCGTGAACACCGCCTGAGCCGCGGCGAAGTCCGAGCCCCGGTCGATGTTCACGTGGTGCCGAAGTGACCATTCTTCACGGTGGGTGTAAACGGAAGTGCCGACGAGGTTGAGGGTGTAGCGTCGCCGCCCGGTTTCCTGTGACCGGCTGCGCAACCAGAGGAACAGCCCGAAGTTCTCGCCTTCGTTGCCGCCGAGGACGTGGTCACCGTATTCCGACGACAGTTCCCGGAGGACGTTCAGCGGTCCGCCGTCGATGCTCAACGCGGCGTGGAGGCGCGTGGTCAGCTCCTCCGCGGCCGGACCGGCCGGGATCTCGGCTCGCGGCTCGCAGCCGACGGCCGCGTAGCAGTCGTCCAGAGCCCTGGCGAACCGCAGGCTGTAGACCAGGGAGTCGTCGACCTCGTCCTCGGGCCGGTACCGCTCGGGCTCCAGCACGGCGAGGGCGAGGTCGGAGATGGCCTGGTTCAGCTGCGAGTACGACTTCAGGAAGATGGGCCGGAGACCCAGTTTCTGTTCGAGGTAGCGAGCCGAGTTGATGGCGTACGTCGCGGCGAGGGTGGGGGAGACGTCGTCCACCGCCGGCGGGACGACGAGGGAGAACCGCGGCGAGTCCGTCGGCGCGCTCGCGTAGAGCGGGCCCACGAGGTTCGGGTCGGACATGCTCAGCCCGATGAAGATCGTGCAGGAGTCCTTGATCGACTCGGCGATGATCTCCCGGACTTCCGCGCCGTACTCGAGAAACTGGGACTCGGTGAGCAGGATCGGTTCTTCGGGACCGTCTTCCTGCCGGATCCTGCCGTGCAGGTGCAGCACGCCGACGTGGTCTTCCTCGCGCTTCCAAGCCTCCCAGCCGGCCTTTTCGCCGAGCGGGATGGAGAAGGATTTGACGTCGTCGTGGGCGAAGTAGGCCAGGAGCGCCTCTTCGAGGATGATGTCGAAGTTCGTCGTGAGCAAGCGGCTGTCGGTGCGCCGGACGCGGGTCAGCCGGGCGATCGACTGCGCCAGCAGCCCCGGTGTCACCTTGAGGTCGCGTTGGTAGAGCGCGTCCCGGATGATCCGGTGGTCTTCGACGGCGGGGTTCGCCTCCTTGAGCAGCTGCAGGACGATCTCGGCCTTGCGCATCAGGTCGGACTTGTCCGCCCGGGCGATCTTCCGGATGTCCTCGTCGTCGATCGCGTCGGTCATCTTGTCGATGAGCGACGGCCATGACGGCAGGCTCGAGTTCATCGAAACCCCCGCGCCGACCACGATCGTCAGGGGGAGCTTGCGGTCCCGGACCGTTTCGAAAAGTTCCGTGAGGTAAGGCTGCGTTTCGAAGGAAAACGTGTCGCCGTCGTCGAACGCGCTGGGATCGACGATTTTCGAGACGAATCCCTCTGGCATGCCCGACCTCGCGCGTCCACTGTGGCTTTGGTGTCATCTTGGCACCTGTGCTTCCGCACAGTCGGGCCGGACGGTGAACTTGTTACGCCATCCGGAAAGATCACGCTAATGGCCGAATGGGTCGTCACTCGGAGTTCGCGGAATTTGTCAGGCTTTTGTCAATAAGCGCTGTGCGGAAAGAGGCAGGTCCGCGCGGATGAGCTCCGCTTTCGCCTTCGACGTCGCCGCCCGGGACCTTGCCTCCAGGATGACACTAAGCGATCAAGCGAGCGCGCAGAGTGAACGTTTTCCGAAATCAAGGTTCGTGGCGCGTGTAACCGGCAGTGATGCCCGGAAGAGGTGTACCGGACTCCGGCTTCGTGTGGGAAATTAATAACGAACAGGCCTTGTTCTTGCTCTTTGCTAATTGCGGTCGGTGTTGCGGTCAGGTAACGCCTGTGGGTAATTGTGCCGACGCCGGAAAGTTCACTTCGTGAACATCGTGAGCTACGCTAAGCAAGGCGTGGAGCTGGGCGAACATGGTTGTACGGTGTACAAGCTGGAGTCGGCGGAACACGATGCGTGATATGTGTCGGCGCGTCCCGGATAATTCTCGGTGGGCGGCCGGAAACGCCGGTTTCAGGCTTGACAAGGGTATGAGAGTTGATGTTCTCTGCAGTTCGGCTCGATCACGCCACGTCAATGGGGAAGCGCATTTTCACCGGTTCGGGTGCCGGGTGCTCGCGATGTCCGTGGTCGGCCCTGGGGTGATCCAGTCCTGTCCGGGTTCGACGGCAGCCGCGCGCCGGCTGGGAATCGAGCGGTTCCACCATGCTTGACCGAGGGTCCATTGGGTCCAGAGGGTCGACGCCACGCCGGCCTGCCGACTCCCCGTGGTGGCCGGCGCACTGGAGCGTCCGCACCAAGATCAGCGTTGTCCTCCTGCTGCCCGTCCTGGTCGCCGTCGCGCTGGCGGTGGTCCGGATCCAGGGTGAACTCGACCGGGCCACCACGCTCAGCGCGGCGCGGGACCAGCTGCCGGTGCTGCACGACGCGATCGACCTGACCGCGTCGCTGAGCCAGGAGATGGTCGCCGCCGTCGCGGTGCCCGGGGGCGCGCCGAACACGCTGACCGCCGCGGTGGACACCAAGGTGGCCGCCATCCAGCGCGAAACCGGGTTCGCGCCGCTGCCCACCGACACCGGTCGCGCCCTCAACACCACGCTCGGCAAGCTCGCCGGGATCCGCGCGGCGGGGGCGGCGAACGGCGACGTGCGCACCAAGGCCGCGGGCTACAACGACATCATCGCCTCGCTCGGCGACCTCGTGCCGGCTCTCGTCCCGGCCGACGTCGGCAGCGAAACCGCCGTCGCGGCCGACACCGCCCGGCTGCTGGTGCACCTGCGCGGCGAGCTGGCGACCGAGGAGACCTACGTACGGGCGGCGCAGACCGGCCCGGACGACGCGTCGCTGCGCCCGGCGGCCGTGCTGACCACCGCCGAACAGACCGTCCTCGGCGAGCAGGCCGGCCGTCAGCTGACCGGCGACCTGCGGACCCGGTTCACCGCCGCGACCGGACCCGCCGAGGACCGGCTCGGCACGCTGCAGGATCCCGACAGCACCGGCACCTCGGCCCTGCTGTCCTTCCTCCCGTCCATCACCGCGGAAGTGCCCGGGGTGACCGGCGTGCTGAACGACCTCGCGGCGCAGCTGGCCGACAACGTGTCCGCCGCGGCCGACCGTGCCCGGGCCGACTCCCTGCGCGACACGGCACTCGTCCTCGGCGCCCTGCTCGGCGCGCTCGCGATCGCCCTGCTGGTCGTGCGGTCGCTCGTGACGCCGGTGCGGCGGCTGCGCGCGGCCGCCCTGTACGCGGCCAACGAGCAGTTGCCGGAGACCGTCCGGCAGGTCCGCGACGGCCAGGAGGTCGACTGGCGCGCCGTGCCGCCGGTCCCGGTCCAGACGGAGGAGGAGATCGGGCAGCTGGCCCGCGCCTTCGACGACATGCACCGCCAGGCCGTCCGGCTCGCCGTCGAACAGGCCGAGCTGCGCAAGCAGGTCAGCGAGATGTTCATGACGCTGTCGCGGCGCAGCCAGTCGCTGGTCGAGCAGCAGCTGTCGATCATCGAAGACCTCGAGTCGGAGGAGCAGAACCCGAGCCGGCTGGAGGGGCTGTTCCGGATCGACCACATCGCCACCCGGCTGCGCCGCAACGGCGAGAACCTGCACGTGCTCGCCGGCGGGCGGCCGGTCCGCCATGGCCGCGAGCCGGTGCCCACACGCGACCTGCTGCGCGCCGCGACGTCCGAGGTCAAGGACTACCGCCGGGTCGCGATGGGCAACGCGCCGCGCAGCTCGGTGCAGCCCGAAGCGGCCGCCGACGTCGTCCACATCCTCGCCGAGCTGCTGGAGAACGCGACCCGGTTCTCCCCGCCGGAGCACAAGGTCGCGCTGACCGCCGACCGCGGCGCCGACGGCGGCCTGCTGATCGAGGTCGTCGACCAGGGCCTGGGCATGACGGCCGTGGAGATCACGGCGGTCAACGAACGGCTCGCCGCCGCGGGCACCGTCGGCCCCGAGACGACCCGGCGGATGGGCCTGTTCGTGGTCGGCAGGCTCGCCGCGCTGCACGGCGTCACGGTGCGGCTGCGGCCGACCGGGCCGGGCGGGCGGCACCGGGGCGTCACCGCCAGCGTGCACGTCCCCGGCGCGCTGGTCCTCGCCGACCTGGCCCGGCCGATCGGGGCCGGGCGGACGGCCGAACCGATGCGCCGCAACGGGGCGCACCGGCCACCGGTGGTGGTGGTGCCGCCGCAGGCCCCGACGCCGATCTTCGAACAGGTCGTCACGAGCTGGTTCGCCGAGCCGGTCGACCCGCCGCCCGTCCGTCCGCCGGCTCCGGCCCTGCCGCCACCGGTCGCGAAGCCGCAACCGGAACCGGAATCGCAGCCGCGTTCAAAGCCGGTCACGGAGTGGGCGACCCCGGCGGCGGAGAAGGCGCGCCACGCCGCGGAAAGCGCTCTCGAGCCGGCGGCGCCGCAGCTGACCGACGCCGGGTTGCCGACCCGGCGGCCCGGCGCGCAGCTCGCTCCCGGCGCGGTCGTCCCGCGCGTGCGCGAGCCGAACGGTGGCGGGTTCCGGGACGCCGCCGCCATCCGGAACAGCCTGTCCCGGCACTACCAGGGAATGCGCGCGGCCCGGCGGCAGACCGCGTCGCGCACCGAAGAATCCGGAAAGGACGAAGGGGATCCCCGATGACGGAACTGCCCGAGGTTCACCATCATCGGCGCGCCAGCGGCGCCGAGTCCGCGACCCGCACGCTGAGCGGCACCCTGGGGGTCTTCCCCGGCTCGGCGCCGCCGCCCGAGCGGACGGCCACGCTGAACTGGCTGGTCAACGGGTTCGTGCAGGACGTCTCGGGGGTGGCGCACGCGGTACTGGTGTCCGCCGACGGGTTGCTCGTCGCCGTCGACGAGTCGCTGCCGCGCGAGCGCGGCGACCAGCTGGCGGCCATCGCGGCCGGGTTGTCCAGCCTGTCGCTCGGCACCGCGGAGCTGTTCACGGCGGGCCGGGTGGTGCAGTCGGTGATCGAGATGGAGCAGGGGTTCCTGCTGCTGATGAGCGTCGGCGACGGCTCGAACCTGGTTGTGCTCGCCACGACCGGCTGCGACATCGGGCTGGTCGGCTACGAGATGACGATGCTGGTCGAGCGGGTCGGGCAGAAGGTGGACGTGCCCGCGCGTGAGATGCCGGTGGCTCAGGATCGCCTGTGACGGAGTACCCGCCGTTCGGCCCGGCCGGTGAGGAGGAGCCGCACCGCGCCCCGGCGCTCGCGCGGCCCTACGCCTGGACCGAAGGCCGGACGGCACCGGCGGTCGAGATCGCCGTCGAAGCGCTCGTGGAGACGACGGCCGCCGGCCGGTCCGAGGCCTACGACTCGACGAGCGCGCTGGTCCAGGTCACCGAGCTGTGCCTCCGGCCGCGGTCGCTGATGGAGATCGCGGCGCTGCTGTCGCTGCCGCTCGGGGTGGTCCGTGTGCTCGTCGCGGACCTGATGGAGGACCGGCTGGTCATCGTCCGCGACACGCTTTCGGACACCTCGTCCTGGGGCGAGCGCCACGACCTGATGGAACGCGTGCTGCACGGCTTGAAGGACCTTTGAGTCCCGCCGTGCCCCGGAGGAAGGACTGACCCATGGACCACGCGGAGAACTTCGCGCTGGGGCGCTGGCTGCTCGTGCTCGCCTACCTCACCTCGGTGGTCGGCTGCGCGCTCGGCCTCGCCTGTGCCGTGCAGGCCCGGCGCGCGCAGGACGAACGCCGCCGCATCCGGTGGCTCGTCCTCGCGGCGGTGTCGATCGGCGGCGTCGGCATCTGGCTCATGCACTTCGTGGCCATGCTCGGCTTCAGCACCCCGGGGATGCCGGTGCGCTACGACGTCTTCCGCACGGTGCTGTCGGCGCTGCTGGCGGTCGCGGCGGTGTTCGTCGGCCTGCTGGTCGCGGGCAGCCGGGCCCGGATCGGCTGGCGGCTGCTGCTGGGCGGGATCGTCACCGGGCTCGCGGTCAACGTCATGCACTACACGGGCATGTCGGCCCTGCGCGTGAAGGGCGACTTCACCTATGACACGCCGCTGGTGGTGCTGTCGGTGGTGATCGCCGTGGTCGCCGCGACGGCCGCGCTCTGGTTCACGATCGTCCTGGACCGCCTCGTGCTGCGCCTGGCCGCCGGGTTCGTGATGGCCGCCGCCGTCACGGGCATGCACTACACGGGCATGGCCGCGGTCCGGATGCAGATGGACATGGCCGCGCCGGACCCGGCGGGCACCGAGGTGTTCTCGTTCCTGTTCCCGGTGTTCGTGGTCGCGGCGATCGCGATGGCGGTGCCGTTGACGGCGGTCCTGATGGCACCGGTGGTCGAGAGCGCGCCGAAGGCGGCCGTGGAGGAAGAGGCGCTCGTCTGAGGGTGAGCGCTGCCCCTAGCGCCGCGCTCACAGGAATAATTTGCGGACGAAAATGTGAGAGCCAACGGGATGATTGGCGGATCCCCCGCTCGGGCTGCCTCATGGCGGCCCTGTCACTTCATGTGGTCGAAATCGCCTTTGAGTAGCTCGAAAGGGTCAAATCTCTGGTGATCAAAGGATGTTGGCGCTGCACGTGGGGTAGCCGCGATACTCCAAACGTGACAGGCGTAGCGCCTCCGTGGCCCCTGCCGCACCGACTCCGGCGCGAAGCAGTCCACTGAACATCTGGAGCTTCCTGCTCCTCGTGTTTCGTGAGCCGAAAACCGCTCGCGAGGCGATGCGGTTCACGGTCGCCACCGGCGTGTTCGTGATCACGCTGACCGCCTTGGGGGTGCTCGCCTTCGTTCTTCGGCCGACCGAGACGCAGGCGATCATCGGAACGCTCACCGCTGTGGTGGATCCGCGCAGCCACTGAGGGATGTGGTGGCGAAGTCTTGACGGGCAGGTCGAGACTCGTCGCCTTGAGTGTCTTGCGGGCTGGATCGGGAGATCACCTGGTCCAGCCCGTTTTTCTGTCCGCCTCACGCCCGCCAGGTTGCTATGAACCGGGTGTATAAACCCTCGATATACACACTGTGTATAGTCGCTCGCATGTCGATCGGACTCACCCTGCTCGGGCTGCTCGAAGGCGGCCCGCGGCACGGCTACGACCTGAAACGCGCCTACGACGACCGGTTCGGGCACGACCGGCGGGTCCACTACGGGCAGGTCTATTCGACCCTCGCGCGGCTGCTCAAGCAGGGGCTCGTCGAGGCCGATGGCGTCGAGGTCGACGGCGGGCCCGAGCGGAAGCGGTACGCGATCACCGACGCCGGGGTCGCCGACGTCGGCAGCTGGCTCGCCACGCCGGAAAAGCCCGAGGCCTACCTGCAGAACACGCTCTACACCAAGGTCGTGCTCGCGCTGCTGTCCGGCCGGCCCGCCTCCGAGGTCCTCGACGTCCAGCGGTCGGCGCACCTCGACGCGATGCGCGAGCTGACCCGCCGCAAGACCCAGGGCGACCTCGTCGACCAGCTGATCTGCGACCACGCGCTGTTCCACCTGGAGGCCGACCTCCGCTGGCTGGAACTGACCGCGGCCCGGCTCGAGCAGCTGGCGAAGGAGATCGCGTGAACGACGTCCTGCTCGAAGCCACCGACCTTCGCAAGACGTATGGCCCGACGGAAGCGCTTGCGGCGGCGAGCCTGCGGGTGCGGGCAGGGGAGGTCGTCGCCCTGATGGGGCCGTCCGGGTCCGGCAAGTCGACGCTGCTGCACTGCCTGGCCGGGATCGTCCGGCCCGACGCCGGGACCGTCCGGTACCACGGCGCCGATCTGGCCGGGCTGACCGACCGTGCCCGCTCCGCCCTGCGCCGCACGGACTTCGGGTTCGTCTTCCAGTTCGGCCAGCTCGTCCCGGAGCTCACCTGCCTGGAGAACGTCGCCCTGCCGCTGCGGCTGAACGGCGGACGCGGGCGCGCCGCCGCGGGTCGCGCCCGGGAGATGCTGGCCGAACTCGAGCTGACGGAGATCGCCGGGAAACGGCCGGGGGAGGTGTCCGGCGGGCAGGGGCAGCGCGTCGCCGTCGCCCGCGCGCTGGTGACCGGCCCCCGGGTCGTCTTCGCCGACGAACCGACCGGCGCCCTCGACTCGCTCAACGGGGAGCAGGTCATGGAGCTGCTGACCTCGGCGACCCGCGAGCGGAACGCCGCGGTCGTCCTCGTGACGCACGAACCCCGCGTCGCGGCATATTCGGACCGTGAGGTCGTCGTCCGCGACGGCCGCACCCGGCAGTTCGAGGCGACCCCGTGATCCGGCGCTGGTACGACGACCTGGTGCTGGGGATGCGGCTCGCGCTCGGCGGCGGCGGGGCCCGGACGGCCCTGGTACGGCTCGCGCTCACCGCAGCCGGGGTCGGCCTGGGTGTGGCCGTCCTGCTGACCGCGACGTCGGTGCCGCACCTGCTCGGCGCCCGGGAGGACCGGGCCGCCGCGCGGGCGGCGTTCGAAGACGCGGCACCCGTGCCTGGCGTCGACCCCGTCTACATCGTCGGGCGGTCGGACGAGTTCCGCGGCCGGGGCCTGCAGGGCTTCCTCGTGCAGCCGACAGGGCCGCGCACCCCCGCGTTCCCGGGCGTGGACCGGTTGCCGGAGTCCGGCGAAGCGGTGCTGTCGCCGGCGCTCGCCGACCTCTTGGCGTCGCCCGAGGGGGAGGAGCTGCGCCCGCGGTTCCCGCAGTACGTGATCGGCACCATCGGCGACGCCGGGCTGACCGGCCCGAACGAGCTGTACTTCTACCTCGGGTCCACCACCGCCGCGGCGCAGCAGAACGCCGTCGCGGTGAGCCGCATCGGCGGTGCGTCCGCCGGCCACCGCGACCTGACCCCGCTGGAACTGCTGCTGGTCGTGCTCGGGGCGACAACCTGCCTCGTCCCGGTGTTCGTCTTCGTGGTCACGAGTACCCGGCTCGCCGCGGCGTCGCGGGACCGGCGGCTCGCGGCGCTGCGCCTGGTCGGCGCCGACCGCGGCCAGATCGGCCGGATCGCGGCGGGGGAGGCGCTGCTCGGCGCCGTCGCCGGGCTCGTGGTGGGCGTGGCGCTGTTCCTGCTCGTGCGCGTCCTCGTCCCGGCGATCACCGTGTCCGCTTTCCGCGGCGGCATCTTCGGTGGTGACGTCGTGCCCGACTGGCGGCTCGGCGTCCCGGTCGCGTTGCTGCTGCCGGTGCTGGCGTGCGTGGTGGCCGTGTTCGCGCTGCGGCGGGTCGTCATCGAGCCGCTCGGCGTGGTGCGGCGCGGGACCCGGGTCCGGCGGACACTGTGGTGGCGCGTCCTGCCCGCCGTCGTCGGCGGCGTACTTCTGGTGGCGCGGTGGGAAAGTACGGCGACCGACGCCCGGGACACGGCGGTGGTCACCGGGGTGGTGCTGATCCTGGTGGCCGTGCCGCTCGTGCTGCCGTGGCTGGTCGAGCGGATCGCGGGCCGGTTGCGCGGTGGCTCGCCCGCCTGGCTGCTCGCCGTCCGCCGGTTGCAGCTGGACGGCGCGACGGCGGCGCGCCTGGTGAGCGGGATCGCCGTGGTGCTGGCCGGATCGATTGCGCTGCAAGGGGTTTACGCCCGCGCCGAGACCGACCAGCCCGACCCGGGGACTGTCCGGTTGATGGGCAGCAACTTCGCGTCGAGCCTCACGGAGGTCCGGGCGTTCACCGCCGCCCTCCGTGAGCTGCCCGGAGCGCGCGACGTGCCGGTGGCGACCCACGGCCGGCTGGTGAACGCGGCCGGGGCGGAGACCTCGCTCATCTTCGGCAGCTGCGCCGAACTGCAGTCCGAAGGCGCGTCCGGGGACTGCCGCGATGGCGACGTGTTCGCCATCGGGACCCCTGCAGCGGACGCCTACCACCCGGCACCCGGCGACCGGACCTGGTTCGAGGGTGCCCGGCGCGCCGGCCCGGACGTCCCACCACAGTGGACGGTCCCGGTGGACCGGTTCCGGGAGGTGTCGAGGGAACGGTCGGCGGCGCTGCTCGTCACCCCGGCCGCGATGGCGACGGCGACGAGCGTCGGGCTGACCTCGAACGTGACGATCCCGGCGGCCGGGCCGGACCTGGTGGAGCAGGTTCGCAACGCGGTCGGGCAGCTGGGCTGGAACGGGGTCGTCTATTCGCTCGGCACGGGACGCGACGGCACCTACGCGCTGATCACCCGTGTGCTGTCGGTGGGGTCGATCCTGGTGCTGCTGCTCGCCGCGGGCAGCCTGATGATCGCGGCGTGGGAGCAGCTGCGCGAACGGCGCCGCAGCCTCGCCGCGCTGATGGCCAACGGCGTGGGGCGCGGGGTGCTCGCCCGGTCGCTGCTGTGGCAGATGGCGATCCCGGTCGCGGTGGCGGTGGTCATCGCGGTGCTCGCCGGGCTGGTCCTCGACTGGCTGCTGCTG
>Ga0307515_10011695_pt1 | contig 16613 bp, 25 predicted proteins | sample 17_EM_MG_FD_194513 | JGI IMG/M metagenome (GOLD analysis project Ga0307515, IMG submission 194513) | Populus trichocarpa ectomycorrhiza microbial communities from riparian zone in the Pacific Northwest, United States - 17_EM | ecosystem: Host-associated > Plants > Roots > Unclassified | place... | reverse complement strand
AGAGACGCCCCGCAATCGAGGCCGTACTTCAATGCCTAGAACGGGGTTCAACGGCTTGGCAGCCGTTACCCCCTGATTCAGATGATCACGCTCAGTCAGACAGCGATGACCAGTCAGATTTCACATCAAGCCATGACTCAATTATCGACCCAAGTACGTTTCTTGATGTTGTCGTAAACTCACTCACCCTTGAACGACTTTGCAGCGGACTGGATAGATCCACAGGATGATGACCGAACTCCAGTCCCATCCAAAACCCAGCCTCATAGTGCGTATGCAGGCCAAGGTTCGCACCAACTGGCTCCAGGGGACCAACCAAGGCTGGCCGAGTTGCCTGTGAGTATGATGTCCGACATAGCAGACATGTTTGTTTTATATGATAACCCGTGACACACCCTAGGTGCCCCCCGATTCCACCAATGTCGAACGAGCTGAACCAGCACAACCCCAGGATCTTCCCGACCCTCCATCCCCAGGACCTTCTACGGCGTTGATCATGAGTTGAGTATCACCGCTTACAACGAACCATGTTCTCGATTGCTGATTTGCTGTATTCCTGTAGCCAAACCCAGTGGAAGCGCGCCCCCCCCGTTTCCCGGAGATCCCGACCGACCAACGCTGCCCCGAGAACCCAAAACGGAAGATGGTGACTGGTTTGCAATATTCAATCCTAAAGTCAAACGAGTGCTAGATGTCAGCTTGGTTCACACCCTACTCCACGACAAGTTGGTGTCATTCATTCAGTGATCTCTATAACAGGAATCACCGGGCTGACGATATGTTTTCCGCGTTTAGGTCTGTTTGGTGTGTTCAATTTTCTGCGGACAGCAAGTACTTGGCGACGGCATGCAAAAATGCAGTCCAGATCTATGATACGAAAACTGGGGCTAAAATTTGGTTCGGGCCCTTCTTAGTGGATGGGACCCCTGGCTCTGACACCGTCGTTGTTACAGTGTCCTGATCCATGAAACTGCGAGCAAACGCGTTTACAGCGTATCTTTCAGCCCAAATGGCAAATTGCTCGCAACCGGGGCTGATGACGGGGTGGTCCGAGTAAGTTCTTGAATTATTATATTGGCAATCGTTATCGCTGTCATCATCATTTCCGAGGCAAATGCTCAACGTAGGATGATTTTTGGCGCTCTAGATTTGGGATATCGTCAAGAGGCGAATCTGCAAAACATTCCAGGGTCACACCAAGGTAGTCCACTCGGTCACTTTCTCACCGGATGGGGGGCTGGTTTTCTCTGGGTCGAGTGATTGTACGACAAGGGTTTGGGATATGAAGGGCGGGCTGTTGAAGACCAACAATGTTAGCGCCCGTGTAAAAAGTGTGGCTATCAGCTCTAATGGACGACTGGTAACCGCCGGCGACGATGATGCGGTACGTGTCCTATAATCGTTTGTTGGGATGTATTCCAAATACAATTCCTATAGGTAGTACGTATCTGGGACGCTCGCACCGGTGAATTGCTGGAGACACTGCGGGGACACACAGCTCCCGTGTGGGATGTGACATTTACCCCTGATGGGCGTGGATTGGTGAGTGGCAGTGAGGACAAGACACTGAAGTACTGGGACGTTTCCCGTTTGGCGAATGGACCCGGCAGTCGACAGAACCCGCGGGGGGCGTCAGAGCCCGGCACTTTGGATGGGAAGCATGGTGTTGGCACTCGCGAGGGCAATAGCGCGTGCACGACGGACTTTATCGGTCACAAGGTGCGTGTTGAATTGGCTGACCGGGGATGTATCTAATTGCCGGGCGCAGGGCTATGTACGTTCCATCGCTGTCTCGCACGATGGCCGATGGGTGGCGAGCGGATCGTACGACCGCACAGTTCATTTCTGGGACGCAAAGTCTGGGATCGTCCAATTGATGTTGAAAGGTCACAGTGAATGGGGTCCGTTATCTCCGAGGTCGATCTGAGCACCTTGGACTGAGTCCTTCCGTTCTAGTCCGCTCAATTGATCTCAGCCCCGCCGGAAGCCTTTTGGCGACTGGTTCAGACGATCAACGGGTCCGTATCTGTAAGTCTCGTTACTCTCCGCAATTTGCATTAGCCTCGATCCGTTGAATCGTTGACCGATTTAGGGAAATACACTACCATTTCCTGATGGCTGTGGACTTTTCACTGGCTTGCTCTCCTTCTCTTTTTGTTTTTGCTCTGTACACGTCTTTTTCTCTTTTTCGACTTGATGTCGTTCGCACCCCACACACAACTTTCTGCTTCGTGGAGGTTCCGTTCGTTTTGGCATTGAAAGTACTTCTGTCCGAAACCGTCGCTCTGCCCCGTCGGTATTCCGGTCTCCGTGGGCGGCGGCAGGGTTATTCTACAACTCCTTTGCCTTCTGTTCACCGTTGAGTTCTGCACTGTCCGCATGTCTCGAGGATTCCTCGTCTCCCCGCTCCATCTCTCCCCTCCACATACCTTCCGATCTCCTCGATAACGCCACGCCTGAACCAAGCATGCCTTGTCCAACTCTCAGGATCCTCGAGGTGCGACATCCGACCTGTCTGGGTAGCGTCACAACATTGCTGTGAGGCGCAGACTGGGGCTAGGAGGTACGCGGAGAACCCATTCGAGACGGTCTTCTCCTGCTCATCCAGCATGCCAAAGAGCATGACTCCCGCACGCCCCCGCCGTACATGGGCGATCTTGACATCCAAAGGTGTGGGGCTTTGAATTACCTTGGCACAGCTACAATCAAGTGTCTTGGGAACACCGTGGGGCTGTGAGACCCTTCCTCTTCTCGTATCGCCGCCCGGAGTATGGATCATTGTCTGCTCGAGTCGGAATGTGGATTGACCGTGGCGTGAGCAGACCTACTGCATGGATTACGATCCGGTTTCTGTACTTTGAACAGAATACACACGAAAATTCGCTCATTAAAACCATTATGTACAATGCTACGTGTACCAAAAGTCACATAGACGTTGAAGAACATCTGGTGCCGTTTCCTCCCGTCGCCCACCTGAAGAGCGGGTCAAATAACCGATCATCACGGCCCAACTACAGTCACCGTCCCGCTGTGGCTTGCGACACAGATTCACCCAAGCGCAACTGCTCGCACTGGTCAAGCTTGTCTGGCTTTTCATCCGACAGCGCGCATGGCCTTGGACTACTCCGATATGACGGTCGCGAGAAATTGACTCAAAAACTCACGGGGCTTGCTCGACCGGATTTAAATCGATTTGTTATCCGCCGTTGAGAACGCCATCCACCACCCCACCCTCCGCTCAACCTTTCTCCGGTCATGGATGTCCAACATGAGAAACTCCCTAGTCGTGGATCAACCCCCAACAGCTACTCCAAGCCTTGAATGCAGAACTGTTGGTACAAACAGCCTCCGGGGAGTTAGCCTCGGACTTGAGCGTTAGCGAGGTACGGCTCAACTCCACTCATTCCATTCCGACTCCGCCCTCATATCCTGTTTTGAGCTCCGTAGCATGGAGATAGAGGCCAGGCATGCACTTTCAACAATCCACTCCTCGATGAACGCCTTCCCCGAAATTACTCGCCTCCCTCCACAGGTCCTTGCCTTGATTCCTTCCTTCCTCACCGACCACAAGGACCTCGTTTTCACCACCCATGTGTGCCGTCACTGGCGCAATATAATCGTCGCTTCCCCTCCGCTCTGGTCATCTCTGGACAACGAAACGGTGCATGGAGATCTCGTCGCCGCATACATCGATCGTTGTGGTGGAACACCGCTAGACTCAAACTTCAGCTCGGAGTCCGATAAAAATACCTCGTTCCTCAAGAAAGTTATTCTCCATTCATCGCATATCCGTAGAATCCGCATTCCGTGTTCGCTGGTATCATATCGTGGAAACCTCGGATGGTTTCGAAACCCCTCTCCAGTTACTACGAGACGCGGATTTAAGCATCGGTTATGACCTATCACCACCCGCATTCGAACAGCCGTTCCTCGCTAAAGTCACAAATCTGGTTTCACTCCGCCTCTTCAACTACAATATTAATTCTGGCACTCTCCTCCACTTCATCATCCCTCCGTCGACTCACCTGTCGTTCTCGTTCAGCTAGCCACGTATCCCTGTGGTCTGCGAACTGCTAGAACTTTTCCGGAACTCGCGTCTGATCGAGGACCTACAAATCCATGCAGACCTCGTGCTGGACACGTCTGAGGAAAGCTCCACTTTTCCTGATCAGTTACAACCGGTCGATCTCCCCTGCCTGCGCAACATACACCTCAGTTGGGCCACGCCACAATCTCAATATAACCTCCCCGCCGACATCCAACACCCACCCAATCGTTCCGTCCCTATGCAAGCGCGGTCGGACGGCGACATTGCTCGACCTCCGCAGAATGTGTTTCCAACATCATGGGGCACCTTCTCCCTTCCGGACCCTACCTGTGTCACTCCGGATGAAGCGCGAACGGCTATCAACCGAGTGCGTAGTGATTGTCAAGAAGTCTAACGGTGCCTCGGTCTCCGTCTCTCACTTGCACAACGTCGGATGAAAATGTGACCAGGGAACCCAGCCGCGACCGCGACGACAGTCACGTTCTCTCGGACGCGACTGGACTCGTTCGGAAGTTTCCCCTCCATCGGATTCGGAAGTTCGTGTTGGAAGACCTTGGAGCCGACGAGATGTCGATGCTAAAGTCGTTCGAAATCCCCCGGGTCCTGTCAAGTCGATCTGTTCGGACATGCCAAACCTGACTACCCTGTCACTCACCAGGACGTGCGTGACCGAGCTGTTCAGTATTCTCACTCCGCCACCGCCCCTTCCTCCTACGTATCTCGCCGACCTCTTCGACCCTTGTGTCACTCCCGAACCGCACACCCCATGTCCAGCCCTTAAGGTCCTCGAGATGCGGCGCCCCGTTTGGATAGTGTCACGTCACTGCCGTGAGGCTTTGGCTCTGGCCAAGGCCAGAATGTATGGGGAGGTCCCTTTTGTGAGGGTCTTGTTCTGTTCGCCCAGTGTTCCGAAGAGCATGGCCTTGGGTATGTCTCTGTACGTGAGGAATATTGACACCCAAAAGTGCAACGGGTGCAAGTAAATGGCTAGGGTTTGCGTATGCAGCGGGATAACGAATGCGGAACTCTTCCGCCCTGGAAGTGCTTCACTCCCCTGGGACACGCAACGAACGCGCCCGTTGCAGTTTCTGAAGTACTGGGGCTTCGAGAAGGCCGGGGTCACCGGTTCCCGTCTCGCCGTTGAGCCCAGAGCGTCCTACTGCTCACACGCGCGTATGGACTCTAACAGTAAGATAGATCTATTGCAATGACTGCAATCCGGGTTTAGTACTCCGGATAAACTACGCCCACGTGTGTACATCTATGCTTGTAACGTGCAGTAGTTAGAGATTTATCAGATCTGCATAGGGTGCGGTAAACGTGTCAACGGGCGCCAGATCTCAGTCGGCCAAAGGGTTTGAAGCAAGAGAAAACTCAAGGCATAAGTATATCATCGCGTGTCTCTGGAAACGGCAGGCTGCACAGCCGCCTTCCACGATCCTGAAGCACGTTGGTTCAACAAACAGTGTATTGTCATCAAATCATGACTACGCTCGACATGTCAGCATTAAATGATTGTACCGATTCCCCCTGCTTGAATAGAGTCGCGACACTGCCGCGAAGCTTGACCCTGATCATCTACTGTTCGCAAGCATATGTGCTCTATCCGTATGGTAGATCTATCACAACGGCTACAATCCAATTTTTAGTAATATCCACACGTACAAAGTGATTCCCAAGTTGTATCCACGCTTGCAATGTACAGTAGATAGAGTTTTAATGTTCAATGTCTATCGCTAGATCCGCATGCCATGGGGGTACAGTAAACGCGTGTACAAAAGCCAGATGTCAGCCGCACAGACAAAACCTCAAAGCAAGAGAAAACTCAAGGCATATTCCAATACTTCAACTCGCCCAACCTCGACAACGCTGTAATATCCGACGACACGCCCGGATTCTCCAACAACCCGTCTAAATTCGCCTTTTGAAAGAAATCGAGGAGCCGTAAGACACTGGGAGATTCGCTCGAATCGCCGTCGTCGCCGACGCGTTCTAGGCGGGAGACTCAGCCACGGTAGTAGATCAACGGGACAGAGAGTATGTCTGCTGTCGGTTAGATGACGGAGTTCCATGGTATGGCAATGGGTGAGCGAGATGGAGAATTTTGGTTGGGGGAATCTCGCAGGTCGACGATTGCCTTGGCAGAAACATCCAAGAGTATAAAAGATACCGTCTGCCGGATGATGAAAATGAGTAGCAACATGTGACACGTTGGGCGGCACGGTACCGCATGAACGACAGGTGCTCACCATTTTCGTAGACGTCAGAGGCAAACACTTGACACTCGACGCAGATTGTATGATGGAAGGGAACCAATCTGACGAGTTCCAATACCCGTCAAGGCGTCTGCTCACCTGCCCGCTCCTCACAACCACAACGTGCAAAGGAGTCCTAGAAATGGCTTCAATGAGTAAAACCTCCACCCACTTCGATTCCCTGTATCCCGATCCTGCGGCTACCGTTGCGGGAACGGCGTGTTTGAGTATGGGCGGCAGATTCTCCAGACGTGAAACGGCCGCTATGGAGCTGGGGAGTAGGAATTGAGAAAGTTCGGGCAGTCGGCAACTCAAGGCAAAGTCAATCAATTGGCGGAGATCCGTGGTGCAGATTTCGGAGGAGAGTAGGGTCAGGTTGAAATCTACCCTCTACGCTGCAAGCAAAGGCAAAAAAACGTTCATGTCGGTCCCAGAGGCCAGATCCGAGAAAAGGCATCAGTCTTAGCGCACTGGTTCTGGAAGGCGGGGAGGTCCTCCTTCGGCTCGAGATGATGGGGCCGTCGGGGGGATCGACCGTACCGTGTGCAAACGGTGAGGCGAGCCCTCGCAGAGTCGGGCCGAGCACCCACCAGAACGAGGTGATCGATTTCTCCGCCAACTAACTTGAATCGATTCGCCGCCCGCCCTCGAAAAGGCTATCTCGCACTCGACCTCTACTTTGTCACGGAAATCCAACTCGAGAAAAATTCTGGTTAGGGATCGACCTTTCCAGCTGCTGTTGTGCGGGTTTAATGAGGAACTGTGGGCACAGTCAACCTCAGGGAGGGGGTTGGCCTCGCGCTTGAACGCAGTACGTTTCATTTCCACCCACCCCGCTCTGACCCAGCCCTCATATCATATTTCCGGCTTCGTAGTACAACGGGACTAGAGGCCAAAAGTGCATTCTCCGTGGTCCACTCCTCGGTGAACGCCTTTCGCAAGATCAATCGCCTCCAGAGATTCTTGCACCGATTCCTCAGACCCTCACCGGTCACCTCCCGCAAGGATCTCGTTTACACAACCGCGTCCGCTGTCATTGATACAACGCAACTGCCGCTTTTCCTTCGATTTATCCCTAGACACCCACCGCATGCACCGCAATGTCGTCCGCGCATATATGGGCCGCTGTGGTGGTACGCCACTCAAAACAAGCTCCCCCCCGCACCCTGGTGGAAATTCAAGAACTTGTCCGAGTATTCGTGGGGGGTGGCGAGGATGCTGTCGTGGATTACGGTGTGACGTGGGCCACTTCCGGTAGGTTGTGCGACCCGCCCCCCCCCCCGGTCGAGGAGATTCTGTGAACGGCGTGGCAGGCTCTACTCGTCAACTCGCTGCTCAATCATGAGTGTTTTCTTCAAGCCCCCCGTTAAATAACTTGTGATACTTTTTCGCTGATATTTGGCCATACCAGCGTGATAGATGGAGTGTTTTACCGTTATCTATATGTACTGTCCTACGCCCAGCACTATCATTTTGTGAATCCCACACGCACGGTTCTGGGCTTTGTTCCTTGTCGCCCCTACACCTTGTGGAGACGAAGGCAGCGCAGTTGGATGATCGTGCAATCAACCCAACGGCCATGTTCGAGCGACGCTTGTTATGGGACCAAACCGCGCCGTTCGCGTTCTACTTAACACTCTGCGGGTGACATCCGGCGCCTATCGTGTTATATAATCCTTGGGGACTTTGGCGCTCAAGCCCACGGGTTCAGGCGACTCGCGAGGCATTCATACGTCGCCCTTCCCGCAGATTCGCCAGACCCTCCAACACTGGCTTAGCCAGGTTTTCATCATGAGTACACACAATGTCCTGAAACAACTCCACGGCCTCGACAGAACTTCGTCGCAGTTCCACAAGCGCCTCAGCGGCCTCCTTCGCAGTGAAGGATATCGAAGTGCAGTTCCGAATCTGCAAGGCGAAGATTTGGCATGGCTTGTCGACTACCTAGAGAGCGTGAGTCTCCAAGCCATTTTTCCCAAATCCACCCCCAACACTGTCCTAGGTTCTGGTGTTTACTTCAAATCATGCGAGCCCTGCGTTCCAGGAATACTTGCACGAACTGAAGAACACCTGCGGCACCAGGGAGGTCCTACCGAAATCCCACACGCTTCCAAGCTCCCTCCCGGTTATCGCACTCCCGCCAGCTTCCGGACGTGCCCATGAGGGGACTTCGAAGATAAGGATTCAACGTGTAAGGATGCACCCCGGCGGAGACCCGCAGACGTTCAAGATGGTGCGTTTTGATCGCATTCTCCCCATTTTTGGGTCCTAAAGATCCCAAGGCCTTCCACCAAATGGCCGCCGTGTGGAAAAACTTGGCACACCCGAACATCGTCCCCCTCCTGGGTGTCACCACTGATCCCATCCAACTCGTTTCGGGTTGGATGCCAGATACGGATCTGACTGGGTACATCAGGAACCATCCAGATACCGACAGATTGAGTCTCGTAGGTGTCCCTTTCACCGTACCGCGCGACATGCTTACGCCTTCCCTAGTTATCCGATGTCGCGAAAGGCGTCAATTACCTGCACTCCTGCAACGTCGTTCACGGGGATCTCAGGGGGGTACGCGATTGTTCTTGATTGGGTTACCACTGACATATTGACACCCACTGACCAGCCGAACATCCTTGTGGACGCCACTGGCCATGCGATGATCACGGATTGCGGTCTGGCCATCGTCACTCAGAACCTGGATTCGATACGGGGCATTCCAGACGAGTATGGGGACAGTACACGGTGGATTGCACCGGAGATCTTTGCCGATCGGGGGACATTCAGCAAGGAGGCGGATATTTTCTCATTTGCGATGGTCGCGATTGAGGTCCGTTGCGGATTTAGGATCGACATCTGGAGAACTTGATTGATCTGAACAAAGGTCTTCACTGGTGCTGTTCCGTTTAACGACAAACCACCCCACGCGGCTGTGTCGGCAACCGTTAGCGGTGAGCGTCCGCCGCGGCCGATCCACCCGACTTTCACGGACGCGTTGTGGACGATGACTCAGCGATGCTGGGACCAGGAACCTCGTCAGCGTCCCCAGGCGTTGAAGATTTTGTGCGGCTTGTAAGTTTCGATCTCTCTGGAACCGCACATTTTCGGCTGACCGGTTCATGGGTTACAGAATCTCAGCGTGGAAACGTTCGATTGATCAGCCCATCGCTATAGATAAGCGCATCTCCCTGATCACGGCCATATTTTCCAACCATTCTGTGGCCGAGGCGGTCAAGTGTCTATCCAGGGAAGACGCTCAGGCCTTTGTCGACGTGGTCGATGAGGTGCATCCCCACTCTTCTGTCCAAGGGAAATGGCTCACTGACCTGACCTCATGCCGAGTAGATATCAGAGAACCTAGGACCGCAGCTCAAGAGGAAGTGTGTGAACACGCTGTGCAAGATATGTGGTCGCCGCGGTTTGCTTCCGAGTCCATTCCAAATCCCGCTTTGTTTTGACCAATCGGAGCGACCACTGTGCGGTGGCGGGTATGGCGATGTGTGGATGGGCAATCATCAAGGTCGCAAGGTCGCAGTCAAGGTTCTGAAAGTATACTCGACGGACGATTTCAATAAGATTACAAATGTGGGTCACCACCCAAGGGTTGCCAAAAGTACGTGTCGAAGAGCTGATGATCGCCGTGATCGCGCAGACGTTCTGCAAGGAAGTTGTAACGTGGAAGAGCCTCCACCATCCGAATGTGCTCCCGCTGTTGGGAGTGACGATGGGGGAACGGCTCTTTGCGATGGTTTCTGAATGGATGGTCAATGGAAATATTGTCGAGTTTGTTAAGGCACATTGGGAGGCGAATCGGTTCAAGCTTGTAGGGTCTCGCTCCCACACTGACCCCACCCATCACTGATAAAATTACCCCCGGCAGCTCGAAGGCGTTTCCCAGGGGTTGTTGTATATGCACGGCGAGGGAATGATACACGGGGACCTGAAGGGGGTATGAATTTGAGCGCTAATTGCTACTTCTCCATCTAAATCGCTTTTTATCAAGCTCAACATTCTGATCGATCAAGACCATTGTGCTCGCCTCGCAGACTTTGGGCTCCTCACGATTGTCTCAGACTCTACATACCACACGAGTTCGAGCACACCCAAGAGTGGCGGCACAACAAGGTGGGCGGGCCCAGAACTCCTCTATCCGGACCGGTTTGGCCATAGGGATGGTCGAATGACAGAGAAATCAGATTGCTATGCACTGGGGATGGTGATACTTGAGGTGTTGAGCGGGAAGCCTCCTTTCCCAGGTGATAGTAACTTGATTGTGATAACGAAGGTCATCAATGGTGAATGTCCAGAGAAACCAGAGGGGAAAGAGGAGGTGTGGTTCACCGATGGTCTCTGGGAAATTCTGGAGCAGTGTTGGTTACCCCGACCGGAGAGGCGCCCCACAATTGAGGCCGTACTTCAATGCCTAGAACAGGGTTCAACGACTTGGCAGCCGTTACCCCCTGATTCAGATGATCATGCTCAGTCAGACAGCGATGATCAGTCAGATTTCACATCGAGCCATGACTCAAGTATCGACTCAAGTATGTTTCTTGATTTTTTCATATAAACCTCACTCACCCTCGAACGCCTTTGTAGCGAACTGGATACATCCACAGGATAATGACCGAACTCCAGTCCCATCCAAAATCCAGCCTCATAGTGCGTATGCAGGCCAAGGTTCGCACCAACCAGCTCTGGGGAACCGACCGAGGTCAGCCGAGTTGCCTGTGAGTATGATGTCGACATAGCAGACATGTTTGTTTTATATGATAACCCGTGATACACCCTAGGCGCCTCCTGATTCCACCAATGTCGAACAAGCTGAACCAGCACAACCACAGGATCTTCCCGGCCCTCTATCCCCAGGACCTTCTGCGGCGTTGATCACGAGTTGAACATCACTGCTTACAACGGTCCGCGTTCTCGATTGCTGATTTGCTGTATTCCTGTAGCCGAACCCGGTGGAAGCGCGTCCCCCCTGTTTCTCGCGGATCTCGACCTATCAACGTTGCCTCGAGAATTCAAAAAGGAAGATGGCAATTGGTTCGCAATATTCAATCCTCAAGTCAAACGAGTGCTGGACATCAGCTTGGTTCACACCCTCACCTACGACGGGTTGGTGGCGTCATTTTTTCGGTCACCTCTATAACAGGAATCACCGGGCTGACGATGTTTTTTCTGCATTTAGTTCTGTTTACTGCGTTCGATTTTCTGCAGACGGCGAGTACTTGACGACGGCATTCAGAAATGCAGCCCAGATCTATGATACAAAAACTGGGGCTAAAATTTGGTTCGGGCCCTTCTTAGTGGATGGGACCCCTGGCTCTGACACCGTCGTTGTTACAGTGTCCTGATCCATGAAACTGCGAGCAAACGCGTTTACAGCGTATCTTTCAGCCCAGACAGCAAATTGCTGGCAACCGGGGCTGAGGACGGGGTGGTCCGAGTAAGTTCTAGAATTATTATATCGGCGATTGTTATTGCGTCATCATCATTTTCGAGGCAAATGCTCAACATAGGGTGAATTTTGGCGCTCCAGATTTGGGATATTGCCAAGAGGCGAATCTGCAAAACATTCCAGGGTCACACCAGGACGGTCCGCTCGGTCACTTTCTCGCCGGATGGGGGGCTGGTTTTCTCTGGGTCGAATGATCGTACGACAAAGATTTGGGATATGACGGGCAGGTTGTTGAAGACCCTTACAATCACCAACAATGTTGGTGCCGGTGTAAACGGCGTGGCTATCAGCTCTACTGGACGACTGGTAGCCGCCGGTGGTAATGATGGGGTACGTGTCTTGTAATTGTTTGTTGGGATGTATTCCAAATACAATCCATATAGGCAGTACGTATCTGGGACGCTCGCACCGGCGAACTGCTGGAGACGCTACGGGGACACAGAAATCGCGTGTGGGGTGTGGCATTCACCCCTGAAGGGCATAGATTGGTGAGCGGCAGTGAGGACAAGACACTGAAGTACTGGGACGTTTTCCGTTTTGCGAACGGATCCGGTGATCGACAGAACCCGCGGGGAGCGTCGGAGCGTGGCACTTTGGATTTGAAGCAGGATGTTGACACTCGGGAGGACGACAGCGCGTGCACGACGGATTCTGTCGGCCACAAGGTGCGTGTTGAATTGGCTGACCGGGGATGTATCTAATCGTCGGGCGCAGGACCGTGTATATTCTGTCGCTGTCTCGCACGATGGCCAATGGGTGGCGAGCGGATCGCGCGACGGCACAGTTCAGTTCTGGGACGCAAAGTCTGGGATCGTCCAATTGATGTTGAAGGGTCACACGGATGCAGGTCCGTTATCTCCGAGGTCGACCCGAGCACCTTGGACTGACAGTTTTTCCGTTCTAGTCAACTCAGTTGATCTCAGCCCCGCCGGAAACCTTTTGGCGACTGGTTCACACGATGGCCAGACCCGTATCTGTAAGTATCGTTACCCTCCGGAATTTGCATTAGCCTCAATTTGTTGACTCTTTGTCTGATTTAGGGAAATACACTACCGTTTCCTGATGGCTGTGGACTTTTCTCTGGCCTGCTCTTTTTTTGTCTTTGCTCTGTACGTGTATTTTTCTCTTTTCCGTCTTGACGTTGTCCACACCCCACACGCCTTTCTCATTCCTGGCGTTTCCGTTTATTGTGGCATTGAAAGTATTTATGTTGCTCCGTCCCATCGGTATCCTAGTATTCCGGCACTCCCTCTTCTCGTATTTCCACCCGGATTCCAGATCGTTGTCTGCTCGAGTTGGAACGGTGCGGGTTGGTGATGTGGATAGACCTACCACATGTATTACGATCTGTTTTCTGTACTTTTAAACGGAATACGCGCACAAAGTCGCTCGTCAAAATCATCATGTACAATGCGACGTGCACCACCAGTCATAAAGATGTCGAAGAGTACCTCGTCCCGTTTCCTCCTGTTGCCCATCTGACGAGCGGGCCAAATAATCGATCATCGTGGCCCAGCTACTATACAGTTACCGTCTCGCTATAGCTTGCGACACCAGTTCACCCAAGCGTGACCGCTCGCACTGGCTGAGCTCGTCTGGCGTTTCATTCGACGCACGCATAGCCTTGGACTCTTCCGATATGTCGGTCGTGAGAAACCTTGACTCAAAGACTCACAGGACTTGCTCGACCGGATTTAAATCGATCGGTTACCTGCCGTTGGGAAAGTCACCCACTATCCCACCCTCGTTCGACCTCTCTCTGGTCATGGATGCCCAAAACGAGGGACGTCCTGGTCACGGATTAACCCTACCTCCAACAGCTATCGCACGCCTTGAATGCGGGACTGTGGGCACAAACAGCCTCTGGGAAGTTAGCCTCGGACTTGGGCAAGGTACGGCTCAACTCTACTCATTCCGTTCCGACTCCGCCGTCATATCCGACTTCCAGCTTCGTAGCATGGAGCTAGAGACCAAACATGCACTTTTAACGATCCACTCCTCGACGAACATCTTTCTTGAAATCAACCGTCTCCCTCCAGAGGTCCTTGCCCGATTCCATCCTTCCTCACAGGCCACAAGGACCTCGTTTTCACCACCCATGTGTGCCATCACTGGCGCAATACAACCATCGCTTCCCCTCCGCTCTGGTCATCCTTGGACAAGGAAACGGTGCACAAAGATCTCGTCGCCGCGTACATCGATCGTTGTGGCGGAACGCCACTCAACTTAAACTTCAGCTCGGAGTCCGATAAAAATACTTCGTCCCTCAAGAGAGTTATGCTCCATTCATCACATATCCGTAGAATCCGCACCCAGTGTGTTCCCTGGTATCATATCGCGGAAATTTCGGACGCTTTCGAAACCCCTCTCCCGTTACTACGAGACGCGGATTATGACCTATCGCCGCCCCTATTCCAGTGACCGTTCCTCGTCGGATCCACAGATCTGGTTTCGCTCCGCCTCTCCGACTACAGCATCAATTCCGGCACTCTCCTCCACTTTATCATCCCTACACTAACTCACTTTCACTCTCGTTCAGCGAACCACGTATCCCCGTGGTCGGCGAACTGCCAGAACATTTCCGGAACTCGCCTCTGATCGAGGACCTACAGATCCACGCATACGTCATGCTGGACGCGTCTGAGGAAAGCTCCGCTTTTTCCAACCGGTCGATCTCCTTTACCTTCGCAACGTGAGTCATATACCTCAGTTGGGCCACGCCACGATCTCAATCTAACCTCCTGGCCAACATCCAACATCCACTCGATTGTTCCGTCTCTATCCAAGCGCGGTCGGACGGTTACATTGCTCAACCTCCGCAGAACGTCTTTCGAAAATCATGGGACGCCCCCTCCCTTCTGGACCTCAGCTGTGTCACACTCCAGATGAAGCGCGAACGGCTATCAATCGAGTACGCTGTGATCGTCAAAAAGTCCAACGGCGCCCCGATCTCTATCTTTCACCTGTACGACATCAACGGCTTCATCCTAGTCGACGGTGACGGGAATGTGGTCAGAGAACCCAGACACGACCGCGACGAAAATCGTATTCTCTCGAGCGCGATTGGACTCGTTCGGAAGTTGCCCCTTCATTTGATTTGGAAGTTCGTGTTGGAAGACCTCAGAGCCGACGAGATGTCGATTCCAGAATCGTTCGAAACCCCCCCAGCTCTGGTCAAGTTGATCCGCCTGGACATGCAAAACCTGACTACCCTGTCACTCACGAGGACGTGCGTGACCGAGCTATTCAGTATGCCCACTCCGCCGCTGCCCTCTCCTCCTATGTTTCTCGCCGACCTCCCCGATTCTGATGCCACTCCCGAACTGTGTACTCCATGCCCAACTCTCAAGGTCCTCGAGATGCGGCACCCCGTTTGGATAGCGTCGCGACATTGTTGTGAGGCTTTGACCCTGGCCAAGGCCAGGATGTGTGAGAAGGCCCCTTTCGAGAGGTTCTCCCTCTGTTCGCTCGGTGTCCTGAAGAGCATGGCCTTGGGCATGTCTTTGTACGTGCGACACTGGCAACGAACGCGGAACTCTTTCGCCCTAGACATGCTCCACCCTCTGCAGGGGACACGCGTCAAACAAACCCGCTGTGGTTTCGAGAGCGCTGCAACTTCGAGAAGGCTGTGGTCTCCGGTTCCCGTCTCTCCCTTGGCATCGGCGTAACTGTTGAGTTTCAGTGATAATATCTTCTCTGATGAACCATGCTTACCGTCGATAGACCAACGGTGTGGATTGACCATCTCTTTTGTGCAGCGACCGGACACCAGTCAAAATCTGGTCTTTAAAGTCGTCACCCCTTGTATTGTATCCAACTGTGGGAAGTTAAACTCGGACTCCGATTAAATGGGGCGACGCGACTGACTAAAGCACAGGCACAGACAGCTGATATTCAGACCATCAGCATCGTGTTTTGACGCTCTAGCTCGGGCTAACCTACATTCGAGCCATGTAAAGCGGCCCTGTCAAGTTGGTCATTCGGCTACCATCAACGATGAATTGTTATCGGAGGTTGACGTCGGATACCGCTGAACTTGCGCGTCGATTCGCTGCATGAGCTCGATGATGGTCGACATGAGCGTGAACAAGGTTGGCGTATCCTTTCTCAAATGCGTGTCTGGGAGGATGAGATTGATGAACCAGCTTCGAGGCAAGGTAACGTCGTGCAATATGCCTCTTCGGGAGTTAGCCTGATAGGCCATGATGGACAGTCCGGAGAGCCTTTCAGCAAGATCGCATAACGCGTTCAGGTCAACACGCAGCCGACTGGAGAGTATTCCGCTGGGAAGATCAGAATCGATGCACGCGGACCTATGTACCCCGCCGCGATACGCACAATAGACACGATAAACCAGAGGCCAACAAACGATGCGCTTTGGCGGTTAAAAACTCGATGGAATTCTGTATGACGAGAATCTCCACCTCACTAGACGGGGATTGCGGCCACAGTGCCGACTTGTACATCGACGCACAAGGAACGAAAGACTAGACGTTTTCTCTATCGAAAACGCTTAAAGCACTTGAGCGTAAAATTCTCTCGTTTCCTTCCGTCTTTGGATGTAAAGTCGCAGTTTATTGTTGCATACGTGACAAGCCGCTTTTATTTACCATGGCTAATGCACGTCTATCCTCCATTTTCGGAAGCCCCCGGTCCGGTCCGGACGCATACAAAAGGAAGGAGGAAGTCTATAATCCAATCCCCAAACACAGTATCAAAGATGCCCCGCTACCCAAGGGTGCACTGACGGCCAGTACAGAGAGCGTAAAAGGAAGCTGGAAGAAAGAAAACAGGCGGGGTCCCCAGTAAGCGCTGAGCCGGGGACTAATACTAGGCAAGGGACGCGCCATCATTTTCT
>Ga0307515_10011694_pt1 | contig 16613 bp, 20 predicted proteins | sample 17_EM_MG_FD_194513 | JGI IMG/M metagenome (GOLD analysis project Ga0307515, IMG submission 194513) | Populus trichocarpa ectomycorrhiza microbial communities from riparian zone in the Pacific Northwest, United States - 17_EM | ecosystem: Host-associated > Plants > Roots > Unclassified | place... | reverse complement strand
GACCCAGGCTTGTCATTCTAACCTCAATTAGCTCTCCACCATGTCCACAGATACACCCGTCCGTCGCCCGTATCACGGCTCCTGCCATTGCGGCTTTATTAAGTATATTGTTCAGCTAACCTTCCCGCCCAACCTTGATCCCAGAACTTCTTCTATACGCATGTACAAGTGCAATTGCTCTACATGCGTCAAGATGGGGATACTCCACCTCCGTTCCATCAACCCCGCCTCGGACTTCGTCCTACTCTCTCCTACAGACCCAGTAACGGAGCTGGGTGATTATCGCTGCTTCGCGAAAAAGACGGACTGGTATTTCTGCAAGAATTGCGGCGTGCGATGCTTCGCCCTCGGTGGGTCAGGCGAGACAGTCGAGATTGATCTAGATAAGTGGCTACAGAGGGTGGAGATGGATACGCAGGGTCAGGAAAACAAGACAAAGGTATTTAAACCGAAGGCAGGCGAGTGGAAGATTATATCGGAAGCAGGCAAGGAGGAGGTGTGGCCCAGCGTATACTTATCAATCAATGCGGTCACGCTCGAGCCAGACCAGGAAGGATTGAGTTTGAAAGAGTGGTCCGAGAAAGGGTGGATTGCTTATGTAGATGCAAGGAATCGCACGGGACAGCCAAGGTTGGGTGAGCCGCATGAGGGTGGGGTATATTAGAGGCTAGAGTATTATACCCCTTTCAATATGTGCAATGATCTGATGGGGTACGTGACATCCACAGGAGCTTCCTGAGATCACATGATAGCTTCGCTTGTTGTATATATTCTCATCCTTCGTGACTACTCCACCTTATGGAGCCCTCACACCACCATACACCTGCGTCCCCGCGTGACAGAATCTCTAGGAACGAGATACGTATTTAATTTTAATCTACTCCGGTCAACGTTCCAATGCCTCCATACATATCACGCTGGGATTTTAATACTAACTTAGCCAATTCTAAAAAGAAGTTTCCTTGGGCTGAACACCAACTCTAATTTGACACTTATCTCATTAAGAATCTACACCTCCTACTTTACCTCTCAGTGTTGTGTTAGCCTGTCCATTATATAATTCACAATTTTAATATGACTATTTTGATATTCGTCCATGCCTTTCTGTTATACCTGAACCTAATTTTGCACCTGCTCAGTCTATTTAGTTACCTCCAACTACATCATATAATAGCAAAGCCTACGGCTTTTCCAAACCCACATTTTTTCCGCCAACGTTTTCTGCTACTACCATACCCAAGTTCGGAAAGACCTTCGGATTTCCTCGAGCTCGATATCAACCTAGCAGAGTTCATGGGGCCTGGCCCAAACAAACGGCTTGCACTAACCGCTTTTCTTCTATCAAGTTTTATTCTCCTAACGCCCCTACCGTGCCGCCGCCACTCCCGGGCTCAATTAACAAGTGTAGTGAGCTCAAAGTATTCATGAACTTTTCACGAATAGTATTTGGAGAAGCCTTCTCCACCAAAATCTTTCACAATGCTTTCTGTATAGGATTAAATTCTTACCAAGACAACCAAAAACCTCCGATTCTACGCAACCATGGCAGCGCTTACCGCCAGCATCACCCTTTACGCTTAACCAGCCCAAAGACAATGTCTGCAGCTGTCAATGAGATAAAGTACAGTTCTATCAACACAATCGATGAACTCCTTATCAGTCGCGTAAAAACGGGCCTAAATGCAAGTTTACTTGCATATCCTGCTACGCTTCGTGGGAAGAGCGACTACATCAGCTACACCGCCAAGGACTTGGATGGGTTTGTTGATAAGGCAGCACGAAAGTTCGCGAGCTTAAGCTTGATTCCAGAAGTAAGTTGGTGAAGTTGGATAAATGCCATTGAACAAACTTATGGTCTCTAATAGCATTCCTCCGCCACCGAGGCCGAAGTTGTAGCTATACTTGCACCATCAGGTCTAGACTATGTTGTCTCAATATTCGCTCTATCGCGGATGGGATTTGCCATTCTATTTTTACCCAACCGCCTGTCAACGGAGGCATACATCAATTTGCTCCAGAAGGCTAAATGCAGGAAGTTAGTCGCCGGCTCGAGTAATGCTAAAGCAGCGGAGCTCATTCAGGACCAATATCTGCTTTCAGTTTTCCCCGTATTGGAAAGGGACAGATACGATACCTAGAAGCCATCTAGACTCGCTATCCAAGCACTTCATATCCGAATACCTCCAATCGTATTGCATTTATTATCCATTCGTCAGGCTGGAGTATATCTAGCAGGGCATTATGGAGCGTATGTATCATCTAAAACCTCAATAGGCTAGAAAGAGCTGACTTTATGCAAATAGGACCGAGATGGGACAACTTGTGACATCTTTCCGTTCACTAGAAGATAAAGCTTGAAATTATATGCGGCCACTTGCCTACGCCAAATCTTATCTTCGAATGGTCCCACGAGGTCCAGGCACTTGTGAATGTGTTGTGTTGACGTCCTTCCCTCGAAAGTGATCTCAAATTCCTCTGACCCTCCAAATTCATTCCATACGAATGACGCTTTGCCCACACTCCACCATTCCAGACACATGGAAGTATCTTAGACGCTTAGAGATCGTATCACCCTTATAAGCGGAAAAGTCCTCCCAATCTCCTATGAGCACCAGATTCGTGAGCACGAATTAGTCTAAGGGAATGTTCGGTTCAAAACCGTCAGATTGAACATGAACTGAAAGTCCGGCAGAAAGAACGCGTTCCTTCCCGATTTGACACACGTCTGTGGCTCTACGGGTTGCACGCATGTGTGCAATATGGAGGCTTTAGATTGAAATGGAATCTGAATGTGGAGTTTCAAGCTCCAAATCGAAATGACGCCAAGAGCTCTATTTCAGAAGCTGTATACGATAAAGTTGCCAATATTTTAGCGTACTATTCTGGCATTTTGCGAGCGGTGAGAGGAACATTAAAATTTTGAGGCTGTGCAGACAAAATCACTACGAATCAACAGATTATGAACTGAATCTGAGGCCTCCATATTGCAACCGAACATCCCCTAAGAAGCTGTAACGTTCGGTGTTGGGCGAGCGGTCCCAGGATTGGTTAATGTGCCGAGCGAGAAAGCGGCAGGCATCAAAAAGAACGAAATACTAGAAACGCTCATGCCCATTGTTGAGCCAGCAAATGCTCGTACGGAAGCATTCTGTCGGGTTTCAAGGGAGATGGTGGAAATCCTCGATTTGAACACCGAATGTCCACGAATAGATAAGGGCACAGTGATTAGAGTAGCATTCTATAAAAGGTTTGCAGACGTAACTGATAGCATTTACGTCAGGTTTGGGAGGCCTGAGGAGGGAATGGACACGAACTGTCTGATACTAAGCCTGAATGAACTGGAGTCTTACCTTTTAAATGTCTTCAGGGATAAGATGAGATATCGCAATCTTGGAGCAACAACAGACTTTTTCGAGGCCGGCTCTGACAGTCTTCAAGCAATCACTGCTAGGGCACGGATCGTGCGGGAGATTGACTTAGTGTCAAATGTCATTTTTGAGTATCCAAACATTTTAGATACTGGCTAAACATATTTCATCACAGCGAACTGAAGGAGAAATAGAAGAGCAAGATAAAATGGGCGTAATGGCAGAGCTCATTCAACTAGGCTCCCACCAGGTTGAATCTCAGGTTGATGAATGTCGAACGACGCGCTAATTGCGATCGTCGTCCTGTTTCCTATGTAGGCCATTTAACTTGACTATATATTGAGGCTCAACAGCCTACATTAATTCGACAGAGTTCTCCTTCTTGACTGCTCCGTTCAGCAATGAAACAATTGTAAGTAGTGGATGCATTTCCCTCTTTCTCTACTACTGGAGCTCACACGGATCCAGATTCTGACCGGTGCTATCGGTTCACTCGGCGCACATATCTTGGCTCAACTAGCCAATCAATCAAAGTTAAGTTAGTCTACTGCCTTGCCTGCGCCAACTCCTCAACTGCAGCCAAACAGCGAGTTCTCTCCACTATCTCTGCAAAGAGGCTCGGATCTTTCACCTGCGGACAACTGGAGAAGATCATTTGCCTCCCTGCAGGTCTAAGCAAGGAGAACCTAGGCTTGGATGAAGCTATGTTGAAAGAGCTCAACAATAGATTGACTACTGTCATCCACAACGCCTAGGCATTCGCAGCTTCGAGTCCCATCATATCAAAGGAACTTTTGACCTCCTGAACCTGTACTTAAGTGTCAGGACTGCTGATCCTGCAAGGCTCTTCTTCTGCTCCTCTATATCAGCGGTAGCGGGTACGCCATTGCCAGCAGCTACACTGGAGACCTACACCTCGGAGCAGTCTCAAGCACAAAGCATAGGCTATGCGCGTTCAAAATTAGCCACGGAGAATATCATCCAGGCTGCATGGATAAAGACAGGTATGATTGCGAGGGTGTTACGCCTCGGCCAAACTGTCGGAGACACCCAGCACGGTTTGTGGAATACAACCGAAGCCATCCCATTAATGATCCAGAGCGCCACAACTATCGGCGCATTACCGGCGTTAGAAGAGGTGAGCCCTCCCACTCAAATCTCAAAACTCGTGCAAAGTAGTTGACTGCCCTAGACACCCTCCTGGATGCCTGTAGGCGAGGTTGCCCGCGCCGTGCTCGAGCTCTCTGGGCTTCACTCTGGCTCGCCACCTAGTGCAGACCCGCAGTCTGATATTTCTACCGTCTACCATGTGCAGAACACGTGCCTGTTTCACTGGACGCACGAGCTGCTACCCGCCCTGGACTTCGAGGCCGTGCCCCAGCGCGAGTGGGTCAGGAGGCTTCGTGAGGGTGAGCAGGATCCCAAGAAGAACCCGACGATCAAGCTGTTGGATTTCTTTGCCGAGAAGTACGATAACGACAAGCCTGGACGTGTGGGGCTAGTTTTTATGACTAAAAGGAGTGGAGAGAGGAGTGAGGCTGTTAGGAAGGGATACGATGTTGTAGGGAGTGGTTTGATGAGCAAGACAGCTGAGAGTTGGAGAGGGATGCGGTAGATTTACGATCCGGCCCTCTTTCTTCCCGGAATTCAAAAAAGCATCGGCTCTCATTGATCCGTGGCTGGTCTTGACTGCCAATGCGTAGGGCTGAGACACGTGTAAGCGAAGCGCACGCATGAATAGCAGAACCGAGGTCGCAGCCAGGGAGTCACGGACATGAGTGCTTACAACTGCACGTTGACGGTCTGTGAGTCCTAGACTTGCTAATAAGCAAGCCAAGCTGGCTTGGAGGACGTGCGCGGGCCCGCGCAAGAACCAATTTCTGGTACAAGCTCATGTGCAAGTCATGATTGGGTCTGTGTTAGCGTGCACTGTCCTCATTATGAGCTGTGCACACTATGCGCACAAGCCAGCTTGGCTTGCTCATTAGCAAGTCTGCGGTCTGTGAGTGCAAAAGCTAATTGACAGTTGCTAGTGTAACGTATGGTAGTCTCTTGCCTGGGCTACACCGTTTACTTCGCAGACGCAAAGGATGATGAGGTGAATATCAGAGTTAGCAGTCATAATGTTTGCGCCCATGACTATGATCACACTCGGCATATTTATTAAGACGTCATGGTTTCATAGGAACCAGCCGAACCAGCCACTCAAGAGCCTCCAAAACACCGTCGTATATATTTATGTGGCTCTTTTGCCACCTGAATCTATCTATTACATTTCTCAAGAACCTTATCTTGCCGTGGAATGCTTTATGAGTATCGTGCATCTTCCGGAAGAGGGTTACGCTTTACCAAGCTGGTCGCAATACTTTCCTTATATGTCGATTCAGGTTGGATTTAGCCTATACCCCCTGTTTCAGTTATGTACCCCCCCCCTGTACCTGCATCTACTCTATGCATATATAGCCTCCTTTTCTTCATAGATCAATCTACACACGAGTCCTTCCTTTCTTACAATCGGTGCACGGACTACCGATCGACATTATATCACACGAGGCATTTATGTAGAAAGCAGAAATCCGAGGAGTTCTCACTTCAACTGTCGAATTTTTTATTATTATGCAACTAATGCGCTGGATAGACTGACAACGAATTTTTCTTATGCTTAGGTAAATTTCTTTCTATGCAACGCTACTAGTATATGCACAAGAAACCCTTTGGATGAGGCCCGCCTTAATGTACCGGAATCTGATATTCCAATAACAACCACATAGTGATACCTTCAATAAGCGCACACTCTCATGATCTAACGCACACACCGTCTTTACGACTACACTCTTACCTCCCCGGTCCCTTACCCTTTACCTTAGCTTTCTCAATCCTCTCGCTCTTCTCTTGTTCAAGGTCAAACACCCTCACAAACAGCCGCATCCATTTCTCCTCTCTTATCCCCAAGGGCTTCCCAGGATTCTTCCACGCTGCATTAACAATGTCCCGAACCCGATTTCTTAGCGCCTTTAGCGCAATCATTGTCTTCCAGTCCTTAACCGCAAATTTGAGTATGTTATTATTTAGGGAAATAACGCCCGCATGGAGACGGAAGTCCGCATCGCTACCCGCTAGCAGAATCATTGGTAACACGTACGCGATTGATGTTGAGTGCGCGTTATAGAATTTATTGCTGGACTGCATTATGTGATAGTATGAGAGGAATTTCGCCATGGTAGTGCCTTTGTTAACCGCGGTGGGTGCGAGGCTGACGGACTGGTTGTTGGCGATGTTGCGCCAGCCCTTACCGTCCCGAATTAGAATCCTCGGGTAGAAGGCTGCGGCAATGACTGAGCTGACGAGGACATCATTGGGAGAGTTCTGGTCTGAGGAAGCTGGCACGTTGACGAAAGTGCGATGGCGTGGAGAGCGGTGCTGGCTTAGCGCACGTCGCGAGTCTGGAGGAAGATGCACAAAACCAGCATCATCTAGCGATGTCAGAAGTTGTGACTTAAGGTCCTCGATATTACTCAGATTCTGCGAACTCAGAAAATTCTTGTGGCAGAATTGCATTTCGGATATACCTGGCGTCACGCAGACGGTTTTCCATGTTTTGTATGCGTTGTAGGCTGTGAGGAGGTCGGAGTCGCCTCTTTTGAATGCAAGCCTGGCGGCATCTGCGCGCTGTCTGGCTCCGAGAGGAGTGACAAATGGCGATTTTGAGGAGAGAATAGCTGCAATCGTAATAGCGACGTCGACGCAGCTGAAGATTCCTGACAATAAAACCAGCTTGCCAAGATGGGCATCTAGGGGAAGTTTCGCTAATTGCCGCCCCAGTGGAGTCAGTTCCTCGCTGGAGGTGAGCGCATTAACCTCAATAAGAGCGTCAATGGCACGGCGAATATTCTTTGAAGAAGGGGGATCAAGGGCTTCTGACAGAGTCTGTGCGATATCACCAAGCTCGCAGATCTTGGTGCGCATGACTAGGTCCTGGAGTGAAAGTCGAAGCATTTCAGGAGTTTGTTGCTCGGCCATTAATTCGTCGTGTCGAAATTTTGTGAAGAGATGGAAGCAAAGACCCTCTTGAACCCTCCCAGCACGTCCTCGGCGTTGTTTGGCATTGGCGCGAGAGATGAAAGACTGGGTAAGACGTGAGAGTTGTCGCCGCTCATCAAACCTCATTTCCTTATGCTTACCAGTATCAACCACGCATGTAATATCAGGAATGGTGACTCCAGTCTCCGCAATATTTGTCGCAAGCACAATCTTCTTTACCCCGGGAGGAGGTATGAGAAACGCCTGCTGTTGGTCCTCGCTCGAAATTGTTGAATGGAGTGGATAGACGAGCCAGCTCCGAGCAAATGATGGATGAACCAGCAGCATATCGTTAAGTTGGCGTATCTCTGCTATACCAGGAAGGAAAACGAGGAAAGCCTTGCTGTATTGATTGTAGCTTGGATCGTAAGATACATGCTCAATCAATCGCAAAATAATATCATAATCAATCCGGTATTCATCGTAGCTTGTGAGGGTGTTCCGCGTCGCGTTACTGTATCCAGGTAATTTCTTAGGAATGCCGGATCTGACCTTGTCTGAAACTACATCGTCGTTCTCACTTGTGTCTGAATCATTATATCCTTCATCGGCGGACTTGGTATAATGCGTTAGTTCTACCGCGTCCTCAAGATATTTGGTTTGGACAGGAAATGTGCGACCAGGCACATTCAAGATTGGCGCATCGTTAAGATATCTTGAAAACCGCTGCGCATCCACCGTAGCGCTCATCAGAACGACTTTAAGTTCGGGCCGGCGAAGCATCAGAGATCTAAGTACAATTAAGAGGAAATCGGTGTCGATGCTAGAGTAGGTTAACATATGCCTTTTATTCGTGATGAAGATAAAATATTTACCTTCGCTCATGAATTTCATCAATGATTAGATGCGTAATATCGCTCAACCTTTGAGAAGACTCCAACATACGCAGTACAATACCAACAGTGGCATATATGAGCCGCGTTTGAGCTGAAGTGTTGGATTCGAGCCGAATTGCATACCCTACGAGCGACCTTGATGTTCCGAGATCATTCTTGAATTCCCCTAGTTCCTCACTCACACGCTGAGCAAGCGAAATTGCGGATATTCTCCTCGGCTCTGTACAATATATTTTGCAAGGCCGCCCGTTGGAAAGCTCATTTTCAAGCAGGAAAGCCGGAAGCTGAGTGCTTTTACCACAGCCGGTTTCTCCGCAAATAATAGTGACTTGGTGCCGATCTATTGTAGCAAGAGCTGCGTCGCGAAATCCAAAAATGGGCAAACTAGATCGAGATACAAGCATGTGCTGATAGGCCAGCGTCGATGTCTTTTGCTTCCACAACTCTTTCAGTATATTTGACCCTGCGGTAGATCTAATATCACCACGACTAGAATCTTCGGCTTCCGAAACAGCCCCGCTTCCTTGGTTCCGCTTTCGAAACCGGTTCGTCAGTACCACACCTTGGGATTCCTCGTGTTCAATTTGCTCCTGAATAATAGAACGTAGCTCTCTAACTGTAGCTCGATCAGCAGCATTGAGTTGCTCTTTTTTGATATCGAGAAATTCTTTATACAGATCCCTCCAAACTGAGGGTAACCTGAGGTACGTCTTCTCTTCTTTTATAGACGGAGAAAATAACGAGAAAAGAGCAGCCGTAGATATATATCCTTCACTCTGAATCGTTGATGGGGTAGAGACCGTCGTTGCAGTGAAGGTCATTGACCGCGAATGCAACTCGGCATGTACACCTGGAACTACAAAATCGTAAACAATGTCCTGATCTTTGGTCCAACATATGGTGAGAGAATGTCGGCAAGAGTATGTAGTTGATGACACTAATTTGTACGACAATTTTGCTTCTGGGTCTCTGTTGGAACGCGTTAACCTCAGTCTTGTTATGCTTGAGTAATTTGTTGAATACCCATCATTAAGAGCAAATCTTGACTTACCTGGCACGGATAGACTCTTCTAGGACCCTTCGTGGGCTTAGACCATTTTGCTTGCCAAAATCCCGCAGTCTTATGTCAGGTAAATCTGCAGTCGTTTGTCCGACCTGGGCTGGGCTCAACGGATTCCCCTCGCCCGTGGCTGAAAACATCTCCCCAAGCAATCCTCCATCAGTGAAATCATCTTCACTGTCCTTGGAGAAAAGATCGTTAGGTTGCTGTGCTGCGCTTGAAGTCACTTCTTCAATTGAAGTGTGCCCAGAATTGGACGTTGCTCTCCCATTCGCCACGCCTCTCTCACCGTCTTCCAATCTCAGTCTTCTTCTGGCAGCGCTTTCTTGAGCTAGTTGGTTTCGTTTGGCAGTCCATTGGTGGTCGGCGTCGTACTTGTCAAAGAGAGCATCAGCCTCAATTTTCCGAAGTTGCGCCTGTAGCTTACGGACCGCTGATGACGACTTGGCTGGAAGAGAGATACGAAGTTTATCGGTGAGGGGTTCACGGGATCGACGTGCGGTTAGGCCAATAGATTCAGGACTGATGTCAAATAGCCGGGCTTTAATAGAAAGATAGGTCGATACCAGCTCATCAGGCTCTAAATCACTCTCCAAGTCACTCACAGTAACCTCGCTGTGATCAGATTCCGTAGGCGTAGAGGTGCCTCCGGCTGTCGCCTCTGACCTATGCGACTCTGGTTTCTTGATTTCTAGTACGTCAGGCGATTCGACCTGGGAGGTATGGATGATGGAAGGTGTCCCTACAAAATTTTAGGTTAGTATGTCAGAATCAACAAGGAGATAGAGTTACAGCATATTACGCCAACGGCCTTTGTAAGCACGACCGGTAATATTTAAGAGGGTAAAGAAATACGAAGAGGCGTAGCTGGTTACAGCAAGGGACCAGGAAGGGCATCGATGTCTTTGATACCAACCCTTGGTGTGTCTAGAGCGACAATGACTTGCCAATGGTGATCGATATGGGACGTCCACTCTAATATAATCCCTGACTCTGGGCATTCATTTAAGACTTTTATTGAGTTCATGTAGCGAATTGGTCGAAATTTTGGCTAATGGTGATTTCCACATCTCGGTAGGGGGTTTCGTCTTGAAAGTGCGAAATTTCAGACTTACCGGGTCTAGAACTCTCAGTAGAGCCTGCGACTCCAGGTTTGATTGTTTTCCTATCATAGGGCAAAAGCTGTTCGTCGTCGCCTTGTAGAGCAAGCCATTCTAGGCTCTCTTGGAGACCCCAAACATAGACCCCAGATTCGGGATTAATATGATTTGCGGAAAGCCATATGAGCGCTTGCTTCACAAGATCTTGAGAGATACCAAGGTCGTTAAGTACTTGGTGTAGGATCCAGAGTTTCGCGGTTGCATCGTCCTCTGAAATCGACTTTAGTAAGGACTGCTGTCCCAATCTTTGGCTCATGTCATTGGTTTCAGCCTTGATAAAATCGATAATCTCATGTATTAGTTCGTCAGGCAACCAACCTCGAGTAGATACAGTCTGAGCTTGTGGACGAAGCACTCTCTGGTCTGTTTGTATTCTAGACACTTGTCGAGATGACTCCCGACGTATCTTCGCTGCATATTTTTCTACCAGAAGTTGGAGTTCATCGGACTCGAGTTGCTCTTCGAGATCTTCAGGTGTTGGCTGATGATTCCCTTTTGCAATTTCGGAAGCTATAGTAGGATTCTCTAGCGCCACGGGAATCGGCGGAGAGATAGTGCTCCCACTCTCGGGTGTGTCTGAAAGTTCGACGTTTTTGTCAGGCTTTGGCTTGCTTGCAATAGAAGTTGTAGCAAATCCTCGCGCCGGATTTGCGGCTGGTTTCTTCTTCTTCTTCGCAACCATGGCGTAAAGTGAGGTTTTCAGCGTCTAGGTTTTAGACGGAATAATGATGCAGAGCGTCCACAAAGCTCTTAGCGAGACGGCCCCTAACAGGAATATTTGAGTTGATGGAAGATATTTGCACGGGTTGGAGACATCCATAGGGCAGGAAATAATTTTATTCTGCAACCAAGGTGTTCCTAGTAAGTAGGTTCACAGCTTTGAAAATGTATGAAAGCGTCGTCGTTGAAGTCAGGGTTGAAGTCAGACGTTCGTCCCAAGCACTTGGTGGCTGGCTAGCTTGGCATTTTCGCGAAAAGATTCCCCTCCAAAGTCTGGCATATTGAGCAACATTTTGAGCTTTAAACACAACATCACCCTCCTTTGATGGATTATTGATGATGGCGGAAGCTGAGGCAAATGAAGGTCGATCTCTCGACCGCGATGAACTACGCAGAGGCCTTATAACTAGTTCAACAAAGCGCAGGGCTTCGGATCTCTCCAGCCTCCATATCCAGATTGTGGATAACAGTAAGCTAGCAGCAATACCCTTCTCCCGTACAGTAATTTTTTTTTTTTGAATCTTTAGCTAACATGACTTATTGTATCAAGCTCTTTCTTCTTCAGACCTACATTTCATCCTTCACCTACTTTTCGATACATACCCTCTCTACGATGACCGATCCTCTAGACACGCAGTTGAACTTTGCCTACGAGCTATAATAAATAGCCCTCGTTCCGATGAACTTTTGCCCCTAATTGTAAAGTTCCTGAAGAGCGAGTGCTTGAAAACAAGCATCGCTCATGTCAATGCGTTTGTCTTGACCGACTGGTGTTCGATCTTACTGCAGGAGTTCGCCACGAAACCTGAAGAATGGGCAAAGTGGGGACTAGATATTGTAATTGTAGATGCTCTGGTACTGGAAACATGCTTGGGTTCAGGGAATACGCGTCGTGCAGTACGCATCAAAGAGTCCGCCCTCGTAACCACACGTAGAGCTCTCCGTAGCCTGTTCAAGCTTCAGAGCTCCCAGGAAGAGACCCAAAAAATAATCTCAACTCTCACGAATAAATCATCAACTTCTTTGGCAAGAAACGCTATTTTCTTGGGAGTAGTTGCCGGGGTATGCGCCCGTTTACCTCAAGCCAAACCCGTCCTGGAGCGCCAGAAGCAGGTCTACTACACATTCTATATCCGAGAAATCATTGGTTCTCGCACCTCTCTTCCTGATCATATCGCGGATGGACTGCATGATTTTTTTGAGTCTTTTGCTACCTTGGATGAATTACGAAAGGACGTTATACCTCCAATTGAAAAGGCCCTCCTGAGAGCCCCTGAGGTGGTCCTGAATGATCTTATAGCGCCTATGGTTCGCTCTCTTCCTACCGATCTGGATCTTTCTGAGATTCTCTCGAAGAATCTGTTGAAACCACTTATGTCAAATATCAAATCAACTAATCCAACCATCCGCGCGGGTGCTCGCGTAACATTTGAGTCTCTCGCCTCGCGTTCACGCGATGAAGGGATAATGGACAAATTGGCTGATGAAATCCTGAATCCCCTAAAGCAATCCAAGGTCACTGCCGCTGATCAGAGAGTTTTACATGCTCAAATGCTATCCGCCTTGCACAATTCAGCTCCTTTATCCAAGAAAATCCCTGCAGGCTTAGTGGGGGTAGCTTTAAAAGAAGCAAACGAAGCAGCTATAGCAACGGAAGTGTCTGCAATATGTAGACATCTCCGATATGGACTCGTCCATGACGTTCCTTTGGACAAATCGGTTTCTGAAGCCTTTGTCAAGGGAATGGGTGATAAACGGATACCTGTACGCAGAGTATGGGCATTGGGAGTAGGGGAAACTCTATGGGGCTTCAACGCTTCGCAACTCAGCCAGCCCGATGTGCTCGCTTTCTCTCAGTTTAGCTTGGGGAAAATGGTTGAGATATGGCCGGAAGTTATCTCTAACCCACTCCCTGCGGCACAAAGTGGTTTAGTGACAGTCGCTTATGTTCTTACTGCCCTGATTATCTCGAAGTTCAATAATATAGAAGATCCAAAGCTTTCGGCCATCAAGAAAAAGGTGTCTCTTCGTAAAGAGGTTCTCGTCGCTCATCCAAAGCCCTCCTTCTTGCTCAATCACCGAGTATACTCAAAACTCACTACCGAAGACGATATGCAGTGGAGTATCAGAGCGCTAGCAGCCGTAACATCAGAGCTGGTTCCCGGAAAGGATGAACCAGGCGTAGGAGATGCTTGGTCTCAAGCCTTCATCTATTCAATCACCGCCCAAGGCCTACCCCCTCGAGCGCGGCAACAAGCGATCAAGGCCCTATCGTCTGCATATGCTCAACAGCCAGCTTTGATTGGCAAGGCCATTATCGACGGCTTATGGCACTGGTATCGAATGGTTGAATTGAATGATAAGGATACAACTGCTGTGACTGCCAAAACGGGCACTAGCGAACTTTATCTTGCGATTCAGTCCATCTGTCTAGCCCCGGAGGATTCGAAAAAGTTGAATGAACATTTTGATTCCGAGGCATTGCGGAGCCAACTTATAGAATTACTTGTACTAGCCCGTCCAGAGCTGGTTCCGCGCGTTTCCTGGATTGATCTGTGTTTAAGAGCTCGGGTAGATCCCGGGGATCTTGCTCGAAAACATTTTGAGAAATGTCTGAAGCAGATTATTGATGCAACTACAGTACGTATTAATTAATACATTAACTTACTCACATGAGTCTTACCTATGACTATCAGGAAAAGCCGAACTCGCAGTTTCTAGCAATTAGCCAAGCGGCGTATAATGCTGCTGCTGACTTGGCCTTCGTTGCGCCCGACACAGCTTTGCCTCTGCTTGTGCGCCAGTTCAGTCAGGATTTAGATCCGAAGTTGTTCGAATCCATTGGCCCCACAGAAGCCGCTATTTTTCGGACGCCTGAAGGCACAGCATATATTGATGTGCTCTCAAAAAAGGGTCAAGACTATTCTGTCGGTAGGAATGCTAAAGATTATGATACACTGAAATGGGAAGAAGAGCTTCGAGCCCAGCTCGCGCAGAAAAAGGGCCAGACAAAGAAACTCTCAGCAGACGAGCAAGCAAAAGTTAACGCGCAGCTTGCGAAGGAAGCCACCATTCGTCAGCAAGTGGCCGCAATCGAATCTAAGATGAGGCGTGGCGTTGGCATTATCCAAAGTCTTGCAACTGGGCCACCTACAGAAGCTGAGCAGTGGATGGGTCCAGCTGTTAATCTGCTCATTCAAGACATCCGCGCTGGCGCGGGGCTTATTCTTGGGGAGATTCCGGCAATAGCATACATCAGATGCGCACAGCGGATATCAAACCGACTAGGTGCTATAAGGCCTTTCATTGGTGTAGCAACCCTAAGGACTGTAGGCACTTTACAGCTTTCACCGGAGTACCACGAAGAACCTCTTGGAGGTGAGTAGGTCTTATCCCCAAAAAAGGAATGCGTCTTAACCAAGCTGAACAGACCTCGTAACGAGAGTTCTTTACCGCCTAAGATTCATGAGCGAACAAAGGCCTCTGGATACTGTCTCGTTGACGTATTGTCTCCCACTCATCTTTCTCGTTCTTGAGAAAGGTGGAATCGCACGTTCCTCTAGTGAAGATGCTGATGAGCAGATCGTGCTGAGCTTAGAGTTCCTTTCATTCCACACGAACTCTTGTACGAGTGTCGGTGTCGGTTACGAATTCAATATGCTAATAGAGCCTAGGTTCCGATCAGCGCCTACCGCGCCGAGAGCTCATTGAAATATTAATATCATCAATGCAAAGGTTCAGCCAACACTACAAACTTGTCAAAGATTGCCTACTAGATCTATGCAGAGGCGTCGCGCCTAACATTTCCGACGAAGAGATTGCTACTCTAGTGCGAGGATCCATTGTCCCTGAAATATCCGTGCGAACGTCTGTGCTTCAAGCTATCGATGCGGAAATAGACTTAACTGGTCTTGACTTGTGCGAGGAAATATGGCTTGCATGCCACGACGATGTCCAGGAAAATGTTGACCTCGCACGGACAATCTGGGAAGACAACGCGCTTGAACTGGAGACTGAATCTGCTTACCAAACGCTCCCATACCTTGAAGTCCTAGACAAGCAACTGCGAAGAGCGGCCGCAAGATCTTTGGATGAGATTGTTGATAGCTTCCCCGATATATTCCATGGACTTGTCGCCCGTCTTCAAGCAATATACAAAGACAAGGCGAAACCAAGAGTCCCGGAAAGAGATGAGTATGGCATGCCTCGTAAAGTTGATTTGAAGGATCCGTGGGAGGCAAGGGATGGCATTGCTCTTGCCTTCAAGGAATTAGCTTCAAACTTCAAGCCTGCAGGGCTTGTAGACTTCATGCAGTTCATGGTTCATGACGGACCTTTGGGAGACCGAAACTCCACGGTGCGCGATGAAATGGTTGATGCGGCCACCACAGTCATTGCCGCGAAAGGCCAGTCAAAGGTCGAGCCACTCATGCAACTTTTCGAAGAAGCTCTTGAAGGCCCTGATCGAGGTCAGGCCATTTACGACCAGGTCAATGAAGCAGTGATTATTCTTTATGGTGCCCTCGGTCGCCATCTCAAAGCTGGTGACAAACGAGTCCCGAAAGTTGTTCAACGTCTACTTGTCACACTTAGCACCCCTTCAGAAACAGTTCAGTACGCTGTAGCGGAATGCCTTCCACCCCTCGTTCAGGCTTCTGACCAAGAAATCTCTAACTACATTCAGCAAATGATGGAACAACTACTTCAGTCCAAAAAATACGCAGCTCGGCGAGGTGCCGCATATGGACTAGCTGGAATAGTCCGAGGTAAAGGCATTTCCGCTTTGCGAGAATATCGCATCATGTCTACTTTGAAGGGCGCAGCAGAAAACAAGAAGGATCAGAACCAAAGACAAGGAGCTTTCCTTGCGTATGAATTGCTCTCCCTTATTCTAGGGCGTATATTCGAGCCGTATGTTATTCAACTTGTACCACAGTTGCTAGCCGGGTTTGGAGACTCAAGCGCGGACGTCCGCGAAGCATGCTTAGATGCAGCCAAAATATGTTTTGCAAACCTAAGCTCCTACGGTGTGAAGCAGATTTTGCCAAATCTTTTAGAAGGACTCGATGATCAGCAATGGCGAAGCAAAAAAGGAGCTTGCGACTCTCTAGGCGCTATGGCATACTTAGATCCTCAACAGCTAGCACTCAGCTTACCAGATATCATTCCGCCACTCACAACGGTCTTGACTGACAGTCATAAAGAGGTCCGCGCATCTGCAAATCGCAGTTTGCAGCGATTTGGTGAGGTCATCAGCAACCCAGAAATTAAGAGCACAGTCAACATTTTACTCAAAGCATTGAGCGACCCAACGAAATACACCGATGATGCTTTAGACGCTCTTATTAAAGTGTCGTTCGTACATTACCTTGATGCTCCGTCTCTTGCG
>Ga0307515_10011692_pt1 | contig 16617 bp, 12 predicted proteins | sample 17_EM_MG_FD_194513 | JGI IMG/M metagenome (GOLD analysis project Ga0307515, IMG submission 194513) | Populus trichocarpa ectomycorrhiza microbial communities from riparian zone in the Pacific Northwest, United States - 17_EM | ecosystem: Host-associated > Plants > Roots > Unclassified | place... | reverse complement strand
TTCGGGGTCAGCGAGACCACCTGGGTCAAGCTGCGCGACGGCCGTCCCGTCAAGCGCAGTACGCTGGACCGGTTGCTGGATCGCTATCGTCGGCTGTCGGACGGCGACTTGGCCACACCGTGTCGAGGCCGGCGAGCTCCGGCGACCTAGTCCAGGATGAAGGATGTCGACGAGGGCGGAGGGGGAGCGGCTTCGGCGGCCGGCTTCAACACGGCCTCGATCCTGCGCAGCAGCTCGACCGGCTTGAACGGCTTGACCATATAACCGTCCGCGCCGGCGGCCAGCGCCGTCTTGATGGTGTCGAGGTCGCTGCGAGCGGTCAGCATCATCACCGGGATCGTCACCCGGCGGGTGCGCCTCAGGACTTTCAACACACTTAGCCCCGACATGTCGGGCATTTGGATATCGAGCAGAATGAGTTGGGCGCGGGTGTGCTCGGCCATCTTCAGCCCGGACTCACCCGTGCTGGCGCAGGCCACGGTGTAGCCGGCGTGGGTCAGCACGAGATCGGCGACCTGGCGGACCAGGGGGTCGTCGTCGATCACAAGAATTGTGGCCTTCATGCTATGCCACCTTCTGTTCGGTTAGATCTGCGAGCCACTCTTCGGCATCGACGATGGCGGCTTCGACCAGGGCACGGGTCCGAAGCAGCGCGGGGCCATGGTCGAGGCCGTCTTCGATCAATTGCTCCACCTCGCGACAAGCTTCGGAAAGCTGGACGTAGCCTAGCATGCCGACACTGCCGGACAGAGCATGTGCATCCTCGCGGGCTCGATCGAGATCGGCGTCGGCGGGCAATTTGCTCTGCAATTGGCCAAGCAACACCGTCAGCAGGCTGGCGATGCCCGACGCGCTGAACTGCTCGATCAGGTCGCGGCGTGTCTGAGCGCCGTCGTCCTCCAGGGCGACCTTGGTCCCGCCGTCATCGTTGACCGTGAGGTAGCGTTTCAGCACCACTTCCAGCGCGCCCGGATGCAGGGGTTTGGTCAGGTGGCCGTCCATGCCCGCCGCCTCGCAGCGAGCCAGGTGCTCGACCGTGGCGCTGGCTGTGAGGGCGATGATCGGCAGAGTCGAATAGGGCTGACCGGCGGCGCGGATCTTCCGGGTCGCGGCGAAGCCGTCCATCACCGGCATCTGGCAGTCCATCAGCACGAGATCGAACAGCTGGCTGGCGACCGCTTCGACGGCCTGGGCGCCATCGCTTGCGAGCGTCACCGAACAGCCTTCGTTCGACAAGAGCGCCATCATCAGTTCGCGGTTGAGGTCCACGTCGTCGACCACCAGGACCCGCTTGCCGGCGAACGAGACGACTTCGCTGGCGATCGCTTCTGGACCCGTCGCATCCGCGGCGATCGGCAGGGACAACTCAAACCAGAAGGTTGAGCCAACGCCGAGCGTGCTGGTGACACCGATCTGGCCGTCCATCAGCTCAATGAGCTGCTTGGAGATCGCCAGTCCAAGCCCAGTGCCGCCATAGTTCGCCGAGATCGAGGTCTCGGCCTGGGCGAAGCGGTTGAAGAGACTGGCGACCTTGCCGTCCGCTATGCCGGCCCCGGTATCGGAGACTTCGATACGGATGCGGGCGATGTCGGTGACGGTGGTGTCGCAAACCAGCCGCGCGGTCACGCCGCCCTTGGACGTGAACTTCACGGCGTTGGAGAGTAGGTTCAGCAGCACCTGTCGCAAGCGTCCCACGTCGCCGACCACCATCGACGGCGAGGGCGGCAGGAGGGCGTGTAGCGCGATGTCCTTGGCGGTGGCCTGGGGTTCCAGCATCGCCACGGTCTGGCCGACCAAGGCGGTCAGATCGAACGGCGCGCGGTGCAGGTCCAGAGCGGCGGCTTCCAGCTTGGAAAAATCCAGGACGTTGTCGATCACCGCATGCAGCGCCTGGCCGGCATTGTGCACCAGGCTCACGCGACGACGATCCTCGTCCTGTAGTCCCGAACGCTCGGTCAGCAGGCGAGAGAACCCGATGATGCTGTTGAGCGGCGTGCGCAGTTCGTGGCTCATATTGGCCAGGAAATCCGCCTTGGATCGCATGGCGATCTCGGCGTCCTGCCGCGCTTGGGCCAGGGCGTCTTCCTGTTCCTTCTGAGCGGTGACGTCACGCACGACGTCAAGAAAGCCGGTTGGGCGACCAGCCGCGTCGCGGAGCAGGGCGGGGCTCGATTCCAGCCACAACCAGCGGTCCTGCGTCTTGTGCTTGCCGCGCCAGCGCACCCGACGCCCGAGTTCACCCTTCGCCAAGCCATGGAAGGTGGTTTCCATGATCGGCTTGTCGTCTGGATGCGCGAAGCTGGTGGCCTTCAGCCCGATCAGGCTATCGACCTCATAGCCGGCCAGCGTTTCGATGGCGGGCGAGATGAAGGTGACCTGGCCCATGAGGTTGCTGGTGACGATGACGTCGGTGACGTTGTCGGCCATCAGCTTGTAGCGTCGCTCACTTTCGCGAGCGGCGTGCTCGGCGGCTTCGGCCGCCTGTTGCGCGGCGGTCAGGGCGGCCTCGTGCTCCATGCGCTCGGTGACGTCGCGAATGACGTCCGAAGTCTCCAGCAATTGACCATCGAAGGGCGCGCGCATGCCTTGCGGCTGGGACTCCAGCCAGATCCAGCGACCGTCCTTGTGGCGAGCCCGGTAGAGCACGCGGCTATCGAGCTCGGCGCCCTGACGCAGTGTCATCAGCGCCGCGCGGATTGGCGCGTAGTCGTCGGGATGGATCAGCCATCCCATGGTCCGGCCTTCGAGCTCTTCGGGCTCGTAGCCGAGGATGGATTTACAGGCCGGGTTCACCGACAGGCAGGTTCCGTTCGGATCCAAGCGCAGCACGATGTCGCTGGCCTTGGCGGCGATCTCGGCATAGCGGCCCTCGAGGTGGGTGCGCTGCATTTCGGCGAGCTTGGCGTCGGTGTGGTCGGTCAAGGTGCCAAACAACGCCACGACCGCGCCGCTCTCGTTGCGCTGGCAGACGACGTGGCCGCCGGTCAGGCGCATCTCGCCGGTCGGTCGGAAGATCCGGATCTGTTCCTGGAAATAGTCCTCGCCGTGGGTGATCGCCCGGTCGACCAGGCGCCGGCATTCGGGCGCATCGTCGGGATGGACCATGGCCATGGCCGCCGACAGGTCGGCGCCTGACTCCGGATCGACTTCGAAAATTTCGTACATCTGCCGCGACCAGGTGAAGGCGCCGGTTGGGATATCGAGAGTCCAGTGGCCAAGTTTGGCCACGCTGGTGGCGGTGTCGAGCTTCACCGCCTGACGCTCGGCGGCGAGAAGCGCCCCGGCGAGCGAGGCTTGCAGCTTGCGCGCCACCGCCCGCTGGTTGGCGATGGGCAGGCTGGCAAGGATCGAGATCGCGAGGAACGCCTGGAGGACGATGACGCGCTCGGTGGCGTCTCCATGGATCAGGCCGATTGGGCCGTAGCCCGCCAGGCTCAAGGCGATGCCGATCAGCGCGGTGATGAGAACGCCCAACGCCGCTCCAAACAGCTCCAACCGCCAGGTCACCAGCAGCAGGGCTGGCGGAACCAGGAAGAGCAGGGGATAGCGAGATTGGAAGAAGGTGGCCGAGACGACCACGGCCAGCACCGCCAGGGTCCAGCCGTGCTGCTTGAATGTGGGTTCACCCTCGCCACGCTTCTGGGTCAGCAATAGCAGGCAGGGCGTCAACGTCAGAAAGCCCAGCAGGTCGCCCAACGCCCAGATGGTCAGACTCGACAGCACGTGCTCGCCGTTGAACAAGCCCAGGCCCGCCGAGGCGATCACGGCGGCGCCGCAGGCGCTGGCGGTCGCGGCCATGGCGAACTGCAGCAAGTGCGCCATTCGACTGATGTCGAAGTCCCGACCGACGACGCGGCGGATCAACAGGGCGCAGGTCAGGCTCTCGAGCGCGTTGGCGGCCCCAAGGATCAACAGTATGGCGAGGTTATCGCCCGCGATCAGATTGGCCAGGATGTTGCCCACCAGGCCGGCGACCGTGATCAGCGGCCAGTGTTTTCCCGGCGAACGCAGATAGACGCTGAGGACGGCGGCGTTGGCGAACCAGATCGGCGAGACGCGGCCCAAGGCGCGTGGGGCCAGGATGCAGGCCGCAGCCAGGGCGAACACAGTCAGGAGGACGATCCCGACCTTTGGTCCCAGGCTCAAAGGCCTGTTGAATCGCATAGCGGCAGCCGAAGTGGTCATGCCACCAGAAGCCGTATTTCTGGGTAAGGAGCGGTAAACGATGAAGATCGAGCCCTGCGACCGAAAGTCGCAATTGGAAGATCGTCGTTCTTTGAAGGTCTGGGTGGTGCGCTCGCCGAGCCAGCGACGTACCGCGCTCGTCGGATCAGGCCGCCGTCCAGCCACCGCCTAGCGCCTGGATCAAGGCCACGGCGGTGGTGCGGCGGGAGATGGCGGCTTGCAGAAGCGATCGCCGGGCGGACAACGCCGAGGCCTGGGCTGTCACGACGTCAGTGTAGGGGACCTGCCCGGCCTTGTACTGGTTGAGCAGCATCTGTTCGGTCTGGTCGGCGGCGGTCGAGGCGGTCTGCAGCAAGGCGTACTGGCGCTCCAGCACGCGGGTCGCGGTCAGCTGGTTTTCGACATCCTGGAAGGCGGTCAGCACGGTCTGGCGATAGTCCGCGACAGTGCCGTCATAGGAAGCGCGCGCCTGTTCCACCTGAGCCTTGCGGGCGCCGGCGTCGAACAGGGTCTGGGCCGCTGACAGACCCAGCGACCAGGTGTTGGTCGAGGCTGCGAACAGGTCGCCCAGTCGTGTGGCGCTGCTGCCCGCCGAACCGCTGAGCGACAGGCTGGGGAAGAAGGCGGCGCGGGCCACGCCGATCTCGGCGTTGGCGGCCGCGACCCGGCGTTCGGCGCCAGCGATGTCGGGGCGACGCTCCAGTAGAGTCGAGGGGACGCCGGCCGGCACGTCGGGCAGCTTGGCGGTCCAGTTGGGATCGGTGGCGATCCGGAAGGCGCTCGGCGACTCGCCGACCAGCACGGCGATGGCGTTCTCGTAGTTGGCGCGGGTCTGCTCCAGGCCGGCCAGACTGGACTGGGTGTTGGCCAATTGCGACTGGGCCTGCAGAACGTCAGACTTCGGTGAGATGCCGGCCGTATAGCGGTTCTGGGTGATCTCCAGCGTGCGGCGATAGCCCTCGACCGTGGCCGAGACCAAGGCGATCTCGGCGTCGCTTTGGCGAAGACCCAGATAGTTCACGGCCAGTTCGCCCTGGGCCGACAACTGCGCGCCGGCCAGGTCGGCGGCGCTGGCCTGGGCTCCGGCCTTGGCGCTGGTCACGCCTTGGCGGATGCGGCCCCAGAGGTCGGGCTCCCAGCTGGCGCCGATACCGACCTGGTAGCTTTCGCCGCGTGAGTTCGAGCCTGAACCGCCGCCGGTCTTGCTCGCCGAACCCGACAAATCGACGGTTGGGAACAGGGCGGAGCGCTGCTCGCGCACCAGGGCGCGGGCCTGACGATAGGCCGCCTCGGCGGCGGCGACGGTCTGGTTGGAGACCACGATGCGGCTGGCCAGGGCGTCCATCTGCGGATCGCCGAACAGAGTCCACCAGTCTCCGCGATCCAAGTGGTCGGATGGCGTGGCGGTCTTCCAGCCGTCGAGAGCCTTGAAGCTGGCGGCGGTCGGCGTGGTCGGGCGCTCATAGGCGGGACCGACCGTGCAGGCCGACAGGGCGATCAGCGACGCGGCGCAGGCCAGGCGTGAAGAGAGGGACATCAGGCGGGCTCCGGCGCGGCGGGGGTGTGGGTCAGGTGGCGTTCGTCGCGCGCCTTGCCCCTCAGGCGGTCGAGATAGACATAGACGACCGGGGTAGTGATCAGGGTCAGCAGCTGGCTGGCGATCAGGCCGCCGATGATGGCGATGCCCAGCGGCCGGCGCAGCTCGGCGCCCTCGCCAAAGCCGATGGCCAGGGGCAGGGCGCCCAAGGCGGCGGCCAGGGTGGTCATCAGGATCGGGCGGAAGCGCAGCAGGCTGGCTTCGCGCACGGCGTCATGGGCCGACAGACCTCGACTGCGTTGGGCTTCCAGCGCGAAGTCGATGATCAGGATGGCGTTCTTCTTGACGATGCCCAGCAGCAGGAACACGCCGATCAAGGCGATGATCGAGAACTCCATGCCGAACATCATCAGGGCCAGCACCGCGCCGACGCCGGCGGCGGGCAGAGTGGACAGCACGGTCACCGGGTGGACGTAGCTCTCGTAGAGAATGCCCAGCACGATGTAGATCGCGATGATCGCCGCGCCGATCAGCAGCGGCTGCTGCTTCATCTGTTCCGAATAGCTGCGGGCGCTGCCTTGGAAGCTGCCGCGCACGCTGGTCGGCATGCCGATGTCGGCCTCGGCCTGCTTGATCGCCGCCTGGGCCTGGCTGAGCGAGACGCCCTCCGGAAGGTTGAACGACACGGTGGTCGCCAGCTCGGCGTTCTGATGGTTGATCGAGGTCGGGGTGGCGTTCTGCGACACGCTGGCGATGGCGTTCAGAGGCACCATCGCGGTGGCGGCGGTGTTCAGCGCGCTGCCGGTGGAGGCGTCGCGCAAGGCCGGATTGACGCTAGCGCCGCTCGTCGTCGAACCGCTGGAGCTCGACGGCACATAGACGTCGTTCAAGGCCTCTGGGCCTTGGGCGAAGGCCTTTTCCCACTCCAGGATCACGGCGTACTGGTTGATGTCCTCATAGATGGTCGCCACTTGGCGCTGGCCGAAAGCGTTGTAGAGGGCGTTGTCGACGGCGCGGGGCGTGACGCCCAGGCGCGAGGCGCTGTCGCGATCAATGGTCACTAGCGTCTCGACGCCGTTTTCCGACTGATCGGAATCGACGTCGCTCATCACGTCGGTATGGGTCTTCATTTCCTCGCCCAGCTTGGCGGCCCAGGTCTTGAGGTCGGCGCTGGAGTCGCTGGTCAAGGTGTACTGGTAGGTCGAGTTGCTGGACCGGCCGCCCATCCGCAGATCTTGCACCGGGTTGAGGAAGATCGACACGCCGGTGACCTTGGTCAGCTTGGGTCGCAGGCGGGCGATGACGGCGGCGCTCTTTTCCTTGCGCTCGCCGACCGGCTTGAGATTGACGAACATGAAGCCGCCGCCGGCCCGCGCGCCGCCGGTGAAGCCGACCACGGTATCAACCGCAGGGTCCTTGCGGATGATCTCGACGACGGCCCGCAGCTTACCTTCCATGGCCTGGAACGAAACGCTCTGGTCGGCGCGGATGCCAGCCATCAGCTGGCCGTTGTCGGTCTGCGGGAAGAACCCCTTGGGCACGGCGATGTAGAGCCAGGCGGTCAGGCCCATCACCGCGAACAGGATCACGATCACCACCGGCTTGGCGGCCAGCGCCCAATCCAGGCTGTGCTCGTAGGTCTTGTGCACGCGGTCGAAGGTCCATTCGAAGAACCGGGCGATCCGGCCCTCCTTGAAGCCCTCGGGACGGGGACGCAGCAAGTAGGCGCACATCATCGGCGTGGTGGTCAGCGAGATGACCAGCGAGATCAGCACCGCCGCCGACAGGGTGACGGCGAATTCGCGGAACAGACGCCCGACCTGGCCGCCCATAAACAACAGCGGGATGAACACCGCGACCAGCGAGATGCTGATCGACAGGACGGTGAAGCCGACTTCCTTGGCCCCCAGGGTGGCGGCCTTGAAGCGCTCCATGCCCGCCTCGATGTGGCGCTGGGTGTTCTCCAGCACGACGATGGCGTCATCGACCACGAAGCCGGTCGCCACGGTGATGGCCATGAGGCTGAGATTGTTGAGCGAGAAGCCCAGCAGGTACATCACCCCGAACGTGCCGAGCAGCGAGACGATGGTCGCCGCCGCTGGGATGAAGGTGGCGCGGGCGCTGCGCAGGAAGGCGCTGACCACCAGCACCACCAGCACGATCGAGATCAGCAGGGTGATCTCGATCTCCTTCAGCGAGGCGCGGATCGAGTTGGTGCTGTCGGACGCTACTTGCACCTTGATGTCGCCCGGCAATTGCGAGCGCAGCTCGGGCAGGGTGGCGCGGACGCTGTCGACCGTCTCGATGATATTGGCGCCCGGCTGGCGGGTCAGCAGTACGATGATGGCCGGCTTGCCGTTGAAGAGGCCGATGGTGCGGGTGTCGGCGACGCTGTCGGTGACCTTGGCCACGTCCGACAGTTTCACGCCCGCGTCGCCGCGCCAGGCGACCAGCAGGCCGGCATAGTCGGCGGCCTTGCGACCGCCGCTGCTGGTGTAGACTTGGAACCGCCGGCCATCGCCCTCGACCGCGCCCTTGGGACGGTTGGCGTTGGCCGACTGAATGGCCGCGCGGACGTCTTCCAGGCTGACGCCATAGCGGTTGAGCAGGAACGGATTGACCGAGATCCGCACGGCGGGCAGCGAGCCGCCGCCGATCTCGACGTCGCCGACACCCTTCACTTGCGACAAGCGCTGGGCGACGACATTGGAGACCGCGTCGTAGATCTGGCCGGGGGTCTTGGTGTCCGAGGTCAAGGCCAGGATGATCACCGGCGCGTCTGACGGGTTGGCCTTGCGATAGCTGGGATTGCTCTTCAGCGTCGCGGGCAGGTCGCCCCGCGCGGCGTTGATGGCGGCCTGGACCTCGCGGGCGGCGCCGTCGATCTGACGGTTTAGGTCGAATTGCAGGGTCACCCGCGTCGAGCCGGTCGAGCTCTGCGAGGTCATCTCGTTGACGCCCGAGATCGTGCCGAGCCGGCGCTCCAGCGGCGTGGCGACGCTGGAGGCCATCACCTCGGGGCTGGCGCCTGACAGGCTGGCCGACACCGAGATGGTCGGATAGTCCACCTGCGGCAATGGCGAGACCGGCAGCACGAAGAAGGCGGCGATGCCCGCCATGGCCAGGCCGATGGTCAGCAGGACGGTCGCGACAGGCCGCCGGATGAAGGGCGCTGACAGGTTCAAGACGGCGCCCCTGGGATCGGGTCTGCGACGCGGCCGGGATCCTCGTCACGCGCCCGCTTGGCGGCCGGAGCAAGGCGATCGAAGGCCAGGTACACCACGGGCGTCGTGAACATGGTCAGCAGTTGGCTGACCAGCAGGCCGCCGAAGATGGCGATGCCCAGCGGGCGGCGCAGCTCGGCGCCGTCGCCGAAGCTCAGCATCAAAGGCACGGCGGCGAACAGGGCCGCCAGGGTGGTCATCAAGATGGGGCGGAAGCGGAGGATGGCGGCCTGGAAGATGGCGTCGCGCGGGCTCTTACCTTCGTCTCGCTCGGCGCTGATCGCGAAGTCGATCATCATGATCGCGTTCTTCTTGACGATGCCGATCAGCAGGATGATCCCGATAATGCCAATCACGCCCAGGTCGTTACCGGTCAGCCAGAGCGCCAGCAGCGCCCCGACGCCGGCCGAGGGCAGGGTCGACAGTATGGTCAGCGGGTGGATGTAGCTCTCATAGAGCACCCCCAGCACGATATAGACGCAGACCACGGCCGCCAGGATCAGCCACAGCTGGTTGGACAGCGAGTTCTGATAGGCCCCGGCCGCGCCCAGGAAGGTGTGGCTGACCGAGACCGGCATGCCGATGTCGACCATGGCCTGCTTGATGTCGCCCACCGCCTTGCCCAGCGAGACGCCGGGCGCGGTGTCGAAGCCGATGGTGGTGGCCGGGAACTGGGCGACGTGTGTCACTTGCAGCGGCGCGGTCTGTTCCTTGATGGTCGAGAACGCCGACAGCGGCGCGGGTGAGCCGCCGCCGGTCTTCAGGTGCAGCAAGCCCAGCGACGACGGATCGGTCAGCAGGCCGGGCTTGGCCTCAAGGATCACGCGATACTGGTTGGTCTCGGTGAAGATCGTCGAGACGATCCGCTGGCCAAAGGCGCTGTAGAGGGCGTCGTCGATGTCAGAGGCCGTGATCGACAGCCGGGCGGCGGTGTCGCGGTCGATATCGACATAGGCCGCCGAGCCCGTGGCGCTGGCGTCCGAATAGATGTTCCGGACCGCTTTGACCTTGGCCAGCTGCGCGGCCAGCTTGTCGGCCCACTCCTTCACCGTGGCGGTGTCGGCGCCTTCCAGCGACAGCCGATACTGGGTGGGCCCCGTCTCGGCGTCGATGGTCAGGTCCTGGGTCGGCTGTAGATAGAGGGTGACGCCCGGCACCTGGGCCACGCGCTGGCGCAGCCGCTGCATGATCTTTTCCTGGGATCCAGAGCGGTCCTTCTTCAGGTTGATCAGCATCTGGCCGGTGTGGAGCATGCTGTTATTGGCGCCGTCGACGCCGATGAACGAGCTCAGCGTATCGACCGCCGGATCCTCCAGGATCGCATTGGCGGCCTGTTGTTGCAGTCCGGCCATGCGGTCGTAGGACACCGATTTCTCGACCTCGGTGCGCGCTTGTAGCTGGCCAGTGTCCTGGGTCGGGAACAGGCCCTTGGGGATGATGACGTAGAGCAGGCCCGTGAGGACCAGGGTGGCCACAGCGACCACCAAGGTGGCGCGCTGGCGCTCCAGCACCCAGGCCAGGCCGCGCTCATAGTGGCCCTCGACCTTCTCGAACATCCGCTGCGACTTCAGCGCGATGCCGTGTGGCTCCTTCTCGTCGGCGTGCGACTTGAGCCAGCGGGCCGACAACATCGGCGTCAGGGTCAGGGAGACAACGGCCGAGATCAGAATGGTGATGGCCAGGGTGACGGCGAATTCGCGGAACAGCCGCCCGACCACGTCGCCCATGAACAGCAGCGGGATCAACACCGCGATCAGCGAGATGGTCAGCGAGATGATGGTGAACCCGATCTCGCGCGCGCCCTTCAGGGCCGCTTCCATCGGCTTCTCGCCCTTTTCGAGGTGACGCGAGATGTTCTCGATCATGACGATGGCGTCGTCGACCACAAACCCTGTCGCGATGGTCAGGGCCATCAGGCTGAGATTGTTGAGGCTGTAGCCCAGCAGGTACATCACCCCGCACGAGCCGATCAGCGAGATCGGCACGGCCAGGCTGGCGATCAGGGTGGCGCGCAGGCTGTGCAGGAAGAAGAAGATCACCAGCACGACCATGATCACGGCCAGCACCAGTTCCATCTCCACATGGTGGACCGAACTGCGGATACCCGTGGTGCGGTCGGCCAGAACCTGGACCTTCAAGGTGGCGGGCAGGCCGGCTTCCAGCTCGGGCAGCTTTTCCTTGATGGCGTCGACGGTCTTGATGACGTTGGCGCCCGGCTGGCGCTGGACATTGAAGATGATCGCCGGCGTGGCGTTGGCCCAGGCGCCCAGGCGGGTGTTCTCGGCGCTGTCCACCACCTGGGCGATGTCGCGGATGCGGATGGGCGCTTCGTTCTTGTACGTGACGATCAGGCTCGAATAGTCGTCGACCGTCAGCAGTTGGTCATTGGCGTTGATGGTGTAGGTCCGCGTCGGACCATCGAAGCTGCCCTTGGCGCTGTTGGCGTTGGCGGTCGAGATGGCGCTCTGCACATCCGACAGGGTGATGCCGTAAGACGCCATGGCCTGGGTGTCGGCCTGGATGCGGATGGCCGGACGTTGGCCGCCGCTCAGGGAGACCAGGCCCACGCCCGAGACCTGGCTGATCTTCTGGGCCAGGCGGGTGTTGACTAGGTTCTGCACCTCGGTCAGCGGCAGGGTGTCCGACGTGATGGCCAGGGTCAGCACCGGCGCGTCGGCCGGATTGACCTTAGCGTAGACCGGCGGCGCGGGCAGGTCGGCCGGCAGAAGGCTGTTGGCGCCGTTGATCGCGGCCTGGACCTCCTGCTCGGCGACGTCGAGCGTCTCGCCCAGATTGAACTGCAGGGTGATCACCGACGCGCCGGCCGTGCTGACCGAGCTCATCCGCGACAGGCCCGACATCTCACCCAGTTGGCGTTCCAGCGGCGCGGTGACCGTCTGGCTCATCACCTCGGGGCTCGCCCCCGGATAGAGGGTCTGGATCTGGATGGTGGGATAGTCGACCTGGGGGAGGGCCGACAGCGGCAGCAACCGGAAGCCGACCAGGCCGGCCAGGACGATGGCCGCCATGAACAGCGCCGTGGCGACGGGCCGCTGGATGAAGGGGCGCGAGGGGTTCATCGAGGAAGCCTATTCAGGCCGACGACGCTGTTGGCCGCCTTCCGGACGCTTGCCCTTGCCTTGACCCTTGCCGGCGCCCTTGGCCGCTTGACCGGGCAGTTGAACCTTGCCGCCCTCGGTCAGACGGTCGCCGCCCTCGGTGATGACCTTGTCGCCCGACTTGAGGCCGCTGGTCACCGACACTTGCGTGGTGGTCGAAGGACCGGGCGTGACCTTGCGCTTGGTGACCGTCTGGTCCTTCTCCAGCAGCCAGACGAACGAGCCGTCCGAGCTCTGACGCAGGGCGGTGGCCGGCATGACGATCGCGCCGCGCACAGTGTCGAGCTCCAGGCGGACATTGACGAACTGGCTTGGGAATAGCGTACCGCGCGCGTTGGCGAACCGGGCCTTGGCCTTGACCGTGCCGGTGCCGGTGTCGACGAGGTTGTCCAGGGTCGAGAACGTGCCGCGATCCAGCGTCGTGGTGCGGGTGCGGTCCAGCGCGGTAACCGGCAGGGTCGCGCCGGTGTTGGTGCGCGCGCCGATGCGGGGCACGTCGTCCTGGGGCACGGTGAATTCGACATCGATGGGGGTGACGGTGGTGATCACCGCGACGCCGGCGGTGTCGCCGGCTCCGATATAGTTGCCGACATCGGTGACTCGCAGGCCGACCCGGCCGCTGACCGGAGCGATGACGCGGGCATAGCCGACATTGAGTTGGGCCGTCCCGACCGCCGCGCGATCGGTCATCACCGTGCCCTGCAGCTGCTTGACCGTAGCGGCCTGGGTGTCGACTTCCTGGCGGGCAATGGAGTCCTGGGCCAGCAGGGTCTGGTAGCGGGTTAGGGTGACGCGGGCGCTTTCCAACTGGGCCTGATCACGGGCCAGGTTTCCTTGCGCCTGAAGCAGCGACATCTGGAAGGAGCGGGGATCGATCTGCACCAGCACTTGGCCGGCGCGGACCATCTGGCCTTCGCGGAACAGCACCTGGGTGATGACACCGGAGACTTGCGGTCGGACCGTCACGGTCGCCGCCGGGGTCACGGTGCCCAGCGCCTCGATGATCACGGGAAGATCCGCGGTGGTGGCCGTCGCCACGGCCACGGTGCTGGCGGGACCGCGACGGCCGCCGCCGCCAGGACCACCGAAGCCGCCGCCCGCGCCGGGCGCGGGTTCCTTGTGCATCAAGGTCCACGCCAGCCATACGATACCAGCCAGGATCGCCAGCGCGATCACGCCGCCGAAGATGCGAGCCCGACGGCTCATCGGGCGGGCGGGGGCGGAGGAGTGTACGGTCATGAGGGTCTCGGCGGGAGCGCCCACCAAGGTGAGCGAGGCTGGATCGTGGCGCGCCACGTCGACGGAACGTCAGCGGAAGCCAAACGAAGCTTGAGCTTTCAGAGTTCCGTGAGTGTCGGAACCTCGACAGGCTTTCGCGCCGCATGAAACGAGGTGATGGCGGTCTCGCATTGCCGCCGTGTTTCCGCTGAGTAACGAAACGGCTTGGCGCGCGACGCGAAAGAACCCGTTCAGGGTCTCAGAATCATCTGACCTATGGGAAACAGGCTTGCGATCGGACTTGGGATCGCTCCAACCTGCTCCTGAACTAAATTCCGAACGAAACCAGAGACTCACGCCGGGGGAATGATGACCGCGAACCAAGACAACGACGCCGGCTCGAGCATGGCCGCGATCCTGGCGGCCGTTTCGACGGAGATGGCGCTCGCCGCCCAGGCGTGTGGCGAACTGGACGGCGCCTTGGGGCAGATCCTCGAAGGCGCTCCGCCGGAGGTGCAGATGGCCGCGATGCAGAAGCTGCACATGGTCGACCTGCTAGCCCAACACATCACCGCCGTGACCGACTTCACTCACCGTCTGGCCTTGATCGCCTCGAAAGACGACAAGCTGGCCGTTGAAGACGCGCTGTCGGCCATCACCCTGGGCGCGGTGGCCGAACGCCTTCGGGGCACGCTGGACAGCGCCAGAGCGTCCTAGGAATGGGGCAGGACACCGAACAACTGTCTCTGTTCGGGGGCCCGCCCGCGCCACGAGACAAGCACCTGATCCTGATGATCTATCCGGATCAGCAGGCCCAGGCCGCTGCTCAAGCTCGCGGGCGACGCTATCAGGCCGACCACCAGTTGGGCGGCTCGGTCGTCAGCGCAGACCTTCTGCACATCACGCTCGGGCATTTCGACTATTGGGACGAGGTGCCTCCAAGCCTTGTCGAGAAGATCTCACGGGCGGCGTTGAAGTTGGATTTCGCGCCGTTCGACGTATCGTTCGACCTGATCGGCGGCTTTCCCAAGAATGTCGTGCTGAGGGGCGGAGAGGGGCTGCGAGCGCTCGAGGATTTTCAGGCGGCGCTGCGACAGGCGCTGGCCTGGGAGAAGCTCGACGGCTCGAAGCTGGCCTTCACGCCTCACATGACGGTGCTGTACGGCCAACCGGGCGCGGTGGTGGCCTCGATCGCGCCCGTAGCCTGGACGGTCAACGCGTTCGCGCTGGTCGTCAGCCATCAAGGACAGGGGCGGCACGAGGTGCTGGCCCGCTATCCGCTCAAGGGCTGACTTGCGTCTCGCCGAGCCCGGCGCTACCCCTCGCGGCTCAGTTGACCAGAGGTGGGGACCTTGGGCGTTACGATTTACGGCATCAAGGCCTGCGACACGATGAAGAAGGCGCGGACCTGGCTCGACGAGCAGGGCGTGGTCGCCACCTTTCATGACTACAAGGTCTCGGGTATCGATCGCGGCAGCCTGGAGCGCTGGACCAGCGAACTGGGCTGGGAGACGGTGCTCAATCGCGCCGGCACGACGTTCCGCAAGCTGCCGGACGCCGACAAGCAGGATCTGACCGCCGCCAAGGCGATCGACCTGATGCTGACCCAGCCATCCATGATCAAGCGGCCGATGCTGGATCTCGACGGCAAGCTGACGGCCGGTTTCAAGCCCGACGTGTATGCTCGCGCCTTCGGAAAGGCCGGATAAGGACCAATCGGCTTTGCGCAAATCGCGAGTCGGACGACTTTAGAACGACAAATAGAGCGGGACGGGGCTATTTCGGCCTAAGGTCCGCTCAAGCAAGAAGAACGCAGGAACCATCGCGTGGGAGCCCATCCCGTCCCGTCGTCATACGACATGGTCATTTTCGACTTCGACGGCACGCTGGCCGACAGCGCCGCGTGGATGATCCGCGCCATCAATCCAATGGCCCGCCGGTTCGGCTTCAAGACGGTCACCGACGACGAGATCGACATGTTGCGCGGCCGCAGCACCCGCGAGGTCATCCGCTATCTGGGCATCTCGCCCTGGAAGCTTCCGATGATCGCGGCGCACGGCAAGAAGATGATGGCCGCTGACTGCGACTCCATCCCGTTGTTCCCCGAAACCGCCGGCATGCTGAAGGCGCTCCACGAGTCGGGACTTCGGCTGGCGGTGGTCAGCTCCAACAGCGAGCAAACCATCCGCGCGGTGCTGGGTCCTGACCTTTCCAGCCTGATCAGCCAGTTCGCCTGCGGCGCCTCGCTGTTTGGCAAGGCTCGCAAGTTTCGCAAGGTGACGTCCGGAGCCTCGCGTGACCGGGTGATCTGCATCGGCGACGAGACCCGCGACATCGACGCCGCCCGCGCCACGGGCCTGGCCAGTGGCGCGGTGACCTGGGGCGCCGCCAAGCGCGCGATCCTGGCCGAGCACGCGCCGACGATCCTGTTCGAGACGCCGTCCGAAATTATTTCGCATCTGGCCGCATCCAAGATGACCGTCGGCGCCGACTAACCTTCAGAAGACGCGAGTTACTCGTGTCGCTTGAAGGGTTTTCGGATGTACGCGCTGTTCAACGAGTATTGGTGGCTGGTGTTTCCGCTGAGCTGGTTCGCGGTTTCGGCCTGGCGCAATTGGCTGTCCTATCGCGCCGAGCGCGACGCGATCGAGCTGATGAAGACCTATGCCCGCAACGGGGGCGAGCCTCCTGCCGGCCTGGTCTCGAGGCTCGGCGCCCGCTGACTGGATTTTCCGCCGCGCCTGCATCCAATCGGACGCGCGGCGGCGACTAGGGATCACACGGACGCCTGGAAAACGCGTCCCGATGAAGGGGCAAATCGATGGAAGACCTGTTTCGCGCGTACTGGTGGTTGCTGTTCCCGCTGAGCTGGTTCGTGTTCGGGGCCTATCAAAGCTGGCTGTCCTACAAGGCCAACCGCGACACCCTGGACCTGCTGAAATCCTATGCCGCCAGCGGCCGCGAGCCTCCGCCGGAGCTGGTGGCGCGGCTGAACAAGCGCTGGAACGACGACGACGATGACGGCGATGATGACCGCCCACGCCGACGCCGTTATCGCCGGTATCGCTACGGCCGCGACCATCAGGCCTATCAGTTCGTGCTGTTCGGCGTGCTCTGCGCGGGCTTCAGCTACGCCTCGTACACCGACCTCTACGGGGCCGGCGAAGCGTTCGTGATCGTGGCCTTCGTGATGGGCGCTCTGAGCCTGGCGTCACTGGTTTCGGTGGTTCTGGGTCGAGGTCCCAAGGTCTGATGGACGCGCCGCTCGTAAGGGCGGCGCGAGGCGGATCCCAGGCGGCGTTTTCCCGGCTGGTCGCGATCCACGAGAAGCCCT
>Ga0307515_10011691_pt1 | contig 16622 bp, 8 predicted proteins | sample 17_EM_MG_FD_194513 | JGI IMG/M metagenome (GOLD analysis project Ga0307515, IMG submission 194513) | Populus trichocarpa ectomycorrhiza microbial communities from riparian zone in the Pacific Northwest, United States - 17_EM | ecosystem: Host-associated > Plants > Roots > Unclassified | place... | reverse complement strand
AAAATATCCATGTGAAACGAGTAAAATCATCCACAATGGTAAGAAAATAATGAGCACCAGTAAGAGAAGGGTGTCGATAACGACCCCAAATATCACAATGAATTAATTCAAAAGGTTTTAGTGAAGAAATTGTACTGGGACTGAAAGGTAAACGACTCTGCTTAGCCAAAGGACATACATGACAAGCATTATTTGACTGAACCGAAAAATTTAAATAATTCTTGGCAATAAAACTTAAACGGGAAGATGATGCATGGCCTAAGCGATGATGCCAGAGATCGGTGGATGAGATGGTAAGGTTGCAGGATGGCTGTTTTGTGGGTAAGGAGGAGGTGTTTACTGGAGTCTTCGTCGCAAGTGCCGATAAATAATATAGACCGTCGCGTTGTTTACCCAAACCAATCATCCTCCTCGTAGCCAGATCCTGCAAAATACACCAATAAGGGAAAAAGGTTATTGAACAATTCAGGCCTCTCGTCAGACGACTAACTGATATCAAATCAACTTTGAAAGTAGGAACACATAACACATTATGCAAATGATAGACAGAATTCAGAGGCAACGATCCTTTCGCAACAATATTAGCTTTGTCTCCGCTAGGTAACATTACAGGAGGTAACGAACAACTTTTATTTTTGTGGAAAAATAATTTAGATGACGAAGAAATATGATCTGTCGCCCCGCTATCAATGATCCAATTACGGGAAGCGATTTTAGACAAACCTGGCTTGGTCACAGCATTGGCCTGAGACATAGAATCATCATTTTTACTAACAAGCGATAAAAGTTGTTTCAACTGATCCTCTGAAATCCCAACAACCTGGCTGCCACCAATTTTAGAAGATCCCTCGGTAACATTATTCAGTGCAGGCCTAATTCTGTTGCTGAATCCTCTTGAGCCCGAGTTAAATTTAGCCTTTGGATGACCCACTGGATAGCCATTTAATTCATAACAAGTTTGGACCCAGTGTCCCATTTCTCCACAGTGTGAGCAATTGGGGCGTCCTCTGCCTGTGCCTGCACCATGTCTTCGTCTGTCTTGCCTGAAATTTTCAGGCTGTCTCTCTTGTGATCGTGATTCTTGTGACCCATATGGACGGTTGAATCGTTCATGCCTGACTGGGTTGGGTTTGCTCCGAACCACCATAGCTGCACTGCTACTTGAGTCGATTGCAGTGTGTGTTGAACTCAGGAGGCGTTGTTTTTCTTCTTGAGAAACAGAGGAATACGCCTGCCGAACTGAAGGAAGGGGACTCATAAGGAGAATCTGTCCACGAATAGCACTGTAAGAGTCATTCAGCCCCATTAAAAATTGCATCAATTTTTTCTGATCTTGTTGTGTCCCATGTACTGCAGTATCGTATGAAGCCAATTCATCCCATAAAGCTTTCAATTTGGTGTAGTAGGTAGAAACGGAGAGTTGTTCTTGTCTGAGATAAGCAATGTCTCGTTGAATCTCGAAAATACGAGGTGCATTGCTTTGAGAGAATCGCTCACGAAGATCTTCCCAAACCTCATGAGCAGTAGAATAATAAATCACACTATTTGAAATTTCCGGACTGAGAGCATTGACGATCCAGGAATGGACCATATCGTTACATCAAGACCAGGTCACATAGCCTTCAGGATCAGTTTCTTCTGAAGGAGCTTTGATTGAATCATTGACAAAGCCTAACTTATTTTTAGAATTCAAGGCCAAAGTCATAGCCCTTTTCCAAGTGGAATAATTGTCTCCGTTCAAAGGTTTGGAAACCAAAACCAAGCCCGGATGATCTGAATGATGAGTGAAATAGGGGTTTGAGATATTTGCCTTTGAAAGATCTGCAGAAGTGGTAGGAACAACGATCTCCTTGCCTGTGTAAATTGTTGATGCTGCTTCATTTATGGACATGATGGTTGGAAAAGGAAGATGCTACACGAGTGACTTGAGTGCAGCGATGAACAGCGATGGATCAAGATGAATCAGGATCTCAACTCTGCTCTGATACCATGAAAAGATGAAGGAAAGATAATAATTTGCTTGAATACATATTATTGACATTAGGTCGTGTATTTATACAGGGAGACATTCCTACAAGTTAGGAATGGAAAGCTACAAGTCAGGAATGGAAAGCTACATTACAGGGTATCAAACTATAAGATAGGCATTACAATAGGAAGATAATATACACTGATTATCTATTACTAAATAAAGAGATTAACTTCCTAACACGTGTATGTTTACTGAAGTAGCTGACATCATGTCAAAGAAGGCTAACCTATAAGGATCATGCTCGTGATAGCATCCTAAATTATAGCAGAGAAAAGACACTGAAAGAATAAATATTCATGTGTTTCAATTTGCGACTTATAAAAGATACATGTTGAAGAAAGAATGATCTGAAAAATATATAGTCTGTCCATGGTGTTAAGACGGCCTATAGAGGCAAGCCACAAGATAAAAAATTGCCTCGGGTTGAAACTTAGAAATCAGAGAAGATGATATATAAAGTCTATGAATCTGGAATCTCTAAGAACCTTCCATGCGAAGCCAACGAAGAACCTCCCCGATGAGTGAGAAGATGGTGGGTGCATATTCTATGTGTTGATTTAGGCAAATTCTGTTTACCCTTGCTCACCTAGGAGGTGCCCCAACCTCCTGGTCCATAGGTTGCCTACTTTCTGTTCAAGTCTATGGTTCACTTGATAGTAGTTAATATATTTGCAAGCTTGTATCCTTTTGGGAATCGATTAGCAGGTTTTCGTCTGATTGTGTTGTCCTATCCCTTCTTCTTGCATCCATTACATTTGCAGAGGCAGAAGCCAATGCGTTGCAATTTTTCATCTAACATGAAGCGTTCATTCATAGATGATTCAAGGACAGATTCTCTCAAAGCAAAAAGCGTGACAGAACAAGGTTCTCAAGAACCCTTGTGGTCAAGATGGCTAAGGGGTGACAATTAATAGCTATTTCGAGCTCCTGGACATGAAGAAGCCTCGTACAAAAAGATTTAACACGTTGATTCTAGATGCAAGGAGGAAAGGGCTACTCATTTGGAGTTGCTTCTTAGCCTTGGAGGGAATTAAACTGGGCACCGGCCATTGGTGGGGTGGATGGGATCTTATCCATTTGGTGACAGCCTCCCTCACAGGTCAAGAAAGCAACGAATTGCAGGTCTCCTTTACGAGCAAAATATCTTGAAATTTAGAAAATTGAACGATGGGTTACATTCCACAGAGTGGCCATGCAACAACCTCATGGGTGCTTTTCAATCTGTGTTATAAAGTGGGCATGACTTTGTACAAAGTAGGAGTCAGGTGAGGTCCATAGCCGACAAGGACCTTACTCCCCCAGAATTGAAATACAAGTAGCAACCTATCAAAATAACGTGTCCAGTGGTAGTTGGGCAATTGAAACTGACATCTTGTCTTGGCTTGGCTTGGCTTGGTCGATACCAAACTGTTATGGTTGGTGTTTCGTGTCATGTATATCTCGAGTGTTAATGAATCCACCGGTGCCAGCCAATTCCAAATGCCATGAACAGGGAGGATGTTTTTGGCTTTCAGAAATTCTCTCCTCGAGAACATCCACTTTGGAGTGGTTACATGTAGAAAAAAGTGTGAATTTGTGAACGTTAAAGGTTTTTGCCAGTGATTCTTCGGGGAAGAAGAAGAAGAAAAGGGTTTTTTTTTTTTTGACAGTGGGACCGATTGTGGTCCAAGGAGGGAATAATTTTGAGTTTCATTTTCAATTATGCGGTCGCCGGCGTCTGGCGCAATGCACAGAAAAAGACTGAACTTTGAAACCAGTCCTATGAGCTGAATCTATTAATTAAAGTATTGAATCTGTGACTTGGAAAATTGGAAATTATTAGGAAGCTAAAACACATGTAACGATAAGTAATCTTTGTTTCTTTATGCTGGTTCGGAGGTTTTGCAATTCTATTTTATTGTAATATTCAAACAATTGTTTGAGATGTATATCCATTCAATAAAAAACACAACTGTATTTAATGAATATTTCTAATATATCGAACCGCTTACTCGAGACTTTAATTAGGCATTTTAGCATCTACAAATACGAATATAAGGTTACTAGGTAATTCCCGCGATACGTTATGAGTCGGATCAAAATCTATTTAAATAAAAAAAATAATGCTCAGACCATGAAAAGTTATCTGACATCATCATTAAACCTGATCTAGTAAGTCAAGTTTGAAAAAAACTTTCTATCTAAATTTTTTTTATTTAATTATATGTTAAACAAACACTTAATAAGTTAAATCGCTTAGGTCTGATATGCCCCATTATTTGTCTACATTTTAGTTGTTTGGAGAGAGAGAAAAAAAATACAAACAATCGATTACCGATAGCAATCCGACCATTATTTGTCTACACGCGCCACATCATGTGTAAGAGGGCACGGCTGCGCATCCAGTTAGACGGTGGATGATCAGATTTAGCCACCGAGAAGCATCATATGCGTCTCTTTAATTGCGCGGGTGTCGTCCACTCGTTGGGGCATGAGAAACACAATTCCACAACTTTTCAATTAAAAAATAACAAATACATCGTGAAAGTACTAAAACGCCCCTATGGTCCTCTTAATTACACAAAATACACATGTAAAAATATCAAAACACTCTCAAAGGCAAAGCTTTTTTTTTTTTTTGTCTTTACTGAGGATAAAAACATTATTTGACTGTATTTGAAAATTAGAAAAACCTAAATACCCCTATAAAAAAAAATTAAAAGAAATATTTATCCATTCATAAAAAGATAAGAAATTAAAAATAAAACAACTACTATAATTCATAATAATAAAAGATCTCACAATTTCGTAGATTTCGTAGATCATTTGACTTTTGTTATAAATATACATAAAAATATCGTTACCATCGGAGCCGGTGCCATTGGGTACTTTGGCATAAAAAATAGCAAAGTCCATAATGGATTTAATAAGACAATAATAACTAACATTACGGGAGAGTTAATGGGTTTACGTATCCTCCCATCCTAGAAAGTCATGTCTCATGGCTTTCCGATTATTCAACATCAGACCGTCAATAAACACAACTGCGTGAAGAGGTCTAAATGGTAAGAATTCAAGGGCTTTTTTTTGCATCCATAAATGTATATATTAATTATAATGTAAATTACCCTCTCCCATCCAAGAAATAATACTTTTTCATTATATAATTTCCTCTTAAATTGTTTTCCTTTTTTTTTTTGTAATTAAAAAACACCACTTGTACACTAATTTCGCCTTTTTTAAACAATTAATTTTGCAAAAGATTAATCTCGAACATCACCTTTTCATTTGAATTCCGAACTAAGACGAGGGAAATTTATTCAAGCAAAAAGCATAACCACAAGTCCCTCTCGAGAATCATAACTACAGGTCCCTCTCGAGAATGGACTTACCGAAACTTCCTCCCTCGAACTAATGGCGGTGGCCCCGATTCTAGGCTAGATATTTGCGAAAACTCATGTGCCAAATATTAACAAAAGATTTGTGGTGGAGATTTAACACCTCAAATCTTTTTATTTTCATTCATATCCTTCTTCTTTTATGTTTTTTTATTAGGCCATTCCTTTTTCATTTCCATTTTTTTTTACCGAGTCATTTTTTTGCTTCTTATTTAATAATTATAGTTTGATTTTGTAAAATTAACATGGAATGATGTATAAGTTATCAATAGTGAATCACCACAACTTTTTTTTTCTTTCATTCACATCATTTGTTTTTTGTTTGGATCATTTGTTTTTTCAATTTGCATACATTTTTTTTGTTTTATCAAGTCTTTACTTTTCATTTAATAATTGCAGTTTAGCTTCCTAAAATTAATGATTGATAAACCATAAATAAATAAATATTAAAAAAATTTGAAATGCAACATAGAAAAAAGATAAAATTCACTGTGGCTTTGCAATAGTTACCCACACGTGTTTTCTTTTTCTCATTTTCTTTTCTGTCACATGATTTTTTTTATTTTTTATTTAATCATTTCACATTAAGTTAAGTTAACTTGGGATTGAGTTTGATTTTTTATTTTGGTTAACTTTATATGAGGCTTTCACGATGTTAAAAATAAATTTTAACCTTGAGTTAATACTCGATATGAAATAAAACTCAATTTTATTGATTCAAACCAATTAAATATGTAGAGATCTAATTTCAAACTGAAATGATTATTCAACTTTTTTTTTCTCTAAGAAATAACATCTTTATCTTAGCTTCCTGATTCAATCTTTGATTGGAATCAACAAATTTGTTATAATTTATTAGAATATATAATTCTCGATTTATATTATTGAATGCACGTGTGAACTTTTTGAGTTCATAGTTAAGAAATTATCTTGATAATTAAAAATCATTAACAACAAATACTGTAAAGTACCCTTGGCCCAAAGTTTTAAACCAGTGCTAAATAAGGTAGCTCTCAACCAAAAAATAATAAAATTAAAAGAATTTTTTTTGTGTGATTAGCAATGAAAATTTTTGATAAATTGGTGTAAAACCCTAAATGAATTGAATTTGCACGTGAAAGTATCGACAATCAGCAGGAACTCACGCTTAACAACAAAAATTTTAAATAAAAAATAATAAAAGATTTAGATAGATTTTATTATAATTACTGGTGAAGATTCTCATGTGAGTTAGAATAAATATATTTAAACGAATTTAGGTGAAATATATAGTTAAGATAATATTTTCTTGAAAATAATGCGAAGAGAGTTATATTTTTTGTATAACAAACCCTTTGTTTAGATATTTGAAATCAATGTATATTTTATAATTTTTAATAATATCCTTCGAGAACTTAGATGTCAACTCAAACTTTTATATTTTCTTTAATTGCAAAGATTCTTTTATATTGAGTACAACAAACTAACAACTATAACATTTCTGGTCAAAGAGTATTTTTAAATCAAATTTAATACATCAATCTTTTTTTTCTTCTCAAATCCAAATTTGAAAAAAAATCCGTCGGCATCCATGTTATATTCTTCGAAAATGAAATTTTAATGCATGATTATTTATGGTTTTTATTTTTAAATGATAGAATAAAAAATATATACACTCACGAACCAAAAATGAAGGCTTCAAATTGCTCGTGAAACGATAAGATGGTAATTACCAAGAAATGATAAAAAGGAGTCCTAGTCAAATTTTGCATGCATTTATGATCTGCGCGTTAAGATCCCAACTAGCTAGGTCATATCCTTGCAGCAGCTAAGTTCTGGGCAACGACTTATGAACAGGGAGAATCTACCATGAAAGTCAAGGAGATTTTATATTGGGAAAACAACATGAAGATGCTCTCATTCACTCGAACATTTCCAAGGAAATTTCTTGGGATTATTTCGCCTAAGTTTTGGTCAGCTAGGAAGGTGAGGTTTTCTTTCATTACCTAAGCCGTGATGTGAACTCAGAACTTCGTGGACGTAGGCAGAGAGATTAGTTTTGGTTCCACGAGAACACAAATTGTTAATTGAGTTTGACATTGTCAATCTCAGTGAGCAAGTGCCCACCTTAAACGTCGAAGTGGTCAAACGCCTGCTGAAGACGCAGCTGTTGCTCGAGAGAATCCATGAAGATGAGCCATGGAACACCAAAATAAAATACATCATTTTTATCTCTTCTTGAATTTGTGTATTTGTATGTGGTCTATTTCTTGACGCAGATAGAATCACGAGTAAATATTTATAATTTTATTATTACGTATTTATTTTTAAATAATATATATTTGTAAGAGGAATATAACTCTTTAAATAAACATAAAATCTAATCCAACAAGATCACTTTTTTCACAATCCACTAGGCTTCTCACCTTCACCAACTACCAAGTTAACTTTTTTGTTATGTCTTTGCATGTATTATATTATAGGTTCTTCAGCAACTCCTTTTAATTATACAATTTGTCTCTTTCTAATATCATCAACTTTTGATCATTTCTCTCTTGATGGGAGCCTCCTCGATCACTCTTATCCGAACATATTATGCTCTGCGATCTTTTCCAGTCATGATTATTTCAAAACACACATCAAACAAAATAATCTGAGATTGCTGAACACAAAAAGTAATAACCTGGGGTCATTGATCTTCGTGGACAAAAACATAAATAAGAAGTCAACAAACTAAAAAGACAGAATTGAAATCAAATAGGGTTGTCCCACGTGCCCCTAATTCATAATTGTATTATTAAATATTTCTCTCTAAGTAGTCTATCTCTTTAAAAAAATTTACAACTCCTTAAATAAACCTAAAAACTTACCTAAACCAATAAAGAAACATAAAAATAAGGAAAAATTAATAAAAGTCCAAAAGAAACTAGAAAAATATATCTTAAATAAAGTTGGAAAGATAACAAGAGTTATAATCCATATATATATATATAAAACATTTCAAATCAACAAGAAAAACATAACAAATACTGAAAAGTAACTTATGGATGTATTTAAAAACCTTCCGAAACTTTGATGTGTACAGAATTTGAACTTTAAAGGAAATAAGAACTCTAAAATCTTCAATTAAAACTCAATCCAACAACCATAGTGAGAGTATATTCATTAATATAAAACTAAGTATTAAGAAAAAAAATCCCATGCATCACCACCTACCCTTTAAATACTTTTCTTAGCTTATTATATCTTTCTTAATTAAACAACCTTTAATTTTAATTCATACCGCCGCACTAAATGCCGAACGGTAGAATTCATAAATACTGAAATTATATCGAAATTACAACATCAACATTGAAAAGTTATGAAATTATTATACGGTCCTTTTAACTTAATTTACCGTTAACAGGAGATCCTAGCAGCAAACAGAGAACTTGAACGTAAACGTGTCTATTTCTGTTTGGTCTTTGTTAGTTGCCGAAATAAAGTCAATCTTTTGTTCCAGTGCCAGCCAGCCAGCCAGCCTACTGGTTTTTTATATTCCTATTTTATATTCGCACGTAAAAAAAAATAAAAAAATAAAAAGGAAATAAAATGGTGTCATGTGGGGGCAAGCAGCAGTCAAATCCACATATATAAAACTCAAGAATTTAGATCCAAAAACAAAAACCAAGTTATTCTATACGTACGCAAATCACAGAAGGGAGACAAACCAAATAATAATAATAATAATAAAATCACAGAGGGTAGAAAAACCAAAAATAATAATAATAATAAAATCACAGAGGGTAGAATCCAAATCTGAAACATGAAATGCAATCTAATACTTGATGTATGTACCATCCTTATCCTTTTCCTTTTTCTTTCTGTGTAATAAAACCAGAAGGTAGAAATGCAATCTACCAATAATGTGGTTAAATATCTTTTTTCTTGTTTTTTTTCATAAGAAAGACAATTCTTTAAGACTGCATCTTCGATTTGTTCATATTTCGAGCGAAAACAGTTTGAAACTCACTTTCAAATGATGTTAATATTTTAAACAGAAAAATCCCATGTAAAAAACGAAAAAAAAATCGAACATTACGCCATAATACATTAAAATAAATGCAAGAAAAATAAAAATAGAAGAAAGACTAATAAAGGCAAGGACATGTAAAGGGTCGTGGTTTGACCCTTCAAACAAGCAGCCTGATCCTCAGCACCACTGCCTAAATTCTATTAGATTAATACCAGAAAACAGGAATCCTCTCTCTCAACTGTCTTTTTTATTTTATTTTATTTTTATATATATATTATTAATCTCTAACTGCACTTGGCTTGTGTCATCTCTCCCGTATTCTTATATCTCCGTATCTGTCTGCCAGTTCATAAATCATTTAAATGATAAATGTGTTCACTGTACATGCCTTCGTACGTATTGTTATGAGTATAATTCGAATACACTCTGGTTTGTAAATCTTCAAGCTTTTACTGCACCACCTATATAATTAATCTTTTTACGGCAGCAGCAGCTGTGTTGAGTTAAGTTTCTCAGAAAGAATTTGTCATATTAATGCCAACAAGCAACAAGGTTTCTGGTGGTGACCCAGAAAACCAATCATACTGACTATTCCGTAAGCTTTACCATTCATTCTTTATTTATTATTTTTTAGTATATATCCATCTTTTCAGCCTTTTATTTTTTATGTTGACCTGCGGGAAGACTTTGCTTGGCAGTCCTTGGAAATTTGTCTCGACTAATTGGGATGTTTATAAACCTTAATAACTTGGTAATTAACAGCTGTGTAAGTTTCTAATTTTCTCTTATGTGCTGGTTTAAGCTTAGATTTGAAGGGGGTTAATGGGTTGAAGCTTCTGTCTTTAATGATATCTGTCTTGTGTACAGTTTGCAGAGTTAACAACAAGAAGTTGGGTTTTGATGGGAAACCCCAATGTGCACGTTTATGGTTTGCTGTTCCCTTCTAGGCTCTAGCGACAAGTCAAAGTAAGACATGGCTGGCTTCTTTCTTGGACCGCCAGCTTCTTAAACACTAGAAAGAAAAATAATAATCTGAAACTTGTAAAATACAAACTCCTTCCTTTTTTCTTGTTTTTCTCATGTTTCATATTCTCTGGTCAATACATCGCCAGGAAACTTTCTAGGTTTTTATTAGTAACTTCTTCTCTTCTTCTTCTTATTTTTTTAGGCTCTCTAAATATTTAATTCTGGGCTTCCATATTTAAGAATTCTAAGTTTAGCTGAAATCTGCAGTTGTATTTTCCGTACCTAGATTTTATTATTTTATACCACTTTTTTGGTTTTCAGTGAGCTTTTGTACCAGACCCCCTTTTGTCTTTTTAGTATTTGTTTTGATCTTGTGTTGTCAAAATTTCTTTGGTGATTTGCAGCTATTTGGGTCTTGGTTTCTACCCAGCTGCTGCTATTTTGGAATCTGGCTCTTTAAATTATTTGTTGATAGACCGAGCTTCTAAGGCTTCTCCCTTGAGAAGCAAATCTGTGACAGTTTGAAGGTTTTATGTGTTTGACCGATTTGGGAATAGAGCTGTGGTTTGCATAGAATGGCCGGTGGTAGAAGAAAGAAGCAGCGTTTTAGTAGAATCCATGCCTTCCCATGTGGAAGAGCATCGTTCAGAAGTGAGCATTCACTGATCGGAGGACCTGGCTTCTCTAGGATAGTTTATTGCAATGAACCTGAATGCTTTGAGGCTGGTCTGCAAAGTTATGCTAGCAACTATGTCAGAACTACCAAGTACACACTCGCAACATTTCTCCCAAAGTCACTATTCGAGCAGTTCCGGCGGGTTGCCAACTTTTATTTCCTCCTCTGTGCAATATTGTCGTTCACTCCACTTTCTCCTTACTCAGCCATCAGCAATGTTGTTCCTCTAGTTGTTGTTATTGGTGCTACAATGGGGAAAGAGGTGATTGAAGATTGGAGGAGAAAAAAGCAGGTATGCTTCATGTTACCACTTACCAGTAGCAAATTTAATACCCCTTGCTGGTCTTTATTTTCACTCCTCTGATGTACAGCGTTTAAATTTATGTTAAGAGGCAAACTAGATCAGGATTTAGTGGCATGATTCACTAAGGGATGTTAGAAGCGTTGTGAGTAAAAGAGAGATCCGTGAAATTCGTTTTTCATGATTTGCAGCAATAAAGAGTGGACTGTTGAAAACTGTGTAATTTTCTGTTTTGCTGAAAATGATTTTGAAAGAAGATTTATATTTACCTTTTTACTGTTTAAAAGCTTTCAATTGGATACTGTTATTGGTTTTCTAGGTTGAAAAGGAAAAGGGAGGGGAGAGGGGAGGGGATGGAGTAACTTAATCCATTGTGATTAATTTGCTTATTTGCATATGTGGTTACCAAGTTTCTCATCTCCAATCAGAATAAAATTCAAACCAACACCTTCGATCTTATCATTGATAACATTTTCTCTGTACAGGTGAAAGTTTAGAGTTGGCATTAGACCTACACTTCATTTCTTGTTTTCAACTGCAATATCTTTATGTTCGATCTTAGTCATTAACTGATTAAACTTATCTCTCTGGGGTCATAATGTATTCTATAAACTGCTGTCAGGATATTGAAATGAACAATCGAAAAGTAAAAGTGCATTATGGTGAAGGTGTTTTTGATCACGCTAAATGGATGGATTTGAAAGTCGGGGACATAGTAAGGGTGGAAAAGGATGAATATTTTCCTGCTGATCTCATATTGCTGTCTTCAAGTTATGATGAAGCAATTTGCTATGTTGAGACCACAAACCTTGACGGAGAAACCAATTTGAAACTGAAACAAGCACCAGATGTAACTTCAAACTTGCATGAGGACTCTGGCTTTCAAGATTTTAAGGCTATAATTAGATGTGAAGATCCCAACGCAAATCTGTATTCTTTTATAGGCAGTTTGGATCTGGGAGAGGACCAGCATGCTCTTATGCCTCAGCAACTTCTACTTAGGGACTCAAAGCTGCGAAATACTGATTACATTTACGGAGTGGTTATCTTCACAGGTCATGATACAAAGGTTATGCAAAATTCAACAGCACCCCCATCTAAGAGAAGCAAAATTGAGAAGAGGATGGATAAGGTTATCTACCTCTTATTCTTCCTTTTGGTTTTAATTTCGTTTATTGGGTCAATTTTCTTTGGAATTTCAACGAAGGAAGACCTTGAGGATGGAAGGATGAAAAGATGGTATCTCAGACCTGATAAGACGACAATTTATTATGACCCACATAGAGCACCAGCTGCAGCAATTTTGCATTTTTTTACAGCTCTTATGCTGTATGGTTATTTGATTCCCATTTCCTTGTATGTATCAATCGAAATTGTCAAAGTTCTTCAGAGCATTTTCATCAACCGAGATCTGCATATGTATCATGAGGAAACTGATAAGCCAGCACGGGCACGCACCTCAAATTTGAATGAAGAACTTGGCCAAGTTGACACTATACTTTCTGATAAAACAGGAACATTGACTTGCAACTCGATGGAATTTATCAAGTGTTCTGTGGCTGGCACATCATATGGTCGTGGAGTAACAGAAGTTGAGAAGGATATGGCTAGAAGAAAGGGGTCACCTTTGCCTCAAGAGGAGACAGAGGAAGAAGACATTGTGGAGGGAGTGGCTGAAGGAAAGCCATCCGTAAAAGGATTCAATTTTGTAGATGAAAGGATCACAAATGGTCATTGGGTAAATGAACCTCATGCAGATGTAGTCCAAAAGTTCTTAAGATTACTCGCTATCTGCCATACTGCAATACCTGAAATTGATGAAGAAACTGGAAGAATATCATATGAAGCTGAATCACCAGATGAGGCAGCATTTGTCATTGCAGCAAGGGAGCTTGGCTTTAAATTCTATGAAAGAACACAAACAAGCATCTTACTGCATGAGTTGGATCTGGTCTCTGGCACAAAAGTTGAAAGGTCAGTTTCTTTTCGTTAGGTATTCTTTGAGAACATATAGTTACTGTGATTGATTGGCCTTAGCACAAATATTTGTTGTTGTATATTTTCTGTCACTTGCCTCAAAAGTCGAAACATAAGATTAAACAGCTCATACATTCTATTGTTCATAGAAAAACCTTTTTTGTTTCTTCTTAGCTCTTTAACATTTGTGTTCTAAACTTTCTGTTCATTTAGAAACTCTTTCAGCTTTTAGTGGGAGGATGGTAATTTAATTTTCTTTTCTTACTTTCCCCTCCTGATGGTAGCTTAATTGAATTCCCATTTTCTGCAGATCCTATCAACTTTTAAACATCATCGAGTTCAATAGCTCTAGAAAGAGGATGTCTGTTATTGTGAGGAATGAGAAGGGAAAGCTGCTTCTACTTTGTAAAGGGGCTGACAGGTCGGTATTTTGAAATAACATTTCAAGTTTCTAGAATACTGGGAATAATTCAGTGATCTTATGGACTTGATTTTGAAGACAAGGAGTGGTGACTTCAATCCATGCATGCATACAGGGAATCGCTCACAGAAGTGTTTCTTGCTATGCTTGTTTTGCTTACTGTACATATTTCTTGAGCAGAAAAACTTGCAGGAAATATGAATTAATTTCTGATTTTTCGTGAATAAATTGCATAGGTTGTGAACTGCTGTTTCTGAAAAAGACAACTAGATATATCACATCTCTCCCCAGAAAATGGAATGCCTTTCCCGTAGTAATTACTGGAAGCCCATGATGGAACTTCTATTTATCATATTTAAATAAATATAGTTGTAATACTGTGCGGTTAATTTTATGCTACTTCATGATTTCAATTTTTTTTAGTTATTTACTTTCATTAATATCTTTATGTGCATTCTTTTGTAAACAGTGTCATGTTTGAAAGACTTGCAAGGGATGGAAGAGAGTTTGAAGAGCCCACCAGGGAGCACATTGGCGAGTATGCTGATGCTGGCTTGAGGACTTTGGTTCTTGCATATCGTGAACTTGATGAGGAAGAATATGATGAGTTCAATCATGAATTTACCGAGGCAAAAAACTCATTAAGTGCAGATCGTGAGGATATGATTGAAGAAGTAGCTGAAAAGATTGAGAGGGATTTGATTCTTCTTGGTGCTACAGCTGTTGAGGACAAACTTCAGAATGGGGTGGGTCTAAAAAAATTCTAGGAATGTTGATTTTTAGTATAGTTGCTAAGAAATCATTTGGCTTGCTATTCCATAGCAACTTGTTTGGAGTGTCATCATTCAAAGAGCTCTATTCTTCATCTAAACTAATAAACGTTCATCAGTATTATTTCTCTTTTGAATCCTAAAGAAATTGTTTTGTTCTATTCTGAACTAAAAATGGTTATGTATATTTAGTTACTTTAAAAATTAGCTGAAGTGTTTGAAATTGAATGTTCTTTTTCTGAACAGGTTCCTGAGTGTATTGACAAGCTTGCACAAGCGGGAATAAAAATATGGGTTTTAACAGGAGATAAGATGGAGACAGCCATCAATATTGGGTATGTTTGAGTGGACGTCATTTTCTGTCTAATAGATGTTTAATCCTGTATACTAATACATCATAATTGATGTTGAATCTTGCAGCTTTGCCTGTAGTTTACTCAGACAAGGGATGAAGCAAATAATAATCAGTTCAGATACTCCAGAAAACAAAGCTCTAGAGAAAATGGAGGACAAAGCTGCTGGTGTTACGGTAATTTCTGATTTCATCTGCTGTTCTCTTTCAGTGACTCTTTAGATCAATAGAAAGTTCAGTTAATGATGCATAGAAGCAATGTAGTGATATATATTTGATAACGGTAGGAAGAGGAAATCATCCTAACTCTTCGCAGCTAGTGCTGCAATCTCAGATGCGAACAGCAGAACCACAATAAGGGACCAAGTCTTAGAGAGGATGACCCACTAGTATCTTTTCTATGTGGACTACTTGAATGTGAATGGAGTACATTCTAAAGAGTTTTAGGAAATCCCTTACTGTATTAACAATTTCCATCACATAGATGTTCCAGAATTCTTGATCTCCTCTATGCAAAATACAAAATAATTTTTTTTTTGACTTTTCCAGTCTAGTAATTTCAAAAAAGCTCTCTCCAGACACTGAGACTGTTTATCGTTTCTAGTTTTTACTGGTATAGTAGTCTTCCCACCACTCATCCAATGTCTACATCTAAGTTATTTCATTTCCTTTTTTTCCTTTAGCTACATCTGGTCCAACTCTAGCTGCTGGTCAATATAAATTTCCCCTTAGTCTAACTGAACATGTCCAAAACCTTGAAAAGCACATATATCCTCACGTCATCTTGGTCTAACAGTTTGCAGGAGAAAGTTCCAAATGTGATTTCTCCGAGATCTCCCTCTTATCTATTAATTCATATGCATGAATGTATGATCCCCTCACTTCCAAGCTGAGAAATATCCTTCTCATTTTGCTAGCTAAAATGAATTAAGAATAATGATATGATATTAATAAGAGAATTTTATAGAGCTATAATTATCATGTGGAGAAGATTGGATTAGCTTGTTTCTATCGTGCCAGTAAAGCAGTTTCGCAGTTGCTGTGATGACATCAATATAATTTGTCTACAGGATGTGTTCTAAAAGAAATAGTATGACAGAGATTTCATTTCTGGTCAGAATAACTCTTATTTTGCAATAAAAAAGTTCATTGGACCTTGCCAACTATGCAGGCTCTCAAGGCAAGCGTCGTCCATCAGATGAATGAAGGGAAGGCGCTGCTTACTGCATCAAGTGAAACTTCTGAGGCACTGGCTTTGATAATTGATGGCAAATCACTCACTTATGCTATCGAAGATGATGTCAAGAACCTGTTTCTGGAGCTTGCTATTGGATGTGCATCTGTCATTTGCTGCCGATCATCTCCTAAACAGAAAGCTCTTGTAAGTTATTATGTTCTTTCAACCTATGTTCTTCATTCTCTATAACAGAAAGGACATAGTATGTAAGTGGTGCATAGAACTTTCTTCTATCAGAAGTGCACTACTGGTGTCACATTTTCGTATAAAAGTTTTGGCCAGACCTGCTATTAATCAAAATTACTTGCTACCAATTCTCTGTATACATAATTTCATTTCCTTCATTGGCCAAAAAGTAAATGATTAGCCCTCGATTGTTTATTATAATTAATTTTTCCTCATATTTATCTAATACTGGTGATTGAAAAGAGGTCCTTTCCCATAGAAGCCCACAGGAATTGTTAAGCATACAAGTATTTGTGTTTTCTTTTAAATTTCTTCTCTTTAATTATTCAGCAA
>Ga0307515_10011690_pt1 | contig 16623 bp, 9 predicted proteins | sample 17_EM_MG_FD_194513 | JGI IMG/M metagenome (GOLD analysis project Ga0307515, IMG submission 194513) | Populus trichocarpa ectomycorrhiza microbial communities from riparian zone in the Pacific Northwest, United States - 17_EM | ecosystem: Host-associated > Plants > Roots > Unclassified | place... | reverse complement strand
CATCAGCGTGGCCCAGCGCAGCGCGCTGGCGGCGCTGAGCACGACGCTCATCTGGTGCCAGGTGTCGGGCAGCGCATGGCAAAAGGCATGCACCGCGCGAGCCGGGTTGGGGCTGAAGGCGGGGTTGCACAGGAAGATGACGCCCGACGTGCCGAGCGAGAGGAAGCCGTCGCCGGGTTTGACGACGCCCATGCCGACGGCGCTGGACGCGTTGTCGCCGCCGCCGCCGGCGATAGGGATGCCGGCGGGCAAGCCCCAGCGAGCGGCCAGCTCGGGCTTGAGCGTCGCGCTGGCTTCGCTGCCTTCGACGAGGCGGGGCATGTGGGCTTCGGTCAGGCCGGTGAGCGCCAGTGCTTCGGGCGACCAGCAGCGGCGGGCCACATCCAGCCACAGTGTGCCGGCGGCGTCGCTCATCTCGCTGACGTACTCGCCGCTGAGTTGCAGGCGCAGCCAGTCTTTCGGCAGCAGCACCTTGGCGACCTGGGCGAACAGTGCGGCCTCGTGCTGGCGCATCCAGGCCAGCTTGGGCGCCGTGAAGCCGGGCATGGCGAGGTTGCCGGTGATGTTGGGCAGCTCGGGGCAGGCGGCCATCATCTCCGCGCACTGCGGGCCGCTGCGGCCGTCGTTCCAAAGGATGGCCGGGCGCAGCACCTTGTCGGCGGTGTCCAGCGTGACGGCGCCATGCATCTGGCCGGACAGCCCGATGGCGCGCACCTGCGCGAGTGCGTCGCCATGCTCGGCCTTCAGCTTGGTCATGCCGGCATCGAGCGCGGCCCACCAGGCGGCGGGGTCTTGCTCGCTCCACAGCGGTTGCGGGCGCTGCACGGTGAGCGCCACGCCCGTGGTGGTCACGATGTGGTGCTGCTCGTCAAGGAGCAGCAGCTTCAGCTCGGAGGTGCCGAGGTCGATGCCGAGAAACATGTTTGGTTGTCAGTGGTGTATTGCATTCGGGCCGAGCGCCGGGCCGCTCCCAAGCCGGCCCACCTGGCGATGTGCTTGCGGCTCAATGCCGCAAGCATCGCCATCCCCTCGGGGGATCGACCAGACTCGCCCGCGTTCAGCGTGGCGAGCTGGGCGAGGGGTCAACAGTCTCTAGACGAAGTTGTTGACGATGTTTTCCAGGCGCTCCTGGCGGCCCGAGAGCGGCAGCGGGGAGATGCCTTGCTCGTGCACGATCTTGGCCAGGTCATCCAGGCTGGCGCCGCCCGAGATCTTCTTGCCCAGGTCGCCTTCCCAACCGGCATAACGGTCCTTCAGCGCGGTTTCCAGCTGGCCGCTCTCGTACAGCGCGGCTGCACTCAGGAAGGCGCGAGCCATCGTGTCCATGCCGCCGATGTGGCCTTCGAGCTGGTCGGTCGGGTCGATGGACTGGCGGCGCACCTTGGCGTCGAAGTTGGTGCCGCCGGTCGTGAAGCCACCCGAGCGGATGATTTCCAGCATGGCGGGCACGAGCGCTGCGTGGTTGTTGGGGAACTGGTCGGTGTCCCAGCCCAGCTGCTCGTCGCCGCGGTTGGCGTCGATCGAGCCGAGGATGCCCAGCGCCGCAGCGGTGGCGACTTCGTGCTCGAAGCTGTGGCCGGCGAGCGTGGCGTGGTTCACTTCCAGGTTGACCTTGACTTCGTTTTCCAGGCCGTAGGTCTTCAGGAAACCGTAGACGGTGGCGCTGTCGTAGTCGTACTGGTGCTTGGTGGGCTCCTGCGGCTTGGGCTCGATGAGGATGGTGCCCTTGAAGCCGATCTTGTGCTTGTGCTCGACGACGGCGCTCAGGAAGCGGCCGTGGTTGGCCAGCTCGCGCTTCATGTCGGTGTTCAGCAGCGTCTCGTAGCCTTCACGGCCGCCCCACAGCACGTAGTTGGCGCCGCCCAGGCGGTGCGTCCACTCCAGCACGTGCTTCACCTGCGCCGCGGCGAAGGCGAAGACCTCCGGATCGGGGTTGGTGCCCGCGCCGCTCATGAAGCGCGGGTTGGAGAACAGGTTCGCCGTGCCCCACAGCAGGTTCACGCCGGTGTCCTGCATCTTCTTGCCGGCGGCTTCGAGCAGGCCGTCGAGGATGCGGTTCGATTCAGCCAGCGTCGCGCCTTCGGGGGCCACGTCGCGGTCGTGAAAGCACCAGTAGGGCAGGCCCAGCTTGCCGAAGAAGTCGAAGGCGGCGTCGAGCTTGCCGTAGGCGGCCTTGACCGAGTCGGCTTCAGCGAACCAGTTGCGCTGGTGAGCGGTGGCGCCCAAGCCGAAGATGTCCTCGCCCTTCCAGCAGAAGTTGTGCCAGTAGCAGACGGCGGGGCGCAGGTGCTCGGCCAGGGTCTTGCCCAGGACGACGCGCTTGGCGTCATACCAGTGGTAGGCGAAAGGGTTGGTGGACTGGGGGCCTTCGTACTTGACGACAGGGAGGTCGGAATAGGCGGTGCTCATGGCGAGGTCCTTGACTAGCGGAAAAGTGGTGGTGATGGACAAGGTTAGGCGGTGGCCGGCGCAACGCCAGCCTTCAGGCGGCGCTGGTCGAGTTCATCGGCCATCTTCAGCGTGGTGTGCTTGTCGAGCTTGTTGGCCAGCAGGCTCAAGGTGCAGCCGGCAAACAGCAGGGCAACCACGAAGCTGGATGCGATGCGATAGCCCTCGATGGCGTTGGGCGCCGAAGGCAGCTGGGTGTCGTAGCCGAAGAAGCCGGCCAGCAGCCACAGGAAGCCCGCCGAGCCCAGCGCGAGGCCGGCCTTCAGCGAGAAGCCGATGGTGGCGAACACCATGCCGGTGAAGCGGCGGCCGGTCTGCCATTCGGAGTAGTCGGCCGCGTCGGCGTACATGGCCCACATGACGGCGCAGGTCGGCGCATAGACGATGGCGCCGAGCACGTGCAGGCCGAACATGGCGGCGGTGGCGGTGGGCGGCAGCAGGTAGAGGGCGCTGGCGGTCAGCGTCGACAGGCCGAAGCAGACGATGGCCACGTTGCGTTTGCCGAAGCGTGCAGACAGCCCGGTGGACAGCATGATGACGAGGATGGTCGTCGCCGTACCGGCCATGTTGATGAGGCTGTTGAACACGTCGGCCACGTTGGACTGGGCCAGGCTGTCGCGCGTGCCGTGCACGATGTAGCCAAGGCTGTCGGCCAGGCTGCCGGTACCGGCCGCGTCGGGTGTCGTCAGGCCCAGGGCGGCGACGAAGTCGAACATCGCCGCCTTGTCGACGTAGTGGTGGTAGTAGTTGTAGTGGGCGCCACCGCGCAGGGCCAGCAGGCCGAAGTGGAAGACGGTGTAGGCGATCAGCGCCACCCACGGGCCGTTCTTCAGCAGGTCGGTGAAGTCCTGCTTGGGCGAGCTGTGGGTCTCGACGATGGGCTTGACGCGCTCCTTGGTCGTGAAAAAGGTGACGAGGAAGAGCACCAGGCAGGCGACGGCCCAGATCGTCATCGTGACCTGCCAGCCGTGGGCGCGATCGGTGCCTTGGGCGAACTTGGCGACCAGCGGCAGCGTGAAGCCGCCGACGATGAACTGCGCGGCGTTGACCGACACGAAGCGGTAGGAGTTGAGCTTGGTGCGCTCGTTCAGGTCCGATGTCATGACGCCGCCGAGCGCGGAGTAGGGCATGTTGTTCATCGAATACAGCGTCATCAGCAGCGTGTTGGTGATGCCGGCGTAGGCCACCACCATGCCGGTGCTCCAGCCCCAGGCGGGGTCCGGCGACGTGTAGGCCAGCACCATGACGACGGCCCAGGGCACGGCCGTCCACAGCACCCAGGGGCGGAACTTGCCCCAGCGCGTGGTGGTGCGGTCGGCCAGCACGCCCATGATGGGGTCGAAGACAGCGTCCCACAGCCGCGGCCACAGCAGGATGGCTGCGGCCGTGCTGGCCGACAGGCCGAACACGTCCGTGTAGAAGTTCAGCTGGAACAGGATCATGGACATGAAGACCAGGTTCGCTGCGGCGTCACCGCAGCTGTACCCGGCCTTTTCCATGAAGGAAAGTGGCTGGTGGCTCATTTGTCTCCTCTGATTTTTTAGAGTGTGCCCCGCAGGGCTTTCTTCAGGCCTTGGCTTCGTAAACGAAGTAGTCGAAGTCCGCCGCGGTGCGGGTGCCGGCCAGGTCCTGGCAGGCGATGCCGATGAAGTTGCCGGTGAACCCGAAGCTGTTGGCAAAGCCGTTGATGAAGCGCGTAGCGAACTCGTCGCTCAGCATGGCCGCGTCCAGCGCCGGGCCGATGGCCTGCCAGGCCTGGCCATCCTGCCTGAAGGAGAACTGGTAGGTGTCGTGGCTGAACTCGACGGCCAGGTCCACCGGGCCGGCGGCCAGCGCCACCGGCGTGGCCGGGCCGCTGATGGCGCCGTCGCGGTTGACGGTCAGGTAGACGACGCGGGCGTTGCTGTCCGGGTCACACGTGACGTGCAAGTAGGCGTGGTTGCGCGTGTTGTAGTAAGCGACGAGGCCGGCCATCTGGTGGAAGCTGTCGGGCTCGAACTCCACGCGCGTCTCGACGCGGCAGTTGAAGTGCTGCTGGCGGCGCGCGACCAGGCTCTGGTCGAACAGGCTCATCAGCGACTCGCGGCCCGTCAGGCGCAGGTGGCCGGGGCGGGCGGTGAGGGAGGCCCAGCTCTCGTCGAAGGGCTTGCGCAGCGAGTTCAGGTGGCCGTTGAAGGTGGTCGAGTCGAAGTCGTCGCGCGTGGCCTCGGCGGGGAAGGGGTGCGGCGGCAGGTCCGGCAGCGCGATGTTGACGCTCGGCTGCTGTCCATTGCCGCCGACCACTTCGGGCCAGTCGTCATCGCGCCAGTGCAGGCGTTGCAGCGCGGTCTCGCGGCCCAGCGGGCAATGCAGGCCGGCGTAGCCGCCACTCGGGTTGTTCTGGTGCGCGTTCGGGCCGGTCCACTCCAGCGGGCGACCGCAGAGGTGGGCCATGAACCATTCGCCGCTGGCCGTCTCGACCCAGCTGGCGTGGCCGCTACGCTGCAGGCCGTCGGTGGGCTTTTGCCAGGCGGTCAGCAATGGGTTGCCGGGCAGGGTTTCATAGGGGCCGTCGAGCTGGCGCGAACGGGCCAGCGTCACGGCGTGTTCGTAGAAGGTGCCACCCTCGGCCGTCAGCAGGTAGTACCAGCCGTTGCGGCGGTAGAGGTGCGGGCCTTCGACGACGCCCAGCTCGGTGCCGGCGTAGATGTTCTTGATCGGGCCGACAAGCTTCTTCGCTTCGTGGTCGTATTCCTGGAGCAGGATGCCGTTGAAGTGGTGCTTGCCCGGCCAGTGGATCCACTGCTGGTTGATCAACCAATGCTTGCCATCGGCGTCATGGAACAGGCTGGGGTCGAAGCCCGAGCTGTTCAGGTAGATGGGCTCGCTCCACGGGCCGTCGATGCTGGGCGCCGTGATGAGGTAGTTGTGGGTGTCCTTGAACGCGCCGATGGTGCTGCGCACATCGGTATAGATCATCCAGAACTGGCCGTGCGAGTAGGTCAGGCAGGGTGCCCAGACGCCGGCCGAGTCCGGGTGGCCGTTCAGGTCGAGCTGGCTGGTGCGCGTGACGGCATAGCTGTGATGGCGCCAGTTCACCAGATCTTTTGAATGGTGGATGCGCACGCCCGGCCACCACTCGAAGGTGGAGGTGGCGATGTAGTAGTCGTCACCGCCCTCGCCAGGAACGCGGCAGATGGACGGGTCGGCGTGGAAGCCCGGCAGGATGGGATTGGCAATCATCGTCAGAGGAGGCGTTCAGGCGAGGGTTGAAGCAGCAGGCCCGGCGCGGCATACGGCCGGCCGGCGTGGAGGAGAAGGGCGCCGATGAGCACCAGACCGCCGGGCAGCGGTTAGGGCCTGGGCGACGCCGGAGAATTTGGCGGATGCGACGAAGGTGTCCCGGTGGCTGCGCGTAGCCGCGCCCGCTCCAACCGGCATCACGCGCACCGCCCACGCGTCTTGGTAGCGCTAGCGGATGAGCTCCGGGTATACCCCTGTCGCGGCAGCGACATCAGGGTGATTCCGGGTGCGGGTTGTTTCAAGACGTTGTCTCCGAAGGGATAGCAGGCTTGATGCGTGATTGTGCCGGCTTGCGAGAACGAAATGTAGCGCTACCATTTGCAATCGCGCAAGCCGGGATTGCGTGGAAGAAGCACGCTGAACGGCGGGAGACAGGATGACGACGAGTTTCAGAGGGTTGGTCGTGGCACTGATGCTGACGCTGCTGCCCGCCTGGGCGCTGGCAGAGGACGGGCATGAGCTGTGGCTGCGCTATCGGCCGCTGGCCGGCCAGGCGAAGGCACAGGCCGGCGTGAGCGCCATCGTGCTGGCGGCGCCCGCCTCGTCAACGACCCAGGCCGCCATCGCCGAGCTGCAGCGCGGCGTGGCCGGGATGACGGGACGTGAGCCCCCGCTAACCCCACGCATCAAGCCCGGCGTGCTGGTACTGGCAGCGCGTGCCCAAGCGCCGTCCGGCCTCCACCTGGCCTGGGATGAGCTCGGCCGTGAGGGTTATGCGCTGCGCCGTCTCAAGCTGCAAGGCCAGGATGTGACGGTCATTGCCGCCAACGGCGACATCGGCCTGCTCTACGGCAGCTTTGCCTGGCTGCGCGCCGCTCAGACCGGCGCCGACCTGATCCGGCTCGACCAGAGCTCCGCGCCCAAGGTGGGCCTGCGACTGCTCAACCACTGGGACAACCTGGACGGTCATGTCGAGCGCGGCTATTCAGGCGCGTCGCTGTGGGACTGGTGGAAGCTGCCCGACATCCTCGATGCGCGCTATGTCGACTACGCCCGGGCCAACGCCTCGCTGGGCATCAATGGCGCGGTGTTGAACAACGTCAATGCCAAGGCCGATTCGCTGACAGCGCCCTACCTTGCCAAGGCGGCGGCGCTGGCGGGGGTGTTCCGGCCGTATGGCATCAAGGTCTACCTGTCGGCGCGGTTCTCGGCGCCGGTGGAGTTGGGCGGCCTGAAGACGTCCGACCCGCTAGACCCGGCCGTGCGCGCCTGGTGGAAGGCCAAAGCGGACGAGATCTACAAGGTCATCCCGGACTTCGGCGGCTTCCTCGTCAAGGCCAACTCCGAGGGCCAGCCCGGCCCGCAGGACTACGGCCGCAACCACGCCGACGGCGCCAATATGCTGGCCGAGGCGCTGAATCCCCACGGCGGCGTCGTCATGTGGCGCGCCTTCGTCTACGCCGCGGACGCCAGCGACCGCGCCAAGCAGGCCTACGCCGAGTTCCAGCCGCTGGACGGCAAGTTCGCCGCCAATGTCATCGTGCAGGTCAAGAACGGCGCCATCGACTTCCAGCCGCGCGAGCCCTTCCATCCGCTGTTCGGCGCGATGCCCAAGACGCCGCTGGCGCTGGAGCTGCAGATCACCAAGGAGTACCTCGGCTTCTCAACGCATCTGGTGCACCTCGGCCCGCTGTTCGAGGAAGTGTTGCGCGCCGACACCGGCCATGGCGGCACGGTCGCCCGCGTCGTCGACGGCAGTCTGGAAAAGCACAAGCTCACGGCCGTCGCCGGCGTGGCCAACATTGGCCAGGACCGCAACTGGAGCGGCTCGCAGTTCGACCAGGCCAACTGGTACGCCTTCGGCCGCTTGGCTTGGGACCCGGATCTGGCCTCAGCCGCTGTCGCCCGCGACTGGGTGGCCCAGACCTTCACGACCCGACCCGCCGCGCGCGACGCCATCGTCCAGCTGATGCTCGCCTCCCGCGAAGCCGTCGTCGATTACATGACGCCGCTCGGCCTGCACCACCTGATGGACACCGGCCACCACTACGGTCCCGGGCCCTGGGTCAACAACCTCGAGCGCGCCGACTGGAACCCAACCTATTTCCACCGCGCTGGTCGCGACGGCATTGGCTTTGACCGTTCTCCCGGCGGCAGCAACGCCGTGGCCCAGTACGCCCCTTCGGTCGCGCGCCGCTTTGCCGACCCGCGCACCACGCCGCCCGAACTGCTGCTGTGGTTCCACCACCTGCCCTGGGACTACGCCATGCCGTCCGGCCGCACGCTGTGGGCCGAACTGATCGCGCGCTACGACCGGGGCGTGGCGACCGTGGACGACATGGGCCGACGCTGGGCCGCGCTCAAGACCGATGTCGACCCCGAGCGGCATGCCGAAGTGACCGCCTATCTCGCCGTGCAGGCCCGCGAGGCGCGCTGGTGGCGGGATGCTTGCGTTGCCTTTTTCCAGTCGGTCTCGGGCCTGCCTTTGCCGGCGGGCACGCGGCCGCCCGAGAAGGACCTGGCGGCCTACAAGGCCTTGCGCTTCGGTTTCGCGCCGGGCCGTTGAAGAGGCACCCCATGGGCATGGTAGAGAATCACCACTTCGGCCGCACAGCGCTCGCCGGCCGCCAAAGAACAATGAAGACTCGAGGTGCAGATTGAAGCCAAACATGCGTCATGGGCGCAGCACCAAGGTGGCGACCATCGCCGACGTGGCCAGCCTGGCCGAGGTGTCGCCGATGACGGTGTCGCGGGTCGTCAACGGCGAGCTGAACGTGCGCCCCGCCACCCGCGAGAAGGTGCAGGCGGCCATCGCGGCGCTCAACTACGTGCCCAACCAGGCGGCCCGCCGGCTGGCCGGCTCCGAGCCCATCCGCATCGGCATGCTCTACATCGACCCGACGGCGGGTTACCTCAATGAGTTCCTGATCGGCCTGCTGAACAAGGCCAGCCTGCGCCATGTGCAGCTGATCGTGCAGCGCTGCGATGCCGCCCGTGACGGCGAGGAGGCGCCCGTGGCCGAGATGATCGCCAACGGCATCGACGGCCTCATCCTGCCGCCGCCCTTCTGCGACTCGCAGCCCCTGCTCAAGCTAGTGGCCGAGACCGACACGCCGGCTGTGGTCGTCTCCAGCGGCGTGCCGCCCGAGGCCGTCTGCGCCGTCGGCATCGACGACTACCAGGCCGCCTACGAGATGACGCGCCACCTGTTGAACCTGGGCCATCACCGCCTGGGCTTCATCATCGGCGACCCCTACCAGAGCAGCAGCTCGCGGCGCTTAGCAGGCTTCCATGCCGCGATGAGCGATGCCGGCCTCAACATCGCCGAAGAAGAGGTTGTCGCCCAGGGCATGTTCACCTACCGCTCGGGCCTGGACGCGGCCGAGTTTCTGCTGTCGCAGGAGCAGCGCCCCACGGCCATCTTTGCCAGCAATGACGACATGGCCGCAGCCACCGTCGCCATCGCCCACCGCATGGGCCTGGACGTGCCCAGCGACCTGACCGTCGTCGGCTTCGACGACGCCCCTTTGGCCACGACGATCTGGCCCGAACTCACCACCGTGCGTCAGCCCATCATGGAGATGGCCGGCGCTGCGGTGGACCTGCTGGTGCGCCACATCCGCGCGCGCCGCAACGGCGAGCCTCTGCCCTGCGAGCATGAGCTCCAGAACTTCGAGCTGGTCCGACGCCAGTCCGACGCCGCCCCCCGCCTGCGCCCGCCCCTGAAGCTGAGCTCCTCGTCCAAGGAGGACCTTGGCCGGTCCCCTTAGTTCGGATACAGGACGGCGATGCCGGCCGGATTGACCAGCCAGCACATCGCCCAAGGAGGGCCTGCTTGGGAGTGGCCCGGCGCTCGACCCGCAAAGCCCATGAGAAACCTCTTCAGATGAATGAACTGACTGGACTGCGCTTCAAGCGCCTGCTGTTGACCGGCGCCGCCGGCGCCCTGGGCCGCATGCTGCGGCCGCGCATGAAGCGCTATTGCGAGACGCTGCGCGTGTCGGACCTGGCCGCCATGGACCCGGCGGGCGAGGGCGAGGAAGTCGTCATAGCGCCGCTGGAAGACGAGGCGGCGATGTACGACCTGCTGGACGGCGTGGACGCGGTGCTGCACTTCGGTGGCGTGTCCATCGAGAAGCCTTTCAGCACGGTGCTGCCGGCCAATATCGTCGGCGCCTACAACCTCTACGAGGCCGCGCGCCGCCGGGGCACCAAGCGCATCGTCTTCGCCAGCTCCAACCATGTGACTGGCTTCTACGGCCAGGGCGAGACCATCCCGGCGCATGTCGTGCCGAGGCCGGACAGCTATTACGGCCTGTCCAAGGCCTTCGGCGAGAACCTGGCGCAGTTCTACTTCGACCGCCACGGCCTGGAGACGGTCACGATCCGCATCGGCTCCTGCCTGCCCGAGCCGGTGGACCGCCGCCAGTTGTCGAGCTGGCTCAGCCATGACGACATGGAGCGCCTGCTGGTCGCCGCGCTGACCGCGCCGGTCGTCGGCCACAGCATCGTCTACGGCGCCAGCGACAACCGCACGACCTGGTGGGACAACAGCCAGGGCAAGCACGTCGGCTACCGCCCGCAGGACAGCTCCGAGCCCTGGCGCGCGGCCATCGAGGCGAAGCAAGGGCCGGTCGATCCGACGCGGCCCGAAGTGAAGTACCAGGGTGGCGGCTTTGTCGTGCTCGGCCCCTTCGACTTCGCCGGCCAGGGCGCCAAATGACCGGTCCGCGCATCCCATTCCAACCGGCGTCACGCCTGCCGGATGTCGCTGTCGAGATCCTTGCCTCCGAGGGCCGCGAGCTGCGCCTGTTCTCGGCCTGCGTCGAGCAACTCGCCACCGGCCTGCAATGGGCGGAAGGGCCGGTGTGGTTCGGCGACGGCCGCTACCTGCTGGTCTCGGACATCCCCAACGACCGCATCCTGCGTTGGGACGATTGCAGCGGCACGGTCAGCGTGTTCCGCCAGCCCAGTGGCAATGCCAACGGCCATGCGCGCGACCTGCAAGGCCGGCTGATCTCGTGTGAGCACCTGGGCCGGCGCATCACCCGCACCGAGCTGGACGGCCGCGTCACCGTGCTGGCCGACCGCTTCGACGGCAAGCCGCTGAACTCGCCCAATGACATCGCCTGCGCGCCCGACGGCGCCGTCTGGTTCACCGACCCCGACTTCGGCATCCATGGCGACTGGGAGGGTGCACCCGCCACGCCCGAGCAGCCTCACGGCGTCTACCGCATCGATCCGGTCAGTAGTGAGTTGCAGCGCGTTCTGGACGACCTGGCCGGCCCCAACGGCCTGGCCTTCACGCCCGACGGCAGCCGCCTGCTGATAGTCGAAAGCCGCGCGCAGCCGAACCGCCTGATCTGGTCCTACGCCGTCGACGGCGCAGCCCTGAGCGACAAGCGCCTGCTCATCGACGCCGATGGCCCCGGCGCCTTCGACGGCATCGCCATCGACACGGCCGGCCGCGTCTGGTGCGGCTTCGGCAGCGGTGGCCAACCGGGTGCCGATGCGGCCGCGCTGGATGGCGTGCGCGTCTACAGCGCCGAAGGCAAGCCGCTGGCCCACATCCACCTGCCCGAGCGCTGCGCCAACCTCTGCTTCGGCGGCGCCAAGGGCAACCGCCTCTTCATGGCCAGCAGCCATTCGTTGTATGCCCTCTACGTCAACGCACGCGGGGTGATCCGATGAGCAAACCCGGCATCACCGTGCGCGATTACGGGCGCCTGCCCGATGGTCGACAGGTCCGCGAGTACCGCCTCGACAACGGCCGAGGCCTGGTGCTGACGGCGCTGGACTGGGGCGGCATCGTCACCGGCCTCTGGCTGCCGGATCTTTCGGGTCGGGCTGACAACGTGGTCCTGAGTCTCGCCAGCCTGGACGCCTACCTGGCCGGCGCCGGCTCGCACCTGGGCGTGATCGCCGGGCGCTATGCCAACCGCATCGCCGGTGGCAGCTTTGAACTCGACGGCGCTCGCCACCAGCTCGCCATCAACGACGGCCGCAACTGCCTGCACGGCGGCACGGCCGGCTTCGGCGCATCGTTGTGGCGCGGCTTGCCGCAGGAGCCCGGCGCGGACGGCAGCGTCAGCCTGCGCCTGGAGCGCATCAGCCCGAACGGCGAGATGGGCTTCCCCGGCACGCTGCACGTCGCCGTGACCTATACGCTGGGTGCCGACATGAGCTGGCGCGTTGACTACGAGGCGACGTGCGACCGGCCCACTGTCGTCAACCTGACTTCGCATGCCTACTTCAACCTGGGCGGTGCCGAGTCGGGTTCCGCGCTGGGCCATCGCTTGGCGCTGAACGCCGGCCGGTACACCGTGCCCGATGCGAACGGCATCCCGCTGCGCCATGTGCCCGTCGAGGGCACGCCCTTCGACTTCCGCCGTGAGCGCACCATCGGCACCGAGCTGGGCTATGACCACAACTGGCTGCTCGACCATCCGCTGGATGGCGCGCTGCACGCCGCCGCGGGCCTGCACGATCCGGCTTCAGGCCGCAGCATGCAGATCCTGACGACCGAACCGGCCATCCAGTTCTACGCCGGCACCTGGCTGAACGGCTCGCTGACCGGCCCCGGCGGGCGGCCCTTCACGCGCGGCGCCGGCGTCTGCCTGGAAACCCAGCACAACCCCGACTCGCCCAACCGCCCCGTCGGCCCCGACTGGCCCAGCACGGTGCTGCGGCCGGGCGAGGTGTTCCGCTCGACGACGCTGCACCGCTTCGGCGTCAACAAGCCCTAGGAGCTGTCGGCCTTTGGGATGGGCGCACCCATCCCAAAGCCCGCAGCCTGCTAGAGGATCAGGTACTCGGGATAGCGTTTCTGGATCTCGTCCACCGAGGCGAGGGTGCCGGAGAGGTGGTCCCGAACGGCATGTTGCGCCGCTTCGACGTCGCGCGACTCGATGGCCTGCACGATGGCCTCGTGGGCGCTCAGGATGGATTCAATCTTGCCCACCGTTGGCATGTGCAGCAGCCGCAGGCGGTCTACGTGGCCCGACATGCGAATGACGACCGCCCAAAGTCGCGGCAGGCCCGCCGCGACGTACATCAGACGGTGAAATTCCTTGTCGACCACATTGAAGCCAAGGAAGTCTTTCTTGGCGGCGAGGCCCACCTGAAGTGCCAACTGCTGTCTCAACTCGCCGATCATCGCGTCGTCATGCGTCATGGCCAGCTGGCGCGCAATTTCGATTTCGATGGAGCGGCGCAGGAAATGCGCTTCGCGGGCCGCCGGCACGTCGATGCGGCTGACCTGGGTCGTGTACTGGGCCCGGATGATGACCAAGCCTTCTTCGCTGAGCCGGATGAGCGCGTCGCGTACCGGTGTCTGGCTGACGCCGAAGCGCTGCGCCAGCTCGCCGCGGTCGAGGGCGATGCCGGGCGCCAGCTCCATTGAAATGATGGCGGCTCTGAGCGCTTCGACGACCTGGGGTGCAGCGTGGCGGGTGGGATCTAGGGTGAAATTCATCTCGGGCATGAAGTCGATTTTTGTCACTGATGCGCTAATGCACTAGAGCGTTAATGCCTACATTCGCGGCCCATTCCCTGCCTTCCTGTCGAGGAATTCGCGGCAGGCGGGCAGGTCAAAAAAACGGCGGCTCCGCACAGGGCGGGCCGCCGAAAGGAAAAGGACGCCCACCAGCCCGGGCGTCCGACCAGAGATTCAGGGTGGCTTGGCGTTGGCGGCGCAGATGCTTGAGCAGCGCGCCGATGCCGTAGGCCCACGGCGGGATGGTGTCGCTGCGCTGGACGGTGTAGACGAAGGCGCCGAGCGCCGGGCTGGCGATGGTGACGATGTCGCCCAGGTGATGCGCGAAGCCGGCGCCCGGCGCGCCGCGGTCCTAGACGGGCGAGAACATGGTCCGACGCCACGCACCGCCACCAAGGCGGGGCCGGCCACGTCAGGGCGCCAGACGCGGCCCGCCAGAACAGCCCCGGCGGCATCAGCCGGCAAGCCTGTCGGCGGGAAAGTGTTGTTGCTCTGCATCCTCAGGGGTCTGCGGTAATGCCTTAATTGTGAGCGCTACCGACCATTCTGCCAACCTGGGTGGCTACTGGGGCTTCCCCGCTGTTGTCTACTAATACATTAGTACACACCCTTGTTGACTGCCCCTGTGCGCAGCCGTAAATTGGAAATGAGCGCGCTACCATTTTGCTGGGCGGCCGCATCAATTTCTCGCGACCCGCGAGCTATAGAACCATAGAGGAGACAGACATGAACGTGACCCTTTCGCGGCCCAGCCGTCGCGTACGCGCCGGCCAGCTGGCCGTCGGCACCACGCTGCTGGCCGGCCTGATTGCGCAGGCCTATGCGCAGACGGCGCCGGCAGCACCGGCACAGCAACTGGATACGGTCGTTGTGACCGGCATACGCAGCTCCTTGGCTGCCTCGGCGCTGTCGAAGCGCGAGAACATCGGCCTGTCGGATTCGATCCACGCCGAAGACATTGGCAAGTTCCCGGACAACAACCTGGCCGAGTCGATCTCGCGTATCCCCGGCGTCCAAGTGAACCGCGACGTGACGGGCGAAGGCCTGAACATCCAGGTCCGTGGCCTGGGTTCCAACTTCACGCGCATTCTGATGAACGGGGCCCCCGTCGCATCGGCCTCGACAAGCTTCAGCAGTGCCGGCAGCGCCAACCGCGAAGTCGACCTGGACTTCATGCCGGGCGACCTGTTCTCGCGCATCACCGTGTCCAAGAGCCCTACGGCCGCGATGCTGGAAGGAGGTGTTGCAGGCGTCGTGAACATGCGCAACGCCCGCCCGTTCGACAAGGCCGGCACGCGCGGCACCATCAAGTTGCAACTGGCCAAGAACGATCCCGCGCCTGATCCCAGCACGCGCGGCACGGCGCTCTACAGCACGACCTTCGGCGGCACCTTTGGCGTGCTGGCCGGCGTGTCCTTCGCCCGCAACAAGATCACTACGCGCGGCTTCGAAGACGGTACCGACTGGGTCACACCCCGTCTGACCAACCCCTTGCAGACCGGCGCAGGTACCTCAACCACCAACGGTGCCTGGGGCATCCCGACCACTGTGCCTGCCGCGGCAGCCGGCACCTATGGTTCGACGACGTTGACGGCCGGCCAGCCCGTCAACATGGCACTGCTGCAGCAGCTGAACCCAAAGTCCACCATCCAGCAACTGGACAACGGCTATCTGCCGCGTCTGCCGCGCCCGGTGAACTTCTCGGGTGAGCGCAACCGTAACAACGGCCTGCTGAGCTTCGAGTTCCGCCCGACCGACGATTTCGATGCCTATCTTGATTTGCTGACTGGCAGCAAGACCAGCAAGCAGGAGCGCGTCGACTTCGACATCAACGTCCGCAACAGCGCCGTCATCCCTTCGGCAATGACCTACGACCGCAGCGACTGCTCGGTCTACTGCTTCGTGACGGGTGGCACCCTCCTCAACGGCACCGGCTTCCTCGAATACCGCCGTATGGACGAGAGGAGCAGCTTCACCTCGGTGAACCCGGGCTTCGAATGGCGTATCTCGGACAAGTGGACGCTGGACGCCCAGGCCAATCAGGCCAGCAGCAGATTCAGCCGCCTCGCACCCACGCTCCTTGTCCCGACCGACGCGGCCAAGCCGTTCACGGTGAGCATCGGCTCCAACGCCAACTTCCCGGTCTACACGCCCAACGGCTTTGACCCGAACAGCCCGGCCGGCTACACCTGGGACCACCACGGCAATGCCACGGGCGCCCAGATCAGCATCAATCGCGAAGACCGCTTGATCATGACGAGGGGTGCACGCTGGAATCTGGCCTGGGGTGACGAGAGCCTGACCGTCAAGGGCGGCATGGCCTATGACACCTACCACCGCACGATCAAGCCAGTCACCGATGATGGCCGTCTGCAGAACGTCGTCTGCGGCGGCAACCTGAACGTCCGCATGTTCTCGCCCAACACCACCAACCCGAATGGCTGCGCGATCATTCCGATCACGGCCAACCCGGCGACGCAGTACCCCGGCTATGGCAAGGGTGCGACGGCTGGCGGCCCGGCGCTGGCCTATCAGGGCTCGGCCGTGCCGGACATTTCCAAGTACCTGATACCCGGCCCCAACGGCTTCGTGGTCATTGACTGGAACCGCTTCGCTGGGGCCACCGGCTACGACAACATCACCGCCAGCATGGCCCAGAGCGCCGGCAGCAACGCCCTCAGCGGTGCGGCTCCGCAGGACTTCGGTGAAAACGTCTTCGGCAGCTACATCGAGGTGGCCGGCCAGACGCGCATCTTCGACCGCCTGCTGCGCTATGACTTGGGCCTGCGTCGCGCGCACACGATGCAGACTGTCGGCGCGTTCACCGGCAACGTCGTCGATCCGCGCAGTGCAAGTCAGACCAACGGTGGCCTGTACCCCTTTCTCGTCACGGAGACGACAGGCCGGACGTCATACAGCAACAACCTGCCCAGCGGCACGCTGGCCTATAACCTGGCCGACGACATGATCATCCGCGCGGCGGCTTCGAAGGCCATCACCCGTGCTGACCCAAAGGCGCTGCAGCCGCTGAGGGCTTCGTCGAATGACGTGGCGCTGTCGAATGCCAACGCCACCAACCCGGGGCTGAAGCCCTTCGAGTCCAAGAACATGGACCTGGGGTGGGAGTGGTACACGGACAAGAAGGGCAGCTATGTCGCGGCGGCCTATTTCGAGAAGAAGATCAAGAACTTCCCGCGCACTGTAGTGCGCCAGATGACGCTGACGCAGATCCGCCAGGAGTTCGGTGCCGACTCGCTGCAGTACGCGGCGGGCAGCGCGATCGACCTGGCAGTGATTGCGGCCGGCGGCCCAGACAACTTCAACATTCCGCTGTCGCAGCCGGTCAACACGGCTGACATCATGAAGTTGAAGGGCTGGGAGTTGAGCTGGGCGCAGTCGTTGGACCGCTTCCTGCCAATCAACGGCTTCGGCTTCTACGCCAACTACACCCGCAGCAA
>Ga0307515_10011689_pt1 | contig 16623 bp, 13 predicted proteins | sample 17_EM_MG_FD_194513 | JGI IMG/M metagenome (GOLD analysis project Ga0307515, IMG submission 194513) | Populus trichocarpa ectomycorrhiza microbial communities from riparian zone in the Pacific Northwest, United States - 17_EM | ecosystem: Host-associated > Plants > Roots > Unclassified | place... | reverse complement strand
TATTAAAATTATTTATTTATTTTTAAATTATTATAATATAATGACGTTGAAAATAATTTTTTTAATTTTTTTTTAAATATTTCCAGGCAACCAGACTTACAAACACTCTGCCTGCCAGCCAGTGGAGAAACCCTAACGAAAACCCTTCATCTTCTACTGTCATCAAATCTATCAGCATTTTGCTTCCCACTAAAAATGGGCACCAATATTAATGGCAATTTACCAGTCAGAAATCTGCTGCTTTCTTTGATTCAAAAGCGTTTCGTGAAAACATCATCTACTACACGACCTCCCAATGCCTCATCATCTTCTTCTTCTTCTTCTTTTACTGTTCAATATCTCATCAACTCATGCGGCCTTCCTCTACAATCTGCTCTTTCCGTCTCCAAAAAGTTCCAAATCGATGAAAATAACCTTCAGAAGCCTCAATCCGTCATCCAATTCTTGAAATCTTACGATTTTCAAGATTCCCACATTGCCAAATTGATCGAAAAGTGGCCCGCTGTCCTCCGTTCGAGAACCGAAGATAATCTCAAGCCTAAGTTTGACTTCTTCATAAAAAATGGCTTTGTGGGTCAGCTTCTGCCTCAGCTTGCCGTGTTAGATCCGGTAATTTTTAGAACGTCCTTGGATGCTTCTATCAAACCATGTTTTGAGCTTTTGAAACGATTTCTTGAAAGTAATGAGAATATTTTAGCTGCTCTTAGTCGTGCACCTTTTTTAATGTCCTTTAGTTTCAATGCTACCGTGCGACCAAACCTTGACTTGTTGAAAAAGGAGGGAGTGACCGCTGATAGGGTTGCAAAACTGCTATTGTCGCAGCCAAGATCTTTACAACATAGTAATGATAGGATGGTTTATGCTGTCACTTATCTTAAGCAACTGGGCATCGAGCCAGACAAGACAATGTATATACATGCTCTTACAGTGATTGCACGAATGAGTGAATCTGCTTGGAGGAAGAAAATTGATATGTTTAAGAGTGTTGGGTGGACCGAAGAGGAGGTTTTATGGGCTTTTAAGCGATTACCTTATATATTATTAACTTCAGAGGAGAAAATCCGGAGCATGATGGATTTCTTTCTGAATAAGATGAAGTTGGAACGGCGAACTATAGTTGCCAATCCTGCGCTTCTTAAATACTCTTTTGGCAATAGGATTCTTCCGAGGTGCAATGTTTTGGAGGTTTTGAAGTCAAGGAAGCTGATTAAAGGAGACCCAAACATTGCTACTTTATTAAAATTAAGCGAGAAGGATTTCATGGAGAGATGTGTTACCAAGTATGAGGATAAAGTTCCTGGTTTACTGGAGATGTATGGAGGAATTGACAAAGGAAAAAGATGATAATGGATAGCAATGAAGGTATTGTGTCAACTTGTTTTGATTTATATTTCTCAATCTATTACTTGAATACTGTTACTTCATTTTCTTGTGATTTTACATATTCTTTCTGTAAGTCATCCATTGGAGTTTGTTTTTACTAGCATTTGTTCATGTTGAAGATCATTTACCGTGTAATTCTTAGAATTTTCTGGGAAATCTTTAGTAAACACAACTGTCCTGATAAAATTATGTGATCGTATAATTCTTCCATTGATTTTCAGAGTAAAACTGAATGGTCGAGTATTTTCATTTTTGGTAGAGATTTTTGCTTTGGGAATCTTAATTTGAGCACTAAAACATAAGTGCAGCTATATAAAACATGCTCTTTGGTTGGTTCCCTCACTTGCTCATAAGCTAAAAGGGTTCTGATGCTTGTGTAAATAATTGTTTTTTAAATTTCATATAATGTTGTTCAATGATAGAACACGATAGGAAAAGGAAAAAAACAAAAACTACCCTAAACTTCTTTAGACCTTGTAGCTTCAATCCCTATGAGCTCTGACCCGGAAATAAGGTTAGGAGTTTGAATGGTTATTTTGCTAAGGTTCAATATAGAAGAGGGTGTTAGATATGAAAGATTTAAGTCCTCTTAGTGTCATCACCCCTGCATATAAAATACCGGCTATGGTGTTGACAAACTCAAGAAGGTTGTATCAATGGACTCGAACAATGAGTTTGGTTAGGACTTGGGAGAAGCATATTTTAGATTGTAGCATGAATGAATGCATGGATTGCAAATTGCCATTTGGTACTAGTTTTGTCATTAAGCTTGTTGTCGAGAAGCTTAGTAATCTTAACAAACATATATCATTTGCATGGTTGGGATATAGGAATTTGGATGGTGAAACTTTCTTGTAATCAAAGCATACACTCTACTGGTGTTTTTTGTTGGTTCTTTTGCCATTATTTGGCAGATAATAATCAAATAACAAACCCTTGATTTACCAAGTTGCGTGATGGAAAAGATAAAGATGTATAAGAACTAAAAGGGGGAAGACACTAATTTTGTTTTTCAGTGGCGGTAGAGTATAACTTCCCACATGACCTCTTCTTCATATCTATGGTGAAGATGCACATGTTTATTTTACCGTAACTTGTGTATGTCATTTCTAAACTTCAATGGACACATGCAACAGTTGTTTTAAACTTCAATGGACACTAAACGTCCAGACTTGACACAGATTGCATTCTTATTTAGAAACAATGGAACAAGTATTCAATGGCCGTGTTATATTTCAGTTGAAAAACGATCAATGTTTGCTACAGGGCTAAATTTACATTATCCATCTAATAATGAAGGTGGAGGGCAACCTTTTGTTTTCTATAGTTACATGTGCGCAGTGCATAATGAATTGAAGTTGTCAGCAGTGTTTTAAATCCTATTTTAGCAGCAAGCAGTGTTTTCTATAGTTATCTTGAGTAATTGCAATTTAATTTCTGACTTATTTATACAGTGATTTTTAAATTCATGTTTTTTCCTGATTCAAATACCATATTATTCTCCTGAGAATGTCTTATCATTAAAAAGGATTGGCTCCCATGTAGTTGCAGATGTTGAAGCCAAAAAACTGAAGCTGTTTTGATGTCGAACTCTGATATCCCACAATTAAGAGCAAAAACATTGCTGAAAACCTTTCCTGGTGGGCAAAAGGCTTGACAAGCACCAGCGTACGATTTGCCGGACCTCCCATCCTTCAAATTAAGGACAGTTCAAATTTGGCCCTTCAACTTTCAAGACTCCTTGTAGCTGGGACCTTGATCGTGCTTCCAAGTCTTTTTAACCTTTGAAGACTACATGAAGGTGCCCTTTATGTTGTTGTTTTGCACTTGTTATTCACCTTGTACAGATATTTTGTAAGAATTGAGCTCTGTTGTTGCATTTAACAAAATTGATTAAAAATTTCATCTATTTCAAGCATTAAAACGAACTATAGAGGTAAATATTTCAATTTTACCCAGGATGTATAGCAAGTTCAAAAAAAAAAAAATCAGATCATAGAACTTACTGTGTAGAAAATTTAATATTTCAGGATGAATAACATTACTCAAAAAGTTAATCTTTCCCTTATTTACCAATTGTATCAACTATCTGATTACTCTCATTTATGCAGTAATCCATACGTGAACACAAATTTCCATATCTGCAATTTAGTTTATTCTTTTTTGACATTGACTTGGATCAAATGCAAGTGACTTGATAAATTGATCCACAATTTAGATATCATTTTAAACTCGTCTGGGTCAAAATTAACAATTTTTTATGAAAAATTATCTGTTTTTATCAAAAAAAAATATATATATTTATCACGTTCTGAGCTCTTTCTTGAGCTTGACTTGTTTATCTAATCTATAAACACGTTTAATAGGAATTTCATGTGTTATAATAGCAACAAATTCAAACTCATTTTTCAAATCTTCCATAACCTCCTGCATCATATTGGGTTTAGCTTGGTTGGACAGAGATAATGTTGGTTAATTTGTTTCCTTACCTTTTCTTTATATTTCCTTTATAGCATTTTATTTTACTTGTGTATATAAGGGATCATACAAAGCATTCGTTTGATTGTTAAAATGTCACTCAGATATTTATTTTACCTTCATGTCCAATCAGCTCCAATGATCATGTCTAATATTTTTTTTTCTTTTCTTTTTTAGGTCACACAATCATCTCAAGATAAAATAATTGTATTAAAAATTTAGAAATTCATGGATATCCAAAGTGAATATGGAAAAGTTTGAATATGAAAAAGTGGGAGTAATGATAGTTTAAAATATAGGTAAGAGAACCAATTTGATAATCAATCAGGTTTAAGAAATGAATCGAAAGGTTAAATGGATTGACTTGTAGATTGATATATTAACTCAAATTATGATTTAAAAAAACAAAAACAACATCGTTTTGATAAAAAAAATCCTTGCTCAAACTAAAATCCAACCTTCAAATTATTAGGTTTACTCATCAAGCCAAGCCGAGTTTTATAAGCATGGTTTAAAAGCCTTAAATGAACCCACTTAAACAAAATAAATAGGGTTTGCACTTATAGAGGTGACTTGACAAAGAGATATCTTAAATACAAAACTATCCTAAATTCTTTCATGATTAATCTTGGCAACGTTTAACTTAGTGGAACAAAGGTAGTTTTTCTATGGCTTGTTCCAAATTATATTGCTTAATTGTTGCTTGAATCACAATTTAAGGATGCTAGAGGCACTGTCTTTGCTTGCTTACGACAATTTCCCCAAACATTAAATTATGATTGGATATGACGTTATCTGCTGTTGTTTTCATGGCATGTTTAGACCAAAAACGCCATTGCTAATAAAATGTAGATTTTTCAACTACGACAAGTTTGTAGCAGAAAAAAAACAACAGAAAAAACTGAAGGAAAAAAACATGAAAAATAAATTATTGTAAGAAAATCTAAATTCCTTATGTTAATGGTAGGGATGGCAGGTGTAACTACATCCATGGAGGTCCACCTTCATTTACTCGATCGAAAATTAAGTGTGGAAGGAAGTTCCTTCTTCAAGTGAAGGTAGAGGCTAATAAAATACTGGCTTGGTTGGGTGTATTATGTTTCGAAAAATGGTTCTGGTTATTTTTTAAAATATTTTTTATTTAAAAATATATTAAAATGATTTTTTTAAAAATAATTATTTTTAATATCAGCATATCAAAATAATCAAAAAACACTAAAAATATATTAATTTGAAGTAAAAAAAATAAAAAAATTTAATTTTTTTCAAAAACATTTTTGAAACGCAAATATAAACAGGTCTATCTCCATACTTAAATTTACACATAAATATATTTTATTTTATTTTTACAAATAAATTTATGATAATTTATGTATTTCTAAAAATATTATTTTAAGTAATTTTTTTAATAAATGTAAAATATTTTATTTTTAATGATCCATGCATATTATTTAATAGAAATTTATCACAAAAAAATATATATGTACTTGCCCGCCTTTTAATCAGAGCGGGTGTGGACTGTGGAGTACTACACTCTCAAAGAAGGAGCGGTTTTTTTTTTTATGGTGCTTTATTGTTCATTGAATTTGAATCACCTTAATATATATTTTTAAATTATTTTATAATAAATTAATGTGTTAATTAGCGTGTGTGACAACCGAAACGTCATGAGTTCGAGCGCTGGGGGAGGTGCATTTATTTTTTGAATTGTTATAAATGACCCGCTTATCATATTTTTTTCAAAAAAAATATAGAGTGAATGAATAAAAAGATAAAAACAAGGACAAGTGTGTGTGACTAGCCTGCTACTGGAGAGCCAGGTGTTGACCGTAGTCGTTGTTGAGTTTTTATTTCTTTTTATTTTTTTTCATTTACATTCTAAAAATTTTACTAGATTTATTTACTTTTTATTTTTAATATGGTTTTTAAATACTAGTGTAATTCTTTATTTGAATTTTAATATTTTTTTCTCAATTGTTATGTATTTCATATGAAAATAATAATACTATAAATAATAAATTTGTTTATTAAAAATTGATTGAAATCGAGTTTACATTATAAAAAAGTTTAAATAAATTTTGAAGATGATTTCATTACATATTACATTTACTATTTTTTTAGATTTTAATCCCAATGTCTATTTTTTTTGTTAATTTATTTTAAAAATCATAAAATATTTTTTAAAACAAAAACAATGGTTTTAATTAAAACTATTACATTGAATAAGATAAATAAAAGACACATTAATAGAAAAAATTATTTTTAAAAAAAGAAATCCAAAACAACTGTATTTTGAAATTTAATGGTAATATCAAAAAAAAATTATCTATGTATTTTTCATGTTTTAAAAAATTAAGCTTTTCATAAATAACGTGAATATACAAGCTAATTTAACTTTGTACAAATAAAAGCTGATATAAAAGTAAAAAAAATTATTTGAAAGTGTGGTAAATATTATTTTTTTAAAAAATTTACTAGAAAATATATCAAAATAATATTTTTTTTTATTTTTAATATCAACACATATCATCAACAAACACTAAAAATTATTAAATTAATTTTTTTAAAAATAAAATAAAAAACAAAGTTTCACCTCAATTATAAAACGAGCCAAAATATCTTTATAGATGAAAAAACTAAAGGGTGTCTGAGCCTCCTTCAACCTCCATTAAAAATATATCAAAATAATATTTTTTTTATTTTTAATATTAACACATATTATCAATAAACACTAAAAATTATTAAATTAATTTTTTAAAAATAAAATAAAAAATAAAGTTTCATCTCAATTATAAACCGAGCTAAAATATTTTCATTCATGCAAAAACTAGAGGGTGCCTAAACCTCCTTCGACCTCCATTGTAATCCCTACTCAATGGGTTTTAACTTAAAGGCTCTCTGTCCCCCTCTCACTCCAGATTCTCTCTGAAAAAAAGGGCCACCTGAAACAAGCCCATCTGGGCCAGTCAAATTTAGCAGACCGCCAGCCAGCCAGGGGAGAAACCCTCACGAAAACCCTTCTTCTTCTTCTTCTTCTTCTTTTCCTGTCATCAATCTTTCAGCATTTTGCTTCCCACTAAAAAATGAGCACCAATATTAATAGCAATATACCATTGAGAAATCTGCTTTCTCTGATTCAAAGACGTTTCCTGAAAACATCATCTACTACACGACCTCCCAATGCCTCATCTTCTTTTACTGTTCAATACCTCGTCAACTCATGCGGGCTTCCTCTACAATCTGCTCTTTCCGTCTCCAAAAAGTTCCAAATCGATGAGAATAACCTTCAGAAGCCTCAATCCGTCATCCAGTTCTTGAAATCTTACGATTTTCAGGATGCCCACGTTGCCAAATTGATCGAAAAGTGGCCTGCTGTCCTCCGTTCCAGAACAGAAGGTAATCTCAAGCCTAAGTTTGACTTCTTCATAAAAAATGGCTTTGTGGGTCAGCTTCTGCCTCAGCTCGCCGTATTGGATCCGAGAATTTTTAGAGCCTCCTTACATGCTCATATCAAGCCATGTTTTGAGCTTTTGAAACGATTTCTTGAAAGTAATGAGAATATTTTAGCTGCTCTTAGTCGTGCTCCTTTTTTAATGTCCTTTAGTTTCAATGCTACCGTGCGACCAAACCTTGACTTGTTGAAAAAGGAGGGAGTGACCGCTGATAGGGTTGCAAAACTGCTGTTGTCGCAGCCAAGATCTTTACAACATAGTAATAATAGGATGGTTTATGCTGTCACTTATCTTAAGCAACTGGGCATCGAACCAGGCAAGACAATGTATATACATGCTCTTACGGTGATTGCACGAATGAATGAATCTGCCTGGAGGAAGAAAATTGATATGTTTAAGAGTGTTGGGTGGACCGAAGAGGAGGTTTTATGGGCTTTTAAGCGATTCCCTTGTCTATTATTAAGTTCAGAGGAGAAAATCCGGAGCATGATGGATTTCTTTCTGAATAAGATGAAGTTGGAACGGAAAATTATAGTTGCCAATCCTGCGCTTCTTAAATACTCTTTTGGCAATAGGATTCTTCCGAGGTGCAATGTTTTGGAGGTTTTGAAGTCAAGGAAGCTGATTAAAGGAGACACAAACATTGCTACTTTTCTAAAATTAAGCGAGAAGGATTTCATGGAGAGATGTGTTGCCAAGTATGAGGATAAAGTTCCTGGTTTAGTGGAGATGTATGGAGGAATTGACAAAGGAAAAGGATGATAATGGATAGCAATGAAGGTATTGTGTCAACTTGTTTTGATTTATATCGCTCAATATATTGATTGAATAATGCGAGTTCATTTTCTTGTGATTTTACATATTCTTTCTTTATGTCATCTATTGGCGTTTCTTTTTACTAGCATTTGTTCATGTTGAAGATCATTTACCGCGTAATTCTTAGAATTTTCTGGGAAATCTTTAGTAAACACAACTAAGTCTGATAAAAGTGATCGTATAATTCTCCAATTGCTTTTCAGAATAAAACTGAATGGTCGAGTATTTTCATTTTTGGTAGAGATTTTCGCTTTGGGAATCTTAATTTGACCACTAAAACATAAGATCAGCTATATAAAACATGCTCTTTGGTTGGTTCCCTCACTTGCTTATAAGCTAAAAGGGTTCTGATGCTTGTGTAAATAATTGTTGTTTAAATTTCATATAATGTTGTTCAATGATAGAACACGATAGGAAAAGGAAAAAACAAAAACTACCCTAAATTTCTTTAGACCTTGTAGCTTCAATTCCTACGAGCTCTGACCCGGAAATAAGGTTAGGAGTTTGAATGGCTATTTTGCTAAGGTTCAATATAGAAGAGGGTGTCAGATATGAAAGATTTATTAGTGTTATCACTCGATATAAAACACCGGCTATGGTGTTGACAAACTCAGGAAGGTTGTATCAATGGACTCAAACGATGAGTTTGGTTAGGACTTGGGAGAAGCATATTTTATATTGTAGGCATGAATGAATGCATGGATTGCAAATTGCCATTTGGTACACTATTTTTTTCATTAAGCTTGTTGTCAAGAAGCTTAGTAATCTTAACAAATGTATATCATTTGCATGGTTGGAATGTAGGAATTTGGATGGTGAAGTTTTCTTGTAATCAAAGCATACAGGTTCGCACCTCTGCTGGTGTTTTTTGTTGATTATTTTGCCATTATATGGCAGATAATAATCAAATAACAAACCCTTGATTTACTTAGTTGTGTGATGGAAAAGATAAAGATGTATAAGAACTAAAAGGGGGAAGACACTAATTTGGTTTTTCATTGGCGGTAGAGTACACAACCACTTCTTCATATCTATGGTTTAGATGCACGCGTTTATTTAACCACTTCTTCATATCTATGGTTTAGATGCACACGTTTATTTAACCGTAACTTATGTATGTCATTTCTAAACTTCAATGGACACATGCAACCGTTGTCTAAACATCCAGACTTGACACAGATTGCATGCTTATTTACAAACAATGGAACAAGTATTTCAATGGCTGTGTTATATTTCAGTTGAAAAACGTTCAATGTTTGCTACGGAGCTAAATTTACATTATCCATCTAATAATGAAGGTGGAGGACAACCTTTTGTTTTCTATAGTTACATGTGCGCAGTGCATAATGATTTGATTGGTAGTGACTTGGATTTGTCTATTTCTTGTTCAGAGTTCTTTCCGGTTGCATTTGTAGTCATTTTGCTATTCGCAACTGAGCCAAATGATGCAGCATTCTATGCTGAGTCATTTGGGTGGTATAAGATGCTTAAGACTGGAATTGAAGTTGTCAGCAGTGTTTTAAATCCTATTTTAGCAGCAAGCATATTATCATGAGTAATTGCAATTTAATTTCTGACTTCTTTATACAGTTATTTTTAAATTCATGCTTTTTCCTGATTCAAATACCATATTATTCTCCTGAGAGTGTTTTATCATTAAAAAGGATTGGCTCGCATGTGGTTGCAGATGATGAAGCCAAAAAACTGAAGCTGTTTTGAGGTCAAACTCAGATATCCCACGGTTAAGAGCAAAAACATGCTGAAAACCTTTCCTGTTGGGCGAAAGGCTTGACAAGCACCAGCGTACGCTTTGCCGGACCTCCCATCCTTCAAATCAAGGACAGTTCAAATTTGGCCCTTCAACTTTCAAGACTCCTTGGATCTGGGGCCATGATCGTGCATCTAAGGTAATCCAAAAACATCAAAAAATAAAATAAAAAGTGAGCGGGGGCACAAACTAATGGTGCCCAAGTCTGAACCTTGGAAGACTACATGAGGCTGCCCTTTATGTTGTTGTATTGTGCTTGTTTTCACCTTGTACAGATATTGTTAAAGTGGAGACTCATTTGTAAGAATTACACTCCTTTTGTTTCTTTAAATCAAATTGATTAAAAACTTCATCCTTGTCAAGAATTAAAAACGATAATTAGAGTTAAATATTTCAATTTTATTGAAGATGTATAGCAAGTCCAAAAATAATATTCAGATCATAGCACTTACTGTAAAGAAAATTTGATATTTCGGGATGAATAGCATTACTCAAAAAGTTAATCCAGATAAAAATGAAAAAAATCCAGATAAAAATTATGTAGTAATCCTTACATAAAACACAAACTTCCACATCCAGATAAAAATGAAAAAAATCTGCAATTAGACCACTAGAAACTGACCCCATGGCAACCCTAATCTCCCCCTTCATGAATAAATATGGCTCAAGCCACTTCTAAATCAGTTTAGTTTGTGCAAATGGTGGATATAATTTCCAAATCTAATCTTAGTTTATCCTTTTTTTACATTACCTAGTTAATTTTAAATTAATTATAAAAATTATAGAACGAATTGACATGATGATTCAATTATATAAGTTTTAAATCAAATTAGACCCCAAGTAGATCCGACAATTATAATCTAAATATAAAGCATTCATTTGATTGTTAAAATGTCATCCAGATATTAATTTCATCTTTTGATCCAATCAGCTCCAAGGTTTTTATATATTTTTTAGGTCACATAATCATCTCATGGTAAAATAATTGCATTAGAGATTTAGAAATTCAAGGACATCCAAAGTAAAATAAATAAATTTATATTGTTAATTAGTGGAACAAATATAATGATGGAGAGAAAAATTGTTGTGTAGATCTCTTTTGTACATAGAAAAAAAATATTAAAATGACATATTTTTTTAGTATTTTTTAATAATTTGATGTATTGATATAAAAAAAATATTTTGATTTATTATCAAATTAAAAACACTTTTAAAAAATAATTTACACCATAATATCAAACATGCACTAATAAAATGTATTTAGTGCAAGTTTTATTATTTTATATATATAGTTTAATTTATATTTCTCATTTTATTGTTTTGAAAATAAGCATTTCATCTTCTTTTTTAGGTTGCTTTTAATTAATGTTTTGGAATAAAAATGACATAAATGTACTATACGCATTTAAATTTAAGTTCTTTGTATTAATTTAATATAATTTATGTACTTTATTTATTTTAATTTAAAGGTGGTACAAAAATTAAATTATATATATTATGAACAATATATAATAAGATATAATGTTTATTATTATTATACATATTGATATTCATAATAGTTTATATATTTACAATAAAAAAAAAATGTAATTGTAAGTTTGTTACAGAAAATGCCGTCGATGGAAACAGGGCAAAAATGAGCAACAAATTTACCTTTTCTGTTGAACTGGCAGCCGCCGTAACTCAATTTCCTTGCATCCAAAAACCCTAATTCTCAGTCATCAATGCATTTTTGCTTCCAAAGAACATGAGCAGCACTTAGCGATGAGAAGCCTGCTGCTTTCTCTGCTTCAAAAACGTTTCTTGAATACATCACCACCACTACCAATTGCCCCATCGTCACTCTCATTTACTGTTCAGTACCTCATTACCTCATGTGGGCTTTCCTTGCAGTCAGCTTGTTCTGTTTCCAAAAAGTTCCAAATCGATGAACAGAATCTCCAAAAGCCCCTATCCGTTATCCAACTTTTGAAATCTCACGATTTTAAGGATGCCCACATTGCCAAAATGATCGAAAAGCGACCCCGATTGCTTCACTGCAGTACACAAGACAATTTGAAGCCCAAATTCGACTTCTTCATCAAGAATGGATTCGTGGGTCGACTTCTCCCTGAGTTATTAGTTTCAGATCCGGTAATTTTGACAAGGAACTTGGGTTCTCGTATTAAGCCATGTTTTAAGCTCTTGAAGTCATATGTACAGAGTCGTGAAGGCGTTGTAGCTCTTCTTAAGCGTGCTCCGTTTTTTTTATCGTATGGTTCCATGGACTCAATGCGACTAAATATTGATTTGTTGGTAAAAGAGGGTGTGGCTGCTGATAGGATTGCAAAACTGTTGATCTGGCAACCAAGAAGTATACTCTATAAGCCTGATAGGATAGTTTATGCGCTAAATGCTCTTAAGAACCTGGGACTTCAGCCAGGGGATAAACCATTTATACAGGCTCTTAGCGTGAGGATACAATCGAATGACACGGCTTGGAAGAAGAAAATTGAAGTTATCAAGAGTTTGGGCTGGAGTGAAGAGGAGGTTTTGAGGAGTTTTAAACGACACCCGCCATTATTTGGATACTCAGAGAAGAAAATCAGGACTGCAATGGATTTCTTTATCAACACTATGGAGTTGGAACGACAATTTATAATAAAGAGTCCCAATTTTCTTGGGATGTCAATTGATAAAAGGATTCGTCCAAGGTATAACGTTATCAAGGTTTTGGAGTCAAAGGAACTGATTAAAAGAGATAAGAAGATTAGTACTTTGTTGTCATTAAGTGAGAAAAATTTCTGGGCGAATTATGTCATCAAGTATGCGGACGAGGTCCCAGGTTTACTAGAGATATATGGTGGTGCTGGCAAGGCAAAATAGATGGTCACTTGATTGAAAATGAAGCAAGTTCACTTTTGCCGTTGCACAAGCAGTAGGAGATGTTAGTAAGTTTGTATTTCTAAATCTCAATCGAATATGTTGTTTCATTGTTGTGTCCTTTCCAATTGTAGTTTCTTAAAGTTGTCTCATGGTGGAGTTTTTGTTTGAGATCTTTTATTGCCCATTCTAACACTAGCTACTGAATGTTGAGTGTATTGCTGACACGAGAACTTGAGAAGTTCCCGACTGAACTCTGTTTCCAGGCTTAAAAACTCTGCACATCATGTCTTAAATATCTAGTTAGCATAATTATCTCTTGATAAAATGGTTGCTTTGTGAAAATGTGTAATTTTTCACAAATAAATGGGCATTAAACTGAATGATGTATTTGATGCACTTGATATTGGTGAATATATTAGGCATAAGAAAGTATTCAGTTGATTTATCTCTCTCCCAGAAACCCGCACAAGTCTGTTGGAGTAAATCCCAACTATTATCTCCGCATGCCTCTAGAACATGTAACCTGCAAATAATATGCATGTTCTGCTGTCCCAGAATCATGACTCACAATAAATTATAATAAGCTCCGAGACTAAATCAGCTTTATTTGCACAGAACTGATGGAAGGATTGCGTTGGAAAGCACCTAATGGGTATCAGAATGGGGTTTGCTGGCTTGAATGACCTTTGAAGAAGAGGACTGTCCATTGGATCACAATGAAACTTAAAGGAGAATGAAAGTAGCTTGGCATGTCTGAATATGGCGATGAGGAGTGGTGAAAATGGTGGGATCATTTCATTATTCAGGCACGCTCATGGCTTTGGTTTCATGAAAGAGGGGGCACCAGATATTAGAAATGTTAGGCAAGTAGCTCTGTTTCTCTAGTATAAGAAATTACAAACACTAGCAATAGTTTTTGACAAACTCGAAAAGGTTGCTGCAGAATCATTTAGCTTTTTTCTGTGGAGAGGCAGATTTTAGCCTTCTGCTTGTTGTAAAACAAAAATGCATGGGTTTTGTTTTGCAGTTAGGTAAAGAAATCTCTGTTTGTGAGTTTATCATTGATCAGTTAATGATCATGTTCATGGAGGCATGTCTCGTAGATGTTGAGTTCGTACATTACGTGGACTAGGCTACTCATTAACTGTTTTTGTTAAATGACACTACAACTTCTGAGCACCTGATTGTTTCTTATTTGATTACTATTCTTTGTACCTGTAGTTTTGAATCTATGTTTTCGCCAATGACACTTCGCATTGGCAGACATCTCGTCAATTCAACAGCTTGTTTACTCCTGAGGTAGTAATTGATGCTGGATACTATAGGGTTCACCATTAGGTGCTTTAGGTGATGTGTACATGGTTGTGCCGGGTTTCTCCAGGCATCTCTTTAACAATGAAATCAGTTTTTTTACTGAAAAGCTTCGCTTTTGTGATGTTTAAGAAATGTTCCCTCGGGTTTGATAGGTGACTGGGAATCCCAATCGACTGTGTACTCTAAAATGCTTCCTCTTCAGCATGCAATCTCGCTTTCCTAGTAGAAGCATTCAACTGGGCGAAGAAGGTTCTGTGTATAGTAAACTGGGCATATGGGAAATCAAAGCTCTCTGCCAATAGATGCATTCCAGACTCGTTTACTAATAAAACACAACAGAAAACACCATGGAAATCACAAGATAACAAAATTGAAAATGAACCTGTCTTGAAAACCCACAGCCGGGAAAGCCACAAGGATCGTCTCTATTACATGACACTTTAGATTTTCTATTGTACCGCATTTTGGATACGAACCTATCAATTGGTAAGCTCCATAATGGCAGAAACTATGTCTCCATCTGCAGCCTTCAAAGCTTTCACAGCCTTTGACCTGGAAACTCCTGCCTGGGTCATCACTAATTCAATATCCTTTGGCTCCACTCCGGTTTCATCTACCTCTTCATCATCCTGAGCTATGGCTGAAGTCTCAGGTTTTGAAATGACATGACTGAGATCAGGAGCCTTGAACTGCTCTGCTGCCTGAGTTTGTAGCTGGGAACTCAGGTCTTCGATCTTAGCCTCTCCAAAGATCACATATGTGTCAGATGTTGGGCTCTTGAAAACATCAGGTTTGGAGATAACAAACAAGATCTGGTTTAAGTGGTATCCAATGTTAGGAGCTAGCAAACAAAAGAAAAATATATAAAAGCAGAGTTTTTATGAGTAGAACGCATTATGAATCAATCAAAATGAAAAGCTTACATTCTTGCTCTTTTTTACTGTAACCCGACTAACACCAGGGATAGTTTTCATTCCAAGCTTCAACATTGCTTTACGACTCTTCTTTTCACTTCGGCTTTGTTTTGATCTACCACCCACATCTCCATCTTGTTGTCCTGTGAACAAAAAGAGGGAGAGAAAGGAGGAAAATCATTAGAACAAATATAAAAAAAAAACAACATAAGAAATAAGCTGCAGAATAGATTGTAGTCAATGACGAGGCAGCAAGCCATTTTAGGGGTTCATACATAACACAAATCCACAAGATTTGTGTCACACACTAATCAAAAATTACAATCCAAGGTTGTTCATTGTACAGCGTTGAACATTTCTCAAACCAAACCTGAAGTCCTTGAGATATCTTTATTCTACCTCTTGATACTTTTGTTCAGATACCATAACAGATATGTCAAACTCATAAAAAAAGGGCTTGTGGATGCATATGCAGGTGTCTTGAAATGTTTTCTCTTCATTTATTTGTTTTCAGGTGAATAAATATGCCAAGAAAAATGTGCTGCTCATGAAAATCAACTGATCGAATATCAATACCAATTGACAAGGTTGAAGAATGGAAATCAATATCAGGAACTTCCATAACCTCTTGTGCACTCTTAACAGCAGTAGAGGCTAAGTCAAGTCTCATAGTGTCCTTTTCCTCTCCAAGAGCAATGTGCTACATCAAGATTTCAACTCTACCAGGTGTGACAGCTAAAAATTAAAATCACCTTAAATCCTAGTGCCAGTCATTACATGGTTTAATACTTCAAATAACCAAGGAAATAAATTATGTTTAAGTTATACTAGCCAAAATATATATATAAAAAAATAACAACACTTTTTCCATCGCATATTATACCAGATACTTGTAGGATGTTAAAATATTTTGACATAGTGGATGACTGCCCTGTCAATAATACAGCCTAAATCCTAGGAGAGGTGGTGAAATATTAGAGACTGCAGATAATACAAAAACCCAAGAGCCATGACTTCTAAATTCCAGAGAAATGTTCTGCATCAACTCACACGCAGACATGCACAAAACTTCATGCATCATATTCAAAGAATTCAGAATCATTAACTACACCAATATATGCATGAAAAATGTACTTCTTATGCAAAATCCATCGATGCAAGTAAAAACCACAGCACAAAAATCCATTAAAAAAAGAAAATAAAAAGAAAAGAGTATAAAGCAACAAAGTAAAACCAATAAGATTTCAAACAGCAAGAATCTACCTTCAGCTTCATCTTCATCCTTGTCATCTTCGTCGTCTTCATCATCCTCATCATCATCCTCTTCATCCTCAACCTCAGGCTTATCAGCCTACACACAAAAACAGAGAGAAGGGGGGTAGGTTTTAGATAGTTTCCACATTTTAATTAGCATACTATAAATCAAACAAGATATGCCATCAATTCATCATAAGATTTTCAAACAAGTTACATTCAACACAAATGAGAATTAAAGAGATCTAATCAATGTCTTCTCCCCCTAGCTGTCCAGATAGTCGGATCCAACATCTAGGAATGAAGCCATGGGTGGTTCTTTGGATTGGCCTACTTGGAAGAATGACCTCTCCCTTTCTTTTGCGTTATTTCACAACGG
>Ga0307515_10011688_pt1 | contig 16623 bp, 9 predicted proteins | sample 17_EM_MG_FD_194513 | JGI IMG/M metagenome (GOLD analysis project Ga0307515, IMG submission 194513) | Populus trichocarpa ectomycorrhiza microbial communities from riparian zone in the Pacific Northwest, United States - 17_EM | ecosystem: Host-associated > Plants > Roots > Unclassified | place... | reverse complement strand
GCTCTCCTCTCTCTCAACCCCCCCCCCCCCACCGAGCCCGCCGGGGGGGAGCTACCGGTTTTGATTTTCTTTATATAAATCTTTAAGAAAAAAACTAAAAATAAGTTAAATTAAAGTGGTTAAGAGAGTTTTTGATGGATTAAGAGGAGGGATTCAAGCTTTTCTAGAGTTTTTATGCTTGGAAAGAGAAAGTTGAAATTAGAAAGAGAAAGAGAAAAAAAAAAGGTGAAGAAAAATGGTTTTTCTTTGCAAATTTCTTCTTGAATTCTTGTTAGTAAGAGGCAAGAACTACTCCTACATTGATTAATTATGATTCTCATGCATTTTGAAACTTGGCATGTTGTGATTTAGTTATGGAAAATTGAGTTGAATGTGTTAGGTTGTTTTAATTGATGATTTTGCTTTAGAAAAGAGCTCTCAGGTATAAAAAAAGATCGGGTCAAGTGGAATTAACACAAAATTGAAGAAAAACTCATGCCTCCTTTACATGGAAGTTTCAAGGTTAGTGAATTAATCGATGTCTACTCATATTTTTTTCTGTTGTTTTTTTTTTAAAATTTTTTTGTTTTTATCCTTCAACATTAGATTGTTTGATAATTGAGATTTATGATTCTATTTACTTTGCTTTCAAACATGGTTGCTCTAGTATCACGACTAGATCAAAGATTTTGCATCTTAATCTAAGTGGGCTTATATCGAGTTTTTTTTTACTTTTTTTTAATTTTAATTTTTCTTGATTTTCATTTTGCAACATTTTATTTGCTAAAGGTTGAGTTTATGCCTTTTCCTTTTATTTTATATGGAGTTATCATATTCTCATTTGATTTATTTGGAATTGGTCTTCAAACTTCTTTTCCTGCTTTTCTTTCTATGAGATTATTTCAATCTTATGTTCATGGTCACAGAATCTGCGAGTTAACTTGGTTTAACTAAAGGTTTTTTTTGCTTTTTTTAATTTTTTTTTAGTTTCACCCTTTAACATTAAATTTTTTTATACTCCGGATGGACTCAAATCGGGTTTTTTAATTTATTTTTGTTATTATTTTTTATTAGTTTATTTATTGTTGTTGTAATTTTTATTTAAATTATTAATTCAGTTAATAACTTGAATTTTTTTTTTAAATTCTTAATATTTTTTATTTTGAATTTTTTAACTAACACGTGTAATACATGCAATAGATCCAGTTAATGCTAAACCATTTAATAATAATCAAGTTGTAGTAATTTTTGTAAAATATACTCCATTCAAGGTTGTTAGACTTACTAGTTAACTTGTAAAATCATACATTTTTACAAGTCAATTTATATTAAGCTTGCTAAATTATTTTAGAAACTCAAAAATTAATGAAATCAAATTAAAATTAGATAAAATCAATAAAATCAGGTAAAATCTGATAAAATCACGAGTTTAAAACCGATTTTACGATTTCATCGAAATAAAACATATATAGCAGTATTCTAGCCCTCCACATCAGCATCAGCCAATAGCCACACACCACATACAACATTTACCCTAATCTCTTTCTCTCAGTCTCAGGCTCTCTCAACAATTAACCAGCTACTGTGAGATCGGCGGCTTCCTCTTCATCAACAACACTCTCTTTTTTTCCCATTATCAACGACTTTTCTAAGTAATGCAAGTTGTCAAGTTTTACTCATCTGAAGCAATCAACATCATATTCACCTGCTTCTTAATTGAAACAGGAAATAAGGGAACTGCGAGCTTTGGGTGTGGAGAACAACATTATTGGTTACACCTCGAGTACTGCTGAGGCTCCTGATCAACAGCAAACTTTCATGGAAGCAGGTCTAAATGGCTGGTTTCAAAAGCCTACGAATTTTGAGATAATAACTCCATTTCTTTCTAACCTCACAAACATTAACTGATCTAGATTATCATGAAGAGAGATCTGCCAGTCGATCCATGAGCTTTATGCATTTACTTTTGTTGTTGTTATCTGAGCTTTTATGCATCCCAGTTGTTATCTACGGACTAATTCAACATTCTACTTAGTTTGTCCTCATGAAAATTTATCAGTTATTTTGTGTCTTTTCCAGAGGAAAGAAAACTTGTCATAAATGCTTGAAGAAAAAATAGATTTTGTTGCTGCAATGTCAAAAAGTTTACATTCTGTGTATACCAGGGAGTCAGGGACCATATTCCACGTTCTTGGTTTAGGCCATTTGAAAACTTGCAGGTGATTTTTTTAGGAGAAGGTGGAGATCCAATAAAAGTTAAATTCTGGTTGAAGTTTGAAAATGGGAAGAAACTTAGATATGTGGAATGTAAATTGTGAGAGAATAGAGAGTGCAAAAACATAGAAGTAATATAATTTTTTATATTTCAAATCATCAAGCAAAATTTAAATCTCCAGAAGTTTTAAGTGTTAGCTAATGAAAATTTATCAACATGGATAATTATATTGTATTTTTAAATTATATATTTATTTTTATTTAAATTATATATTTTTAAGTATTTGAACCATGTATAAATTTTTATTTAAATTTTTATTTTAAGATATTTGAATAATATATATATATATATATATATATATAAAATTTTCTTATGATTTTACAATTTATATTATATTTTTTATGACGTGTTAAAAATATGTTTTTTACAACCTTAACTCCATTAATTAATTAATTAATTAGGCAAAAGACTCGACTCAACTCAGACTCAAAGGGATAATGAGTCTGTATTATCAAAATGAGTGGAGTGCGCAGTGAGGAAAGCAGCAACAGAAAAAAGTATAAAGCAACAAAGACAAAATTACAAAAAGCAGAGTCACACCTCCCCTCCCCTCGCTTCCCTGTCCTTCCCTTTCTTCTCACCGAATCGTATTTTGCTTCGGCGTCTCTCTTCAGGTAAGCTTCATCCTTCACATCTTTTAGTACTGATAGACTCTCCTTCTCCCTCTCCTTTTTTTTCTTAACTTTTTAAATTACAGTTTTCTTTCTAATATAGGCATCTCTGTGACCTTTCAAATTAGGGTTTATCTCTTCTCTTTGCCCATTTGGGTTCCGAATTTGACGCATGATAGTGTCTGCTAATAACTTATGTAGTACTAGTTTTTGTGATTTTTAAGGTGATGATATTAGTGACACGTATAAACTATACTGTTCTTTTGATGGGAAATAACAGGAAGCTTAGCTATGCCACAACCATTGTTACCATTTATTGAATAATAGAAACAAGATTGCAGGGAATGGGAGGTTGCTGTTGTTCTTCAAGGAAACCTCATTTAAACGGAACGCCCGTTTATTATTATGTTAGTAATATTTACTTTATCCTTACTCTCTAAGTATATGTATATGATATCTGCCGGTCATGTTTGTTCTAGTAGATTTTGGTTGACATTAATGTTGTGTCATTATGGTTTCTTGCTTCTGTTGAAGTGGATGTGGGTTCTTGCAGGGCGAAAGTTGTGCTTTTCGGAATTGTGCATAGGATTCGGAACTAGCTAGAGTTTTAGGATCTCTCTTTGAGGTTTAAACTGGGTGGGGTTGTTATCATACAAGATGGCGTTTTTGGTTTTCCCCATTTGCTACAGTTTATCCTCATATAAATGCACTGCTATAGAGATAGTTTTGAAGTGGAGCTGGGGTTATTTAATGGCTGTTACACCTGTGAAATGTTACACTTTGGTGTTCAATCAGTTTGGATTGGGAAAGGAAAGGCTATTCTTGAGAATGTTTTATGCGATAATGGGAGAATTTTAGGGTCAACGTTGCCCATATAGGGGACAGAACATGTTATAACTCAGTTGTTTTAGCCATGAATATAAGCTTAAAAACATGCCTCTAATTTTAGCTTTCTAATTCTTGCACTATTTCACAATCCGTTCCTTGAATGACAGCAAGCCAAATAGAGAAAAACCTTGATGCTGTTCAAAAGTGCCATTTGATTGATCAATTTTTGTGAATGATTGCTTAATTGAATTGTAATCTATAGGTTTGAGGGAGCTTTATTGTTGAGATTCTGTAAGAGAAATGATGTAAGATGCAATTATAAATAATTCTTAGAACAGACTGATACTCAAAGTTTGTATTCTGCACTTTTTTTCTACTCCATTCTACAATGACATAGCCTAAAACTACTACCACTTCAAGCAAAATATCTTGAAAATGGGCTCATATAGGTTCTTTTGGCTAACAAAATATCATCTTGAAATTTATAACATCCTTGTGCAGTGTCCGCCAGCTTTGGAAGAGCATGTCTCCTTAACATCTCACAATGTTGCAGCCTCTGCATTCACTGCAGGTCTCCTTGTTGAATTGAATTTGAATACATCAACGCCTGATACTTTCCGCCCCCCTCCTGTGCCTCTGCCATATGATGTGGTTTTGGGATGTCCACAATCACCAGATTCTGAGTCTGTTAGGGAAATAATTAGTCGCAGTAGTTTTGAAACTTTGGCAACATGTGAAGATCTTGAAGAATTGGACTGCAAAACTCATGCTAGTTCATTTCTTTTCTCCCCAAGGAAGTCAGACGTGACAAAATTCCATGAACCTGTTGCATCAGCAACAGAAGAAGATGCTTGTCCGATATGCCTTGAAGGTGTGGTGGTGCCTTTTCTCATACGAGATAAATGCTGTTTTCAATTTATGTTTTTACAGTTTTTCTGGATAAAGAGAAGTAAATCAAGGTCGTTCCTGAATTGATGTGTAGTTGTCCAAAAGTAATTAGTCAGCTTTGTCTGCTTGCATTTGCAGAGTATGACTTGGAGAATCCAAAACACATCACGAAATGCGAACATCATTTTCACCTTTCCTGCATTCTAGAGTGGATGGAAAGGAGTGACATCTGCCCCATATGTGACCAGGTTTGCCTCTTGTAAAATGACCTTATGTGCTGTCAGTGGATGATCTTAGTGCTCTCTTATTACCTATGAGATGATTGATGTAATCTGGAATTCCTTCTAAATAGCCGCTTTGTTATCCCCTTGAGGAATATGCTATTTAGTTGGTTGTTTCACATAAAAGATAGAAGCAAATATGAGGGAAAAAATTTACTCTTCATGCTTTTGTGGAATGACTCTACTACTCGCTATTGACTCATGGTTTTTTTATACATTTATTTGCACTCTGCTTTTTTATGTTACAGGAAGTAATAATTGACCACACCTACAATTAGTTGCTGTCTAATGCTTTTTGAGATGGAGGTTTTTTTTGCTGTTTCAGTTAACAGCTTGCCAACTTTAGTGGGCTGCGGATGGTGTCAATTCTGTCTCACTGCTGGTTGGTACAGTGCCCACAGGTTCATTTTTAATTTGGTCTTGCTTGGTTTGAAGGGTCAAATTATCATTTTGTGTGGCTCTCCTCTTGAGAAGTTCAGTGGTAGTAAAGGAATGAACTTTTAGGACTATATGGAAACAGGTTTTCCTCTGTTTGTGCCTCTATAACCATGTTAATACCTCGGTTGCTAGCTATGAAATGGATCTGCAGATAACTACACGGTTGTTGGAGGGAGTACATGCAAACCATGTACCTTCAAGATAAAAAGCAAATGGTCAGTGCTGTCTTCCATGTTTTAGCATACTATATTTCTCTTTCTTTTGCATATTCTTTTCTATTTGCTTGTTGTATGCTGTGTATAGTTGTTCTTTTAAATTGCGTCTGTTAGTTTCTGGATGAATTCAGCATCTAGGAGTCGTTGAATGTATGGAAAGCGCATTGAACAATGAAAAGGTATACTGTGTGAATTCAGATTGACATGGCATTAGATGTATGCCTACTGTTTAATTTTAAGAAAAAATCTTGTATCATCCCCTAAGATGCATGCTTCTGCATATCAATTCCTTGTATCTTTCAATTGCCTGATCACAGATTTATAAGCTCCTCCCATTCCTTGTTACTGGTATTATATAAGAATTGTAATACCTTTTCTATCTACGATCATCTTTGGGAAACCAAGTGAAACATATTTCTAGGAACTTCTTTCCAACATCTTTTTGAACCGAAATTCAAGAATTGGCCTTGATATTTGGTAGAAGGGATGGTCAATGGTCAGGTTGGGTCAGTGTTTTTTTTTTTTTTTTATGTTTTCGCACCTGACTTGGGTACCTCCATAACCATCATTCACTTCCGATCGAATCAGGGGAGTTGAAATGTTTTTTTCACCTATTGAGGTACCCAACACAATCTGTTTTATTTTTTTGAACTTTTTTTTTAAAATGATCTCTTTAATGTTTTTTAGCACATCATGAAATTACATTCTAAAAAATTTATGCAAAGAATCTCACAAATGTGACCAATAATTTTATTTTTTTAAATCACATTTAAAAATTAATACATGTGATAAAAATATAAATTATGTTATTAAATATATTAGTGATTTATGATAAGTAGTACATCAGTAGTAATCAGGATGATTGTATACATGAACCATTCAAGATATCTTTTATGTTTATAAAATGTTTAGTTATGTGATTATCATTTGATCAATAACTTTATATCATGTGTTTTGAAAAAATATATGGAAAATCATATATCAATGTGACGCGTGACAGAATGACGACTCCACTTGGGAAGGTATTGTTTCTGACAATATTGGACTAAGCTTTGTGTATTTGATGTGTTTAAGTTTTTGCAATTTTATGTTTTTGTTAATGTTTCTGTTTCCGTGCATTTTATAGAATTGTCTCATGCATCACATGTTTTAATTTTTGAAAGCACACACAAGCTTCCAAGTTAGGTGAAGAACTAATGATTTGTCCTATGACTATTGGTTAGGGTTCAGATGTGTGAAACACCCAACTCATATCTAAGTGTCTGCTTGGTAATGGTGAGTATACATGCCTTAACCATTTCTCGCAACACCCCTACACTATCTTTACGAAGATCGTCACTAGGCAGATATGAGACCCTTTTGAGACCAGGTGGAAAACCTACCCATGTTCACATAATGAATAGAACCCATCTTTACGAAGGTATTATCACCCTACTTAAGGTAAGCTGCTTCACGATTTGATGTGATAAAAAGTTTTAAAATTTTTGTCTTTTCATCGGATATTAGAAATACGACTTACGTGTAAGTTCATAATCCTTTACCGTGAGTAAGTCAACATTAAATTCTTCTTTATTCTTTGCAATTTTATTATAAAAAAACATCCATAAATAAAAAAAATACAAACAACACTCATTTTCACTATTTTTCTTTTTTCTTTTCCCTTTTTTACATCCATATTTGCACGCTACAAATTATAAAAATTCAAAAAAACTAAACAAACATTACATCAAACAATTTGGAATTTACAAAATAAACCCCAAAAAAATTCAGAATAGTGCCGGGCAGCCCTTTGAGGTTGTAGGAAACGTGGTGGCGCGTTCTCTCCATGCGCGGTCGTAAAAGACAGGCGACGGGAGATCTGCAACGGCTTCCTCTTGGTTTCTTTTTCTCGCCGGCGGTGACCTACACAAACGGCAAAATCGCAAAAACCAGTTGATTTTAGTTTGTCTTTCCCTTTTTAGATCTGTTCTCGGTCTTCTTTCTTCCTCTCGGTTTGCTGTGAGGGGGAGCTGCTGCGGGGGAAGAAGGCGGACAGATATGGGTATGCATGCACCGCTGTGTTCGGTCTGATCTTGGGTTGGTGTCGGCCACTGCTATCGGAGGCCGAATGAAGGGGGATCTAGTTCGGTCGGTGATTTTGGTTGGAAGTGGAGCTGGATCTGTGGCTGGTAGAAGAGGGAAGATCTGTTGGCTACGAGCTGGAAGGCACGCGTCGCTGTGTTCGGGCTGTTGCTAGAGGGTCTGATTCGGGTCTTGTTAAACTGGCCGGTGATGGTGAAGGAGAAAAGTGAGGGGCTGCCTTGGCTGGTCTGAAGATGGGGACGACTGTGGGGTTGACAGTTTCAGTCGTGTGTAGGAAAGGGGAGGCTTGAGGTGAGCTGGCCGAAAAAGGGAGGTGTAGAAGCTGGTCTCTGTCTGTGTTGGCCATGGGAGGGAAGGTCTGGTGAGGGGTTGTATTGTGGCCGGCTGGGAAAGGAAAATGTGTGGTGGCCGAGCGTGTGTGGGGATGAAGAAAAGAGGTGTTGGGCTTGGGAGAGAAAAATCAAAGCTAGGGGGGCGGTGACTTTTTGTTTTTGGCTAAGAGGGGGCGACCGGCTGGTTTGAAAGAGATGAGTTTTTAGGGTTAGGGTTTTTGTGTTCTCTCCAGATGTGCAAAATTGCCCCCCCTTGTGTATGTGTTGAAAACTTCTATTTATAGGCAAAAATGTTGTTAGGTCCCCAAACTTGGTCACTCAACTTTTTTTTTTTTGTAAATTTGATTTTTCAAATTTTAATTGGATTTTTCTTATCAACATCAACTCGAATGAGAAAAATCATTGATTTTAAAAATAACAAGTGAAAAGTCAAACGCGTTTTGATAAGAAAACCTTTTGAAATCAATGATTTTCCTCTTTCGAGTCGATGTTGATAAGAAAAATCTAAAAAATAAGAAAAATCAAATTTACAAAAAAAGAAAGAAGTTGAGGGACCAAGTTTGGGGACCTAACAATATTTTTGCCTATAAATAGTAGTTTCCAACACATACACAAGGGGGGGTAATTTTGCACATTTGGAGGGAACACAAAAAAAACCCTAACCCTAAAAACCCATCCCTTCCAAACCAGCTGGTTGCACCCACTTGGCAAAACAAAACGAGCAGCCGCACCCCTTCTGGTTTTGGGATTTTCTTCTTCCTTGGCCGCTCCCTTTCTCCAGCCACCATCTCCTTCTCACAGTCACTCCCCCTCTCACCAGCAAAGCCTTTCCTTGCTCACCGGGCTTTCCTCCCAAAGCCAGCGCCCCCCACCCTTCGGCCAAAGAGAACCAGAAAGCAAAAGCTTCTAGCCCTCTCTGCCATTGCAGTCTTTCCCCCTGTTTCCCTTTCCATTTCCCCCCACAGACCGACTTCTATTTTTTACCCATTTCCTTTTGCCCTCATCCAGCAGGTCTTACCTTCTTTAGCCTCTATTCACACCGACCTCCACAAAGACCCGACAGACCCAGAGTCGTTCCCCTTCACTCTCCCCTCTTGCTGGCTGTTTCAGTTTCTTCATCACCAGCCAGCTTGTCAAGACCTGAAGCAGACCCTCCAGCATCAACCCGCACACGGCTGGACTTGTAGATCTAGATCCATTTCCAACCGAACCCCCTGACCGGACAACCACCTCCCATATCAACCGCAACTTTAGCGGCCCCGGACAACAGCAACAACCAGATCTACCATCGGCAGAAGGAAAAAACAAACTAGGAGGAAAAGAGAACAGAAGGCTTTGAACAGATCTAAAACCGAACAAAATTGTTTGTTTGTTGAGTTTCCTTTGCTTCGCAGGTGACGTTGCTTGTCACCACCAGCGAGGGAAGGAAGAAGGGAGGAAGCTAAGGCCAGATCCACCCGCTTCCTGAGCGTTGTCTGCGGCGGCGCGTGAACCCATGCGCCGCCAGTGGCGGTGGCGCGTGGAGAAGAAGTGTCGCCACTGTTCCTGAAGATCCACAAGTCTTCCCAGCATTGCTCTGAATTTTAAGGGGTTTATTTTGTAAATTTTAAATTGTTTAATGTACTTTTTGTTTAGTTTTGAATTTTTATAATTTGTAGCCTGCAAATGTGGATGTAGAAAAAAAAAGAAAAAGAAAAAAGAAAAAAAACATAGTAAAAGTGAATGTGTGTGGTTGTATTTTTTTTTTATGGATGTTTTTTATGATAAAGCCGTAAAGACAAGAAGAATTTAATGTTTTGATTTGTTCACGGTTAAGAATTATGAATTTACATGTTAGACATATTCCTAATATCTGATGAAAAGATAAAATTTTTAAAAACTTCTTTAACACGTCAAAAAAAAAACCATGAAGTAGCTTACTTTAGATAGGGTGCGCTAGGGGTGCTAATACCTTTTCTAGCCACAACCTGTCCCTTACTCGTGAATCTCTGATAAAGACCAGTACATTCAGGTTTTCTAGTAGCCTTCAATCAAATACTAGGTGGCAACTCCTAAAGAACAAACCAACGAACGAAAAATCACCAAACTGACATCGCGCGAGTGACGTGCGATAGAATAACGACTCCACTGAGGATTTCTCCTTTTGGGTAGTGCGTTTATATGTTCTTAATTGATACCATTATTATAAATTAAAATTTTAAAGTTAGAAGCATATATTGGTTTTTACGAGGATTGTAACATAATATTGTAAGAATAACTAATTATATATATGAACAAAATCAAAGAAAAGATTTTTTGTTATTTATCAAGTAAAATTTAATTCATAAATAACTCAGTGAAAAGCAACTTGAAAAAAATTACAGAGTTTAATTTCCAAGCCAATTCAATATATAAAATTGAAAAGAAAAATCAATTTAAAAAAACAATGAAAAAAAGGAATTGGATCGGGTAATTTATCAAACCCACAACCCATGTAATGAAATTGAGATAACTTTATAGAATGAAAATAGAAATAAATTATGAAATCAAATTTCTAATAAAAACAATGTTAAAGAATAAAATTAAAAAAAAAATCAATTTTAAAAAAGAACCTAAGAGAAAGACTAAAAGACAATCTATACTAACTTTCCAAACTTGTAACTTGGATTATTAATATGAGATTACCTCAGAAGGTAAACTGAAAAAAATCACAAAGCTTAATTAACAATCAATCTAATATTGAAGGATGCAATTAAAAAAAAAATTTGAAGGAAAAAAAATAAAGAATAAATTTGACATAACACATTGGTATTTTTTTTAGAGAATTTATGCGGAAATTAAGGAGAGAAGAAGAGAAAAAAACAAGACTCCATGTGCTACTATTATATACACGTGTCGCATCACCGATAAGGGCTTGTTAAGAAGCTTTCAGAGCCACCAAGGAAGGCAACATTCTAATATGTAATTGCTTTCAGTTTCATATTTGGCTTCTCAAGCCTTAATTGTTTTAGATCATTAAAATGGAGCTTTATTTTGCAAAACCTAGCATCAAGATTTTTCCTCGACATTGCAGTATTCGAGAAACATTGATAAGTTCAATCCTAAATAAAATTCAATGCTAAAGGCTCAAGTTTAAAAAAAAAATTAAGTGATAAAAAAAGGTTGATTTTTTCTAAGTTTTCGCAATTTAGTCTTTGATTCTTTTAAGAAAAAAGAGTTGAATATTTGTCAAATGGTCAAATTCAGTTCCCATTACTTTAATTATTTCAAATCAATAAAATTTAATTTAATTTAATCAAATCTAAGTATCAACCAAGCATTTTTTTTTTTCAAAATTACGAGAACCTTGCCCAGAAACTATCAAGTAATTTGAAATGATAAAATTCAAGAGTCGAAAGAATTGAGTGACAAAAAAAATATGGCATTATTATAATTCATAGTAAAAATTTATATGTGTGAACAATGATTCCATAAAATCACAAAATGTTTTTTCTTTTCTTTTTTAATGTAATTTGATCTCCAGGGGTAGTCACTCAGCTGCTTTTGAATCACCACACCACAATCTACAACAAAGCCGTAAGAGACTAGCTATTACTAACTGAAGTTTCTAAATCCGTTTCAAAAAAAGAAAAAGGATTTGCTACATAGATCATTTTCTTCAGTAGTTAGACACAAATATCAAAGAGTGGTTTTAACTTTATTTTATTTTTATTATTAATTTTTATTTTTTAGGGGGGGGAGCTGGGGAAGTGTAGCTTGTTAGAGAGGCTGCTTTCAGAGATAGCCGCCTCTCTCGTCGTGACTGTCCCAATCAAAGCATTCATGGTCTTTGCTGTAGAAGGTTTATTGGATTCTTATATTTCAACAGTGGCAGTGGGTAATATAACTTGAAAACATGTTTTGCTTAGAATTGCAGTGTCATAATTTTTAAAACTATATAAAATCCTGATATTCTTCTCAATTGAACACAAATATTTAAAGTCGGATGAAACTATAAGATCAAACGAGGTGGCAGATTGTTGACTTCAGGAACTTTTGAACTGATAAAATTCTGTGTTCTTAATTTTAGGCAACACTTGCCAACTTTCTTTTCTTTCTTTTTTACAAAATAGTAGGGTTAATTTTTTTTAAAAAAATTACTTTTGATATCTATAATTCGGTATCAAGGTTTAAAAAATTATAACTTGCATTCCGGGTTAACATAAACTCTTAAATCAAATAAAAAAAATCAAATTATCCCATATATAATATACATTAGAAACTCAAATAAAAGACAAATACGAAATTTTCTTTCCTCCAAACACAATTTCTATCTCTTCAATTATCATTTTGTCCTTCTTTTCATAATGATATGATAACTCGAAAAATAGCAAGGAAAAAGATCGATGCAGTAAAGCACCAGGTGCGAAGAATGATGATAAATCTGTTTCTGGGAGTGAAAATCAGGAATCTCCTGCCAAAATTGTTTAGCTGTAGAAAGGACCCTGATTACAGTGGAGATGGTAATTACTTTGTTTTGTCCTGTCTTTTGTTCAATTGCATGCTTGCTTTATAAGTTCAGCTCAATTAATTATGAATTCTCCACCACTGTAGTTAATGAAAAGCAGTCTCCAAGTTCATTGCTGGCCCAGGAGGTTGATAATAAGATCAATGCAGGACAGGCATGCCAGTAGATTTTGTGAATTTCTCTGGAATCCGTCAAATTTTCACCTTTTGCTTCAAGGAATTTTGGTACAGCAGTTAATTGTTCATCACCAAAACTTCCATTTTTGGAATGATTTGGTTTAATAAGGTCAGTGCAGGACAGACACCGGGACCTGGGTCGCTTGGTGGTGGGGTGCGCCTGGTTTATTTGAAGTGAAGGTGGTGGCCATGAAGTTCGGCTGGATTGTGGGTTTGATGAGGATATGGGTTTCTGGTTGGAGAGAGTGGCTGGTGAGGGATTAAAGGAAGAAGAAAGGTGGCGGCTAGATTTAGTAATTGTGGTTTTCAATTGATTTTTAAAATGTTTTTTTATTTAGAAATATATTAAAATAATTTTTTTTATTTTTAAAAATTATTTTTGATATCAGCATATCAAATTGATTTAAAAACATAAAAAAATATTAATTTGAAACAAAAAAAAATAAAAAAAATATAAAGTTTTTCAAAAATATTTTTATAACGTAAAAATAAACAGTATTTTAAAGAAAGATGGGTGAAGAAAGATGACTAGGTCTTTTTTATTAATGTGAAATTTGTAATATTTAATGTAAAGACTTTTTAGATATTAAATAAAAAATAATAGTATACATGTAAATAATTAGATAATTTTTGTTGATTTTTTTTTTTGGATGTGTCATTACAAGATGTCAACTATTATGGGTGAATTAAATTTTAGAATGTAAATTGTAATTTTTTAAAATTTAATAGCCAATGTAATTTTGAACAAATTATAAAATGATAGAGTTAATTTTTCAAAAAATAATCAGAGAAATGACATTGATGGATGTATTGTGAAGAACATCACAACCATGTAGATAAATTTAAACAACAAATTCAATATATTATGTTGTCGGGAACACCATAACCTATTAAAATATTATATTTTTAGTTTAATTTAAAATTTAAAATAATATTTATCCATTACAAATCAAAATAATTGATTATTAACGCTATTTTATTCTCAATAATTATGATAATTATTAATTAAAATGGTTAGTTGCAGCTAGTCAAATTGTTTTTAACTTAGTATTTTCATTAATAATTATGTTAACAATTTAAATTTTAATAAAGTTTCTTAGTAGGTTAGTTGTGGTCAATTTAAATTTTAATAAGAATTTTTAACTTAGTAGGTTAATTAACAATTATAAATAAAATGACGTTAGTTATTTTAATAACTAAAAATTTTGGAATAAAATTTCTGATAAAGAATTGATCAAAAAAGAAATAAATATTGAAAATAAAAAGAACTTATAATTTTGATTATATTTCAATAAGTCACACTATTACATTGAAATAACATAACTCAATATGCTATTTTATTTATATTTTTTAAAATTGTGCTAATTTATTAAAAAAACAAATCATAAGCTACTTGAGGAAAAAAAAAACTCTAAAATTCTAACACGATTTTTCAACTTTCAGGCACTGAGAACCACAAATCACACACACACACACACACACACACATATATATAATCGTAAATTTTTCTTTTAAAAAAACATTGAGTATACAAGTTGTTTTCTAAAACAATTCAAAGACTCATACGATTATCTAATTAAATAAATTAATAATTATTTATGTAAATAAAAAAATCATTAACAATAATTAAAAAAAAATTAAGAGATAGATATAAATCAAGATATTTAATATCGCAATATGAATCATTTATCCAGTTATGTGTAATGAATTTATTTATGAAAATCAATATGTCATATAAACCAATACACACATAAAATTTATTAAATAAAATAAAAGGAGAAACTTTTGGATAAGGCTGTACGGATTAAAAATTGTAAAAAAATAAATGTTTTTATTTTAAAAAATGAGTTTAATCTATATAAAAAAAAATTATAGATGAATCATATTAACCTTATAAAAATAAAACACACTCTATATAATTAAAAAATAATTTTTTTTTCAATAAAGCTAAGTAAGAAATTTTTTTTTTTTAGTCTTATTCAAATAAAATCAATTTATTTGATTGGTCAAGATTATAACTCATATTATTAAATCTTTTTAAAAATACTATTGGAATCTAAATATTTTACTAGAAAAAAAACATGGATATTTTACTAGAAAAATAACACAACCAGTGCTGTTTTGCGAGACCATCTACCATCAACTAATAAGAAACAATACTGCCATCAGTTGTCCTGGACGACTTGTATTTTCATTGAAGACATCATGCAGTTAATGATGAATCTCATTTATAAAAAAGAAAATTAATATAGCGAAAAAAAGAGAGAGGAAACATATACTTTGAATCTGCCATATATTAGTCATGTTTTGCTACTTAATTAATATAAGAAAAAAGAAAAGAAAAGTCTTGGGCTAAAAACGAAAAAGAAAATAAAATTAAAAAAAGCCCTCCAGATTGGTAAAAAGCAGGCAACTCGAAAACCTTCCTAATAGCCAAATCCCAAGAGACAGCTTGCAAGCAGCACACCCGGAGCCCATGAAAGATTGCTAAAAGAAAGAGTTGAAGCACTACTAGGTGAGATCTGAGATAACGGAGCAGGACCCAAATTTGAAGTTGCCGGAGCGACCAGGATGTCAATCTTTTGTCCTGCTTGGCAGTGACCAGGGTAACCACATATGAAGTAGAAGTGGCCAAGCTTTTCAAGAGTGACTGTGTCGGAGCCGTTGGTGTAAGTAGCTATTGGTGATGTTGCATTGCATGACTCGAAACCCTGATGCGTCACTTGCTTCACGTTGTGGAATTGGTTGTTGTAGTTGAAGACTAGAGTATCACCAACGTGAAAATTCTTGTTGGCAGCCCAATCTTGGTAATCCACTTGACCCATGCTTGTCCAACCAGCAGAGTCACCGACTTGGTAAACGGTAGCCATGGAGACTCCGCAAAGAGCCGTCGTCAAGAAAGAAACCACCAGTATTGTTTTCCTGAAATTAGCCATGATCGCTTGGAAGACAATGAATATGGGTTGCAAGAAAGCTGGTGCGTAAAGAGAGAGCACTGAGAGAGAGTTCTAACTTCTAAGGTTTGTTTGAATGGGTTTGTGAGATAAATCGCCTCAGGTATCCTGTATTTATAGTGCGAATCTAATCCTGATTCTTCAAGGATACGGATTTCCGGATTTGTATATTCTTTTTTACGCAATCCATATCACTGAAGGAGAAGTTCCTAATTTCATGTGTACATACTGAGTTCGGATTCGCGTTGTTGAAGCTGCCATAATTCCCTGAAACATTAAAGGACGAAATTTTTAAAAAAATATTACACAAAAAGATTAAAAATAAAAAATAAAGATTAAAATTGAAATTAAAAAAATGAGAGGGAAACAAAAAAAAATTAAATTTTAGGGTTAAATTGAAAAGAATAATAACATTAACAAAAAAAAATAAAAAAAATTTAAAAGATTCAAGACCAAATTGTAAAAAATAATATATCATATATAGGCTTTGTAAAATTTTAAAGACAACTTTAATGTGTTCTAAATGCATTTTTCATGAACGATTATATATCAAAATATCATAAAAAAGCACAAGAACAAACTTATATAATAACGGTTTAAAAAATGACATTTATGGTTGTTTAGAATGTTGATGATGCATTACACAATTCAAAAGCCATGACCAAGTACTTATAATGTCTATTATGAGTTCAAAAAGTAGTATTGTGCACATCTTCCAAGTGAACTCGAATTTGATGACATTGGGCTTGGAGATCCAATTTCATAAAAACACTTGGCATCGTGTAGCTTATCAGTCATATCATTCATAGTCATTATGGGAAAGCAATCCTTGATCATGGCTTTGTTTAATGCTTTATAATCTATATAAAAATGTTATGAGCCATCTTTTTTCTTTAGTAAAACCGGTGAGGAAAAATGACTATGACTAAGATGAATGGTCTCGTTTTCTAGCATCTCAAATACTTAGCGTTCGATCTCATTTGACCAACTGGTAACAAACCCTAAAAAGGTTTATGATAGGCTAAATGCCAACAAGCCTGAGAAACTTGTCAAATACTGATAAGATCACTCATTTATT
>Ga0307515_10011687_pt1 | contig 16625 bp, 18 predicted proteins | sample 17_EM_MG_FD_194513 | JGI IMG/M metagenome (GOLD analysis project Ga0307515, IMG submission 194513) | Populus trichocarpa ectomycorrhiza microbial communities from riparian zone in the Pacific Northwest, United States - 17_EM | ecosystem: Host-associated > Plants > Roots > Unclassified | place... | reverse complement strand
CAAGGCGCCAGCGACGCAGCGGGATCCGCACGACGTCGGCGAAGCCGACGACACGCTGGCGGCCGCCCGCACGGGAATCAGTGACATCCATCGGTGTTTCTCCCCTTGCTTCGGCCGGCCGCCGCTGCCGTGGCAGCGGCGGCCGGCCGTTGTTCCCGATCAGGAGGTGGCGAAGAACAGGGTTGCGTTGTTCCAGGTGGCGGCCGTCGTTCCGGCGGCGACCACAGTGGTGTTAGCGCCCACGACGGCCGTTGCGGCGGCCGGGTTGAACGCGACAGTGCGCAGCTTCCCATCCGTTGAGCCGTAGACGATCTTGCCGGCGACATAGGTCATGCCGCGGACCGTGCGCCAGTCGATGCCGCTGGTCGGCAGCGTGAACTGGGTGCACCCGACGATCGAGCCGTCCGGCTCGAGGTAGCGGTAGAACAACGAGTTCGTGCTCGAGTTCGTGTAGTACATCCGGCCGCCGAGGTAGAACGCGCCGGTCATGCTCGCCGCCGCGTACCAGGCGTTGAAGCCGCTGCTCAGCCATGGGGCGCTGACCGTGCCGGCCGAGAACGTTGAAACGTTCAAGACGTTGCTGCTGGTTGCCCAGTAAAGCTTGTTCGACAGCACGAACGTGGACTTCGCCGAGGTCAGGTTCGGCTGGGTGGTGACGGCCGGCTTGCCGATGCCGGTCGCCGCGTACGAAACCTTGGTCAGTTTGCCGTTACCCGCTCCCAGGTAGAGATATCCCGAGGCGGCGGTCGGAGCATCCTGCGGGGCCACCGTACGCCCGCCCGAGGTCGGGAAGTACGCCTCCCTACCGTGGTATTCGTTGCCGACCCCGTCGGAGTCCTGGCCGACGAACAGCCCGCTCGGCCCCTTCCACATCTCCCAGACGATCGCGCCCCAGTCGGTGCCGCCGGCCGGCAACTGGGTGCCGGGCGAGCGGGTCGGGTTCCACGCCATCGGCAGGCCGTTGTTCGGGTCCAGCGCGCCGTAGCCGTACCGGTCGACGGCGCCGGCCCCGGCCGCGTCGAGGCCGTTGGCGTTGTTCAGCCAGCGGAAGTGACCGCCGAGATAGACGACGTTGTCCGCCGCCTCGAGCGAGGTGATCGAGTCGCGCCCGGTGCGGTCCACCCAGGTGGCGTCGAGGTTGCTGCCCCGCGCCGAGGTCTCCCAGCGGCTGATCGTGTCGCAGAACGCGTCGCCACTGAGCCCGCCGTCGGCGCCGATGACGAAGTAGCTGCCGTCGTCGGAGAAGTCGACGTCGCGGGCGTAGAACGGGAACGCGGCAAGGTTGCAGTCCGCGAGGAACCGCTGAGTGCTCCAGTCGGCCACGGTGGGTGTGGCCGACACGTCGATCATCACGACCTGTTCGCGGGCGAGCCCGTTCACCTTCTTGAAGTTGCCGGACGCCACGACGGTCTTGCCGTCCGGCGAGACGGCGAGCGCCCAGACCAGCTCGGAGCTGGCCCGGGCGACGCTCGCGTCGATCTTGAAGGACGCGTCGAGCGCGCCGGTGGTGGCGTTCAGCCGGGCCAGCAGCGAGTGCGTGACACCGTTGACATAGTGAAACGCGCCGGCCAGATAAAGGTAGTTGCCCTTCACGATCGCGCGGCGGACCACGCCACCGTCAGCCTTGCCGACCCAGCCGGCGATCGTGTCACCGGTACCCGGGTCCAGCTCGACCAGATTCTTCCGGCTAACACCGTTGACCGTGACGAAGTTACCTCCGACGATCAGCTTCCCGTCCGGGCTGACCGCCAACGTCTCGACGGCGTTGTCCAGCTCGGGGGTGAAGCCGGTCTTCAGCACGCCGGTCGTCACGTCGTACGCGATCAGGTAGCTCGCCGTCGACCAGCTGGTCGCACCGGCGTTCTTGACCCCGGTGAACGAGCCGCCCGCGTACACGGTGTTACCGATCTGCGCGAACGCCCGCATGCTGCCGTTCTGCAGATGCGGGGTGATGTCCGCGGGGTTCGCGGTGACCAGTGTGGAGGTGACGTTCGGGGGCACGAACACGGCGTTCGCCGGTGCGGCGGCGGTCAGGGCGACCGTCAGGCTCAGCACCGCGGTGGACACCAGCAATCTGGTGACCCTCCGCGGCCGGAGTCGACGTGATGGGGACACTTGCCCTCCTAATCGGGTTTAGGACTAATTCGGGGGGAACGGGGTGACCACGGGGCTGGCTCGGACCCGCCAGGCGGCGGCCGTGTCGAGATCGGCGAGCGTGATCTCGGTGGCCTCCCGGGCCAGGACCAGGTTGCGGCCGTGTAGTTCGCGAGCCATCTCGACTTGGTGGTCGTCGACATGCTCGCCGTGCGCGCGGCGGCGCGGGATGAACAGTGCGCGCTGGCCGGCCTGCATCGCCGCCAGCGCCGAGCCGACCCCGGCGTGGGCGATCACCACGTCGGCCTCGCGCATCGCCTGGTGCATCTCGGCGCTCGGCACCTGCCGGCGCGCGCCGGCCGGCATCCGGTCGATCACCGTGGCGCCGACCTGCCAGAGCACCTCGATCGACGGCGGCAGGATCTCGACGAGCCGGGCGAGCAGCCGCGGGAACAGGTAACGCGGGTGCGTCCCCAGGGTCACCACCACCTTGCGTACGGGCCGGGGCTCGGCGACCGGCTCGGCGGTAAAAGCGTCGAAAATGGACCCGCCGTACCGCCAGTTGTGGTCGGCCCAGCCCGGGTACTGCGTGTACAGCCGGGTGCGCGGCACCCGGGCCACCAGCCGGCCGGTCAGCGACGGGCCGCGGGTGCGGGTGGCGCTCTCGATGTAGGTGCACTCCACCCCGGCCGCTGCCGCGGGCAGGAAGAACGACACGGCCACGCCGGCCCCGGTGCTGATCACCCGGTCGTACCGGCGCCGGCCGAACATCCGGCGCGCGACCAGCAGGTCCTGGACCACGCCGACGAGGTCGCGGCTGGTGGCCGGCGGCACGTGGACGACCTCCTCGTCGGCCAGCAGCGATCGGCTCTGCGGGCTGTCGAAGGTGACCCAGCGGCGGTCGCCGATGCCGAGCCGGGGCACGAGGTCGTGCAGCTCGGCGAGGTGGCCACCAGTGGACGCGACAAGCAACGTCGTCATAGCGCGGGTTCCACGGCGCGCCGCTCACTGCTCTCCGCGAGCCCTCCGAGAGCACCCTGCGTGGGCACTCCGGCGGTGCCCCTCGTGGACAGTCCGGCGGTGCTCTTCGCGAGCACACCGACGGCCAGCGCGTAGCCGAGGAAGAGCGCCGGGCCGAACAGCAGGCCGCAGAGGACGTCCGTCAGCCAGTGCTTCTGCACGTAGATCCGGGAGTAGCCCTCGTAGGTCGCCAACACCAGCACGACCGTGCCGAGCAGCACCCGGCGCTCGCGGGCAAACTTCCAGGTGAGCGTCGCGAAGAGGGCGAGCGAGCCGATCGTCATGACGATCCGGGCGATCCCACCCGACGGGTACGAGCCCAGGCCGGTCGGCGGATGGCCCCGGTTCACCATCGTGGAGACGATGGCCTGCGCGTACTGCTCCAGGACGAAGGCGGCCGGGATGGCGAGCAGGGGAATCCAGAACCGGGTGCGCCAGAGCGCGGCGAAGACGAGCGCGCCGACGACGGTGACCCACTTCAACGGGCCCCGGTCGCCCAGCGCGGTGTAGAACGAGTTGACCGACTCGAAATCCGGGTTGCGGCGGCTGGTCACCCAGGTCAGCACCGGCCAGTCCACCGCGTTCTCGAGACTGTGCGCGAGCAGGCCGAGCGGCCAGAAAACGGCGACGACGGCGGCCGAGAAGGCGAGCAGCACCGCGACCGCGGTCACCGGCCGGCCGAGTATGCCGGCCAGGGCCTCGGTCGCCGCGAGCGTCCGCGCCGCCACCCGGCCACGCGCGAACCGGCGCGCCGGGCCGGACGCAAGCAGCGGGCCCGCGACCGCCGGCACGATCACCGCTAGCGCGGCGATGAAATACAGCACTACCACCGAACCGTCCCCATCCTCGGTCGAAACATCCCCACCCCCATTCCCAACACCCCCACGAAACTTCAGTACGCTCCCGAGCCGCGCAGCACCACCATCGCCGTGCGCAACAGGATCACCAGGTCGACGGTCAGCGACCAGTTCTCCACATAGCGCAGGTCGAGCCGCATCGACTCCTGGAAGGACAGGTCGGAACGGCCGCTCACCTGCCACAGCCCGGTCATGCCGGGCTTGACCACGAGCCGCCGGCGCATGTCCTCGGGGTACAGCTCGACCTCGCCGGGCAGCGGCGGCCGCGGCCCGACCAGCGACATGTGCCCGAGCAGCACGTTGAACAACTGCGGCAACTCGTCGATCGAGTAGCGGCGCAGCAACCGCCCGGACCGGGTCACCCGCGGGTCCTCACGGATCTTGAACAGCACCGCGTCGGGATCGTGCTCCGCGCGCATCGCCTCGGCCCGCCGCTCGGCGCCGAGGTGCATGGTCCGGAACTTGATGATCCGGAACATCTCGCCACCGCGGCCGACCCGGATCTGCCGGAAGAACACCGGGCCGCCCGCATCCACCTTGATCACCAGGGCCACGAGCAGGAAGAGCGGTGCCAGCAGGACGGCCAGCAGCGCGGCCAGCGAAAGGTCGAACAGCGACTTGATCAACCGGCGGCCGCCGCTGAGCCGGGGATGCTCGATGTGCATCATCGGCAGGCCGTCGACCGGTCGTACAGTAATCCGCTCGCCGGCCGTGTCCACCAGCGACGACGAGACCATCAGGTCGATGTCGTCGCGCTCTAGCTCCCAGGCCAGCCGGCGCAGTATCGGCCCGTCCAGCTCGGGGCACGACAGCACCATCACCGTGTCGGCGCACGCGGCGGCGGCCGAGTCGGCGGCGGCGCCCAGCGCCCCGTACACCGGAACCTCAAGCCGCCCGACCGCGCCGGCCACCTGGCCGGCGGGCAGGCAGGCACCGACCACCTGGAGCCCGTGGTGGTAGCGGCGGTGCAGTTGGATGGTCATCTGCGCAACCGCGGCGGCGTGCCCGAGCACCATGACCCGGTGCATGCAGCGGCCGCGGCGCCGGGCCCGGTGCAGCAGCTTGCGCAGCACGGCCCTGCCGAGCATGGACAGCACGATGGTCAGCGCGAGAACGATGACCAGATAGCCGCGGGCGATGCCGGCGTGCGCCACGTAGGCCACCAGCGCGGCGCCCACGGTGAGCCGGCCGGCGGCCCGCAGCACCCGCTGATACTCGTCCGCGCCGACGAAGAGCATCCGGCGCTCGTAGGCATGGGTCAGGGCGAGGACGCCGACCCAGATGGGCGGGATGACCGCCGAGAGGGTCAGATACCAATCCGCATACTGCGCGCCGCGGAAACGCAGCACGTACGCGGCCAGCGTGGCCAGCAGCGCGGCGCCGACGTCGGCGCCGAGGAGCAGTCTGAGGTAACGCGCCTCCCAAACCCATCGGTCGGCGAGTGGCCCGCGAGCCGCTAGATCATCGATTCCGAATTGGTCGGCGGTTGATGGAATCGCTCCCAGCAAAACATCTTCCGGAGCAGCGCGATCCGCTGCGGTTTCTGTCGTCGTCACGACGCCTTGCCTCCAGTGAGACACCACGCCCACCCGGCATTTTGTAGGCACAACAGGCCGAGCGCGCTCCACTCCCCAGCGGGCGCACGCTCAGTTTTTTCCAAGGGGGGACTCAGAATTGCCGATGTTGCGCACAACATCATTAAGCTTATGAACGGCTTAACTCAGCTGCACAGCGGACAAAGTAGCAGCGGCACCACGAGCGGCGAAAGTCATCGACTGAGAGAAATCTCGCTGCGGTCCGGACATTGGCGGCGGTCGCTCACCAGCACGCAATCCGCAGCGGCGTACGCTAGCACGCTGGAAACAAAGGGCCGACGGCGGGGTACTCGTCGGCGTCAATGACTCGAGGGGCCGCACGCCGCGTGGCGTACGGCCCCTCGCGGGGGTCTGTTTGTGCAGCTACCGGCGAATGACACGGAGCCGGGAGCGGTCAACGGCGGACCAGGCGCAGCGCGAGCGCCGGGCAGCGGTCCACCGCACGCCGGGCCGGCCCCTCGAGCCGGTCGGGGATCGCCGGCTCGGCCGTGCCGTCGCGGGCCACCGGGTAGCCCCAGTCGTCCTCGGCGAGCACCTCGGGCAGCAACTCGGCGCACAGCCCGCGCCCGTCGCAGGCGGTCCAGTCGATGTGCAGCCGGTGCTCGCTCATCGGATCCCCCCTCGGGTCGTGCCCTGGGCCGCCAGGCAGTTGCCGGCCAGGTGCGCGGTGACCTCGGCCGCGAAGGCTTGCAGGCCACTGCGGATCAGCCGGGCCGTGCCGTCCGGATGCCGGCACGCTCCCCGGCCGGTGACAAGGGCGGCCAGCCGTTCGACCTCGGCCGGCAGCCCGGGACGCCCCCGCCGCAGGGCCAGATCCGAGAGGGTGTCGGCGAGTCGCGGCAGGCCGTTGATGCACGGCCCGCACTGGCCCGCCGCCTGCCCGGCCAGATAGGTGACGATCTTGGCAGTCTCGGTCAGGCCGCACACGCTGGCCGGCAGCGCGAGCACGATGCCCGCCCCCGGCGACGCCCCGTACGGGGTCATCGCGGCGCGGCTGACCGCCAGATCGGGATCCGGCGGAACCCAGCCGCCGTGATAGCCGCCGACCAGGATGGCCTGCACCGGCTCGGTCGCGCCACCCGCGGCGTCGATGAGGTCGCCGAGCGGCACACCGTAGCCGGCCTCGATGACGCCCGGCACCGCCACCACCCCGCCGACCGTGGCCAGGAACGTGCCCGGCTCGTCGGACGTGCCGGCCGACCGGAACCAGCGGGGCCCGTACCGGACGATCTGCGCGATGTGGGCGAGCGTCTCCACGTTCTGCACCAGGGTGGGCGCGCCGTCCACGCCGGACTCGATGATCCGCACCCGCTTGTCGCCCGGCACGGCCGACCGGCCGGAGACCGCGGCCACGACCGCCGACTCCTCCCCCGACACGAACGCGTCGGGCGCGGTGTGCACGGTGACCGCCACCCGGTCGAGGCCGGCCCGGTGCCGCTCGGCGAGCGCCGACCGGATCCCGGCAACCGAGGGCGCCGAGACATAGATGTGGGCGGCCTTCGCGGCGAGCGCACGGGCCACCAGCTGCAGCCCGTCCAGGACCAGATGGGGGTGCGACTTGAGCAGCACCTTGTCCTTGCGGCTGGCCGGTTCGCCCTCGGCACCGTTCGCGATGACCACCGCCGGGCGCCCCGCGGCGTGCACAGCGGAAAGCTTGCGCCAGGCCGGGAACCCGGCGCCACCATGCCCGGTCAGGCCCGCCTCGCGGAGGATCTCGATGAGCCGGGGACCGTCCACCTCCGGCAGCCGGCCGGTGGCGGCGAGATAGCTGTCGAGCCGGCCGTCGGCGGGACCGGCGAGCAGCCGGCGTTCCACCCGGACGGCGGGCGCCTCGGCGGTGGTGGTCATCGAACCTCCTGCAGGGAACGTTGCGGAACCCGCCGCGCGACACGGGCCGGGAACCGGGCGAACGACGGGGAAACACGCCAGCCGATGGCGACCAGCACGGCCCCGGCGCAGATCGCGGCGACCGTCCACAGCCACCACGTGCCGTTGTCAGTGCCGTTACCGAGGCCGTGCAGCAGCGCGAGCGGCCAGCACAGGTAGGCCAGCCAGTGCACGATCCGCCAGACCCGCACCCCGATCCGCTGGCGCAGCAGGCTGGTGATGACGATCGCGATCAGCAGATCGAACCCGAGCGTGCCAAGCCCCTGCCAGAACGGCCGATAGTTGCCGACAAACGGCAAGACCAGATCAAAGACGCGCAGCTGCGCGTACGGGTCGAACAGCAGGCTCACCACGTGGCCGAACACCATGACGACGGCGAGCAGAGCGGCATTGCGGTGCACCATGCTCACGGCGAACCGGGGCAGCCCGAACGCCGGCTGGCCGGACCGGGCGCCGATGCCCAGCGCGACCACGATGGTCAGCAACACCAGGGTCACCACGCCGGTACCCCGCGCGAAATACCACAGAGCGTCGGTCACGACTGTGCCTCCTTAGTCATGCCCTTCTGGCCCTCGCCGGCAAGGTCGTTGTTGGGCGCGTCCGTGTGCCGCTCGGTGCAGGCGGTCATGACTCTGCCTCCTTAGTCATGCCCTTCTGGCCCTCGCCGGCAAGGTCGTTGTTGGGCGCGTCCGTGTGCTGCTCACGCTGAGCCACCTGCTCGCGCCCGGTGCGCTCGGTCATGACGGCCACCCGCCCAGGCGCAGCACGTCGAGATCCGGCGTCACGAGCCGGGACGGCACGTTGCTAAGCAGCGTGGGCGCGTCATGGCCGCGCACCACGGCCGCGGTGCTCAGCGTGTTGGCGCGCAGGCAGGAGAACGCCGCGACCGACACGGTCCGCCACACGGCCGGCGCGGGCCGGCCCGTACGCGGGTCCAGGATGTGATGCAGCAACTCCCCGGGCCGGCCCCAGGTGCGGCCGGCCGTGCTGGAGGTGGCGATCGCCGCGCCGGCCGGCAGCCGCACGACGCAGTTCGGGTCACCGGGCCGGTCCTGCACCAGGACCCGCCAGCCGCCGTCTGGCCCCGGCCCGGCGGTCGCGATGTCGCCGCCGAGCGCGACCAGCACGCCCACCCCGAGCCGCAGCGACACCAGGGCGGCTGCCCGATCGGCGGCGGCGGCCTTCGCGGTGGCGCCGAGGTCAAGCAGCATGCCGGTGGGAACGCTCAGCCGACCGTCAGCAAGCTGAACGGCCGTCCAGTCGGGGCTCGGGAAGACCCGCACCGAGGGGGCGACCTCGCGCCCGGTCAGCGCGGCGAAGTCCCGGTCGTAGCCGAGGCTGCACAGCGCGCCACCCAGGGTCGGGTCGACGGCGCCGCCGGTCTGCCGGGCCGCTTCGAGCGCGGCGGCGACCAGGTCGGCGAGCAGCGGGGTGACGGTGACCGGCCGGCCGGCGGCCCGGCACACGGCGTTGAGCTCGGAATCCGGCCGGAACCGGCTGCAGGCCGCGTCGACGGCGGCGAGCTCGGCCCGGACCAGGTCGGTCGCGGTGTCCAGGGCGGCCGGATCGGTGACGACGATGCGCGCCACGGTGCCCCAGACGTCCCATTGCGCGGTGTCTTCGCCAACGGGCAAGGTCTCGACGAGCGGCATGTCACGACCCTCCCGACGTGGCCTGGCCGGAGTCGCTGCTGCCGGAGGAGAGCGACGGCGAGTCGGTGCTGGACGAGTCGGAGCTGGACGAGTCGGAGCTGGACGAGTCGGAGCTGGACGAGTCGGAGCTGGACGACGAGTCGCTGCTCGAGCTGCTGCCGGAGCTGTCGGTCGAGCTCGTCGTGGTCGAGCTGGTCGTGGTTGTGGTCGTGTCGGACGAGGCGGCGTACGCCGCAGCTGCCACGGCGATCGTGCCTGCGAGGCTGGCGGCGACGAGCGCGCCGGTGATGGCGGTGGTGCGTCGTAGTCCCGTGTCTCGGTCCATGATCGTGCCCCTCATTTGTTGACGACTCAAGGAACTGTGCCCGATGGGCTTCTCCAGGGCCTGTGGCCCTCCTGAGCAGTTCCTGTGAAGCTCGCGGCCGTGCTCGGCGGTATTCGGCCCGGCGTAAACGACTACGTCAGTTGACGGAAGCGGCGTTGCAACGCGGATGCGTAGCGTGGTCCCGGGACCGCTGAACTGCGACGAAGGAGCCGGCATGTCCGAACCCGCCACCGTCATCCCCGCACACACCCTCGAAGACATCGAAGAAGTCAACGCCACCGGGCTGACCCCGGTCGTGTTCATCCATGGCCTGTGGCTGCTACCGAGCAGCTGGGACCGCTGGGCCGAGGTCTTCAAGGCGGCCGGGTACGCGCCCATCACGCCCGGCTGGCCCGACGACCCCGAGACGGTCGCCGAAGCCCGGGAACACCCCGAGGTGTTCGCCGGCAAGACGGTGGGCCAGGTCGCCGACCACTACGCCGAGGTGATCGGCAAGCTGACCAAGCAGCCCGCGGTGGTCGGGCATTCGTTCGGCGGCCTGCTCGCGATGATCCTCGCCGGGCGGGGCCTGTCCACCGCGACCGTCGCGATCGACGCGGCGCCGTTCCGGGGCGTGCTGCCCTTGCCGATCTCGGCGCTGCGCTCCTCGGCGCCGGTGCTGAGCAACCCCGCCAACCGGCACAAGGCCGTCCCATTGACCTACGAGCAGTTCCGGTACGCCTTCGCGAACGCGGTCAGCGAACAGGAAGCCCACGAGCTGTACGACACCTACTGTGTGCCGGCTGCGGGTAAGCCGCTGTTCCAGGCCGCGGCGGCGAACCTGAACCCGTGGACCGAGGCGAAGGTCGACGTCGAAAACCCGTACCGGGGCCCGCTGCTGATCATCTCGGGCGAGAAAGACCACACCGTGCCGCCGTCGATCTCGGACGCCGCGTACAAGCAGCAGCTGAAGAATCGGGGCACCACCGAGTTCGCCGAGATCCCCGGCCGGGGCCACGCGCTGACCATCGACAACGGCTGGCTCGAGGTGGCGAACACGTCGCTTGCCTTCGTGCAGCGCTTCGCCGAGCGCTAGATCATCCCGTACGACATCGCCTTCGTCACGGCCGCCGTGCGGTCGGCCACCTCCAGCTTGGTGAAGACGCGCAGCAGGTGGGTCTTCACGGTGGCCTCCGAGATGAACAGCTCGCGGCCGATGTCGGCGTTGGTCAGCCCGCGCCCGACCAACCGCAGCACCTGCGCCTCCCGCGCGGAGAGCGAGGGCAGCATGGGGCGGCGCACCTGCCGCACCAGGGTGGACGCGACGCTCGGGGCGAGCACGGTCTCGCCCCGGGCGGCCGCGCGCACCGCGCCGGCCAGTTCCGTCCCGGACGCGTCCTTGAGCAGGTAGCCGCAGGCACCGGCCTCGATCGCCCGCAGAATGTCCCGGTCCGTCTCGTAGGTGGTCAGCACCATCACTCGGGTCTTCGGCAGCCGGGCCAAGATCTGTTCGGTTGCCGCCACCCCGTCGCCGCCCGGCATCCGCAGATCCATCAGGACGATGTCGGGCCGCTCCCCGATCGCCAGCTCGACGCCGGCCGCGCCGTTGCCGGCCTCCCCGACCACGGCGAGGTCGGGCTCCACCTCGAGCATGCCGCGCAGCCCGTGCCGCACGACGGGATGGTCGTCCACCAGCAAGATCCGGATCATGCCGGCACCTCCAGCTCGATCGTCGTACCCTCGCCGGGTTTGCTCTTGATCCGTAACACCCCGGCCACCTGCTCGGCCCGCGCCCGCATGCCCCGCAAGCCAAATCCGGAGCCGCCCGCCAGGTCAGCCCCGCCCAGCAAGCCAGCGCCGCCCGCCGCGTCTGCGCCGCCCGAGCCGGAAACACCCGCCGCGCTGGCGCCACCCAACAAACCAGCGCCACCCGCCGCGTCTGCGCCGCCCGAGCCGGAGCCGCCCGCCGAGCCAGCGGCTGCGACCTGGTCGAAGCCGCAGCCGTCGTCGCGGACCACGAGACGGACCGTTGTCTCGGCGTACGCCAGCAACACCCCGACCGTGTGCGCCCCAGCATGCCGCCGGACGTTGGCCAGCGCCTCTTGCGCGGCCCGCAACAGCACCACCTCGGCCGCGATCGGCAGCTCCCGCGCTTCCCCGGTCAGCCGCACGGTGGCCGGGATGCCCGACTCCTCGGTGAACCGCGACACCTGCCGGCGTACGGCATCGGGAAGTGAACCGGAAGCCAACGCCGACGGTGACAGCGCCGCGACCAGCTCGCGCGACTCGGCCAGGTTTTCCCGCGCCGTGCGCACCGCGAGGGCCAGCCGCTCGTCCGCCAGCTCCGGGTCGGCGGCCTGCAGCAGCGCGATGATGCTAGTGAAGCCCTGCGCAAGGGTGTCGTGGATCTCGCCGGCTAGCCGGGCGCGTTCGGCCGCAGCGCCCGCGTCGTGGGAGAGCCGCACGACCTCGGCGCGGCTTTGCTGCAGCTCCGCGATCAAGCTGGCCCGCTCCTTGCTCTGGTCAATCACTCGGCTCACCCAGTAGCCCATCCAGAGCGCGAACGCTATGGAGACGACCGCGATCGGCGCGACATGAGTGAGCACCTGGGCGCTGAGTCCGTCGGCGATCATCCCGAACAGGACGGGCACCAGGTTCACCGCGATCACAAACCAGACGGCCACCGACATCGGCAGGGCCAGGAAGATCATCGGCAGCACGGCGAAGAGCAGATATGTGCTGAACGACGAGCAGGCGACCGCGACGGCGAACAGGACCGACTCGGCCGTGATGACCGCGACGGCCCGGCCGTCCTCGGCGTTCTCCCGGGCCAGCCGGCGGCCGAACGCGACGTAGACGACGCCGATGCCCGCGATCGCGGCGGTCGCGCCCAGCCGCCGCGGCAGCGAGACGTCCGAGGCGAGCAGCACCGCACTGCCGACGGCCAGGATGACCACCGCGAAGAAACAATCCCAGACCGGGAACATCCGCTGATAAACGCTGACCTCGACGCTACTCACGACCGAGCCACCGCAGGCCCCGCACGCTCTCCCGGCCCGTGCTCCACCGCGATGCAGTCGGTCAGGCCGAGCTGGCCTTTCGCATGCCCTCCCGCTGCGGTGCAGTCGGTCATGCGTCTTTGCGGTTCGTCCAGCGGAAGGTGGCGAGGCACAGCGCCAATCCGATCACACACCAGGCGCCCAGCACCAAGGCCGTGCGGCCGTGTTCCCAGGCACCGCCCGCTTCGAGGTCGGCCATGGTGTCCGGCAGGAACACCGAGCGGAACCCCTGGGCCATCCATTTCACCGGGAAAATCGACGCGACGGTGATCATCCAGGACGGCAAGATCGTGATCGGGTGGATGAAGACGCCGGAGATGAACTGCAACGCCACCACCGGCACATTCAGGATCGCGCCGGCCGTGCGGGCGTGCCGCACCAGCGCGCTCGCCGCGATGCCGAGCAACGAACAGGCAAGCACCGAGAGCACATACAACCAGGCGAACGTGACCCAGTGGCTTGCGTCGGGCAACGGCATGTCGAAGAACAGCGTGCCGACCAGCAACAGCACGACCACCTCGGTCGCGGTCAGGGCCAACACCAAAACCAACTTCCCGATAAAGTACGCCGAAGCCGTCACGGGCGCGCCGTGCAGTCGCTTCAACGTCCCGTCCTCACGGTCCATCGAAAGCCCGGCGCCCATCGTGACGAACGCCGTGGTGAGAATCCCGTAGGCGATCATGCTCGCCGAGAAGACCTGGCTGGCGCTGACCCCCGGATGGTCGTACTCCTGGTTGAAGATCGAACCGAACAGCAGCAGCAACAACGCCGGAAACGAGAAGGTGAAGATCATCGCGGTCCGGTCCCGGACGAACTGCAGGATCTCGACCTGCCCGCGGGACAACCCGATGCGGAAAGTCGGCACCTGCGCCGGCAGATCGGTGCTCATCGGTTCTCTCCGATCAGGGTGAGGTAGGTGTCCTCAAGGGTCGGGCGACTGACCGTGAGCGTGCTCAGATCGGTGCCCTCGGCGACAAGCTTCCGAAGCAGGTCGGTCGGATCGGCGCGCTTCTCGGTGTGGACCACGCCGTTCGCCCGCCAGGTGACGGTGGCCTCGGCGGTGGCCCGGCCGCCGAGCGTGGCCGGCGTCCCCTCGGCGACGAGGACGCCCTCGGCGATGACGGCCAGCCGGTCGGCGAGCGCCTCGGCCTCGTCCAGATAGTGCGTGGTCAGCACGATGGTCGTACCCTCGGCGGCCTCGGCCCGGATGAGCTCCCAGAACTGCCGCCGCGCCGCCGGGTCGAAACCGGTGGTCGGCTCGTCCAGGAACAGGACCTCGGGCTGCCCGACGATCCCGAGCGCGACGTCGAGCCGGCGCCGCTGCCCGCCGGAGAGCGTCCGCACCCGGCTTCGGGCCTTGTCCGTGAGCCCGACCTGCTCGATCACCCGTTCGGCCGGGCGCGGATGCGGATAGAACCCGGCAACATGCCGGACGGTCTCGGCGACGGTGAGCTCGGCCTGGTCGCTGGCCTCCTGCAGGACGATCCCGATCCGGGCACGCCAGCCCCGGCCGGCGGTCGCCGGGTCGACGCCGAGGACCCGGACGTCACCGCCGTCCCGGCGCCGATGCCCCTCAAGGATCTCGACGGTGGTGGTCTTGCCGGCGCCGTTCGGCCCCAGCAGGGCGAACACCTCACCGGCGGCGATGCTGAGGTCGATGCCCGCGACGGCCTGGTGCCGCCCGTAGGTCTTGCGAAGTCCGCGCACCTCGATGGCTGCCATGCCAGTCATCCTCGCGCCTCGGGCCGCCCCGCCGCGACGGCCGCTCGACCGGCACCGCTTGTCCACCGATCGACTGACACCGGCGGCTTTCCCGCTGCGGCCACGCTCGCTTCCAGCGGCTTACTCCACGCGGAAGCGGGAGGTCGGCGGCAGTGCGGGAAACCAGGACCCGGCTATTCCCACCGGAAGCGGCGGGCGGCGGCGGTGAGGGACACCGCGGCCCAGAGCGCGAGGCTCAGCCAGATCGAGCCCGGGATGCTCGTGCCGTCGGTCAGCGTGTCGCGCAGGGCCTGCGCGTGCGCCGCCAGCGGCAGCACGAACCAGCCCAGCGTGCCCAGATCGGGCGCCGCGAACATGATGCCACCCGCGGCCAGCATCAGCACGTAGATCAGCGTCGCCGCGGCGGTCGTCGTCTCGGGCTTGAGCACGCCGGCGATGAATAGCGCGAGCCCGCAGTAGGCGGCGGTGGCCAGCGCGGTGACGCCGAGCGCCGGCAACAACTGGGAGAACTCCGGCCGCCAGCCGACGACGACGCCGACCAGGGCGAGCGCGAGAAGCTGCACCCCGACCAGGCAGAGGATCGCGGTGGTCTTCGCGGCGAGCAGGCCGGGCCGGGTCAGCGGGGAGGCGCCGAGCCGTTTCAAGACGCCGTAGCTGCGCTCGTACCCCGTGGTGATCGCCTGGCCGGTGAAGGCCGTGGACATCACGGTGAGGGCCAGCACGCCGGGAACGACGAAGCCGAGGCGGTCGTCGCCGGGCACGTTGGTCGCGTGGGTCAAACCCGCACCAAGCAAAACCAGCAGCGGTACGCCCATCGCGAGCACCACGGCCTCACCGCGTCGCGCGGTGAGCCGCAGCTCCATCCCGATCTGCCGGGCGAGCACCGCCCGCATCGGCGCGCGCCCGGGGGCGGGAGCGAAGGTCCCGGTGGCAGTCATCGACGCGCCTCGGCTTTCGTGGAGGTCAGCGACAGGTAGACGTCCTCGAGTGTGCGGCGGCGGGTGTTGACCGCGGTGACCTGGGCGCCCGCCAGCGCGAACCAGTCGAGCACCGCCGCCATCGCCGTCGTGTCCAATTCGCCCTCGATTTCGTACTCCCCGGGCGATTCCTCGGTGACCTTCACCTCGGGCAGCCGCGCGGCCAGCCCGGCAACGTGCAGGCCCGGCTCCGCTCGCACCGAAAGCAGGTCTATCCCGGCCGCGGCCGTGAGCTCGGCGGGCGTGCCCGTGGCGGCGACAACGCCGGAACGCATGATGACGACGTGCTCGGCGAGGCGCTCGGCCTCGTCGAGCAGATGCGTGGTGAGCAGGACGGTGACGCCGTCGGCGCGCAACTCCTCGACCAGGCCCCAGGTGGTGTGCCGGGCCTCGGTGTCCATCCCGGCCGTCGGCTCGTCGAGGAAGACCAGCTCGGGCCGCCCGATCAGGGCGATGGCGAGGGCGAGGCGCTGCTGCTCCCCGCCGGACAACCGCCGGAACCTGCGCCGGGCGCAGGCGCGCAGGCCAAGCCGGTCCATCAGCATGCCGATATCGAGCGGCCGCTCGGCGAACCCGGCGAACAGCCGGAGTATCTCGGTGGTGGTCGCCCACGGGTAGACGCCGCCGGACTGCAACATGATGCCGAGCCGGGGCATGAGTGAGTCATGGTCAGCGACGGGGTCGAGGCCGAGGACCCGGGCCGAGCCGCCGTCGGGCTTGCGGAACCCTTCGCAAACCTGCAGCAGGCTGGTCTTGCCGGCGCCGTTATTGCCGAGCAGGGCCAGCACCTTGCCGCGCGGAACGACCAGTGAGACGCCGCGCACCGCGGTGACGTCGCCGTAGCGCACCACCAGGTCGGTGACCTCGACCGCGTTCCCGTCGTCCATGCCAACCCATCAGCCGGTCGGACCCCGTCCGGGAAATCCGCTCGGGGCCACGATACGTCGCCGCCGGCAGACGCCCGACAAGACCGACGCCCGGGACGCGGTCGGGCGGGTTCGGAAATAGTCAACGCCGTGCCCTTGTCTGGCGAGCCACTGACGCTACGCTGGGGCTGGGAGCGCTCCCAGAAGCGGGGGAGGTCGCCGGTTCGAGGCTGTCCGCACCTGGCCCCCGGATCGGCGACCTGACGTCCCAGACTCGCGGCGAAGCGCGTCGCCCAAGGCGACTGTCAGCACTCGCGCGGGCGGTCGGTAAGGTTGCCGCCCATGACCGACCCAACCGCCGTAGTGGAGATCTACACCGACGGTGCCTGCATCCCGAACCCCGGCCCGGGCGGCTGGGGCGCCGTCCTGCGCTACGGCGGATCGGAACGTGATCTCTGCGGCGGCGAGGCGAGCGCGACCACCAACAACCGGATGGAGCTGATGGCTCCGATCCGCGCGCTCGAGAGCCTGACCAGGGCCCCACTGACCGTGAAGCTCTACACGGACAGCATCTACGTCCGCGACGGCATCA
>Ga0307515_10011686_pt1 | contig 16626 bp, 19 predicted proteins | sample 17_EM_MG_FD_194513 | JGI IMG/M metagenome (GOLD analysis project Ga0307515, IMG submission 194513) | Populus trichocarpa ectomycorrhiza microbial communities from riparian zone in the Pacific Northwest, United States - 17_EM | ecosystem: Host-associated > Plants > Roots > Unclassified | place... | reverse complement strand
TTCGAGGATAGGAATGCTCGTAGGGGAGTCAGATCCTCGGGGTTTTCGACGCCAGCACCGATGACGTTGGAGAGTCGCCGGAGGAGGTTGGCACGGGAGGCAGGGAATTTGTCGCAGCGGATGAACCGACGGTCGTCGCCAAACCGCTCCTTGATCCGATCGTGATGAAGAACAGTCAAGGCGATAGAGGTCTTGCCAATTCCGCCAACACCAATGAGAGCGATCGGAACGAGGCCCTCAGCGAGATCGACTATCTTCTCGATCAACTCGTCCCGTCCGAAGAAGGTTCTTGGTGGCAGAGGTGGAGGTTCCCCAGCTAAGCCAGACTCAAATGTAAGATGGTGAGTGGACCGGGAGCTCGAATTGCCAATCTGAACAACAGTGAGTATCATTCGGTGGATACGGTCCATGTATCACTCACCAACAGATTTCTACCATCACCCCCTTCCCGACCCTCCACCACAGCACGGTGGATGTTAGAGACCATGGCCTGAGTACTCGTAACATTGTGCTCAAGCTCGGAGACGATGGCGTGGGCTTTCATGACGTGGCGACGAATGTCAGGAACGGTTTCGTGCGTACTTCTCGGCGGCGGAGGCAGCGATTCTCCGGGTGCACTAGGTACAAATTTTAGATATACGTTTCATTTCTAGCCGATATCTCTGACCTGGCATGGGTCTGGGCAGTCTTGAGCGGTTACTCAGCGACAGGTAGAGTACATGTGATACCCACCTTGTGATCTTGACCACGCGCATCCTTAGAGCTCCTCAACGCTTTAAGATTGCTGCCTGAAACAATGGTGTGGGTATCTACAGCGTAATTCCGGACCCCAGAAACAGGAGTGTGGGTGTTTGCGACATCGCGGTGAACGGCAGGAACCGTTGCATTAGTGTTCGTCGCGAGCTTCTTCTAGAAGCGGAAAGTTGGTGATGGCTATCATAGTTCAAGTGACAGAACGCACCCGAAAGACCTGAAGAATTTTTTCGAGGTCCAACCTCCAGGTGGCGATCACTTTCTTGTCATCCTTCGCGTGATAGCGTCGAGATATCGCACCCCGTTTGCTCCACTTGACTAGGCTCCTCTGAGTATCTGCTACCGTCCTGAGATTGAGAAAATTTAGTGGACAGTTCGAGATGGATATCGTTTGCTCAACTCACAATGTCAATTGGTTCATCGCATCGTACACGGGCGGACTGAGCTCGTCCTGTTTCTTTCCGTTCGTCCCCCGGCCAAGCGCCCGACAGACATCGGCGCAAGACAACCCGAGCTCGACGTAATCTGGTTCGTTGACCATTGTGTCCTGACTAGGTGTGAACTTGTGGTAAATTGTTGCAGAAGAGTAGGAACACACCCTGATCGTTGTAAGGAGAGTGACGACAGAACCAAAAACGGCCTTGGCTGGTAGGATACTGGAAGTCTTCGCGAGATCCAAGGTCTTGATGGTCGCGTTCAGGTCTGCCTCCCGCTCGCTAGGTCGTTGGGAATCGGTCTTCATGGTCGAAAGAGGTGGCTGAGAGAGAACCGTGCGATGTGGGGGTTGTGAGGATGTTCCCGAACCCTAATGAGACGGGCGGCAAATTTTTCGTGACACGCCTCGTGCAGACGGACCCGTTTGGTGAAGGCTAAGAGTCTTACTAAAGAGAATCGATTCGCGGACGTCGCAGCATTTGAGAGGTGTGATCAGCTGATCGCCCAACATCTTTGCCTATAACACTTCCACCTCCCCGCCCAAGACGCGTTGAACTTTGAAGAAATGCTTGATTCATTGACCGCTGGCGTGCAACGCTGTGTATTACTTTCGTCTTCATTTTGACTTGGCCTTCCTGACTGTCCCGCCTGAGGTACGCTCTCGAAATACCCCGCATCCACCACATGCTCTCTTTTCCCCCAATCACCAGACATCCCCGACCCTCCATCTCCGTTTCCTGGCTCCTACGACTGGCGGATATCCAGTCACCATCCCTTGTTGACCCTTCATTCATTCACGTGTTACCGGATCTCTAGCACCGACTCCGCTCTCAATCACACTACCGGTTTAGAGGGGTGCCACCCCGGAGGGTGTATTTTTGATGCTTCATAGTTCAGTAATACAACGGATTTATGCCAAAAAAGAGAGATTCAAGTTCTCGATGGCCACGTTTAGCGAGGGGAGGACGGTATTTCAACACCGGCTCGGCTGGAGGATGCTAGGATCCATCGGTTCGAAAAATCCACTTAGCGATGGAAAGTGAAAGAATGGTCACGACGAGCAGGTCGCGAGGAGGGCCAGAGAAGTGAGCGGTAATTGTTTTGCCGTATCGTGCAGACGGAACCGTTCAAGGACTTGACGCGATAGTGGCAGTGTTCACGAGCAATTTTGGTTGAAGGTGGATTCTCAGGAGGAGGAATCCGTTGATGAGGTCAGCTATCGTGTCGAGGGTCCACAATCCGCAAGGCATCGATGGACTGGCCCGGCGTGGCGCTCGACCAGCGTTCACCCTTGCTCCTACCGCATCATCGACAGGGCTGAGCAGTGGCAGTTGTATGGGCTCGACAGAGCACCCGGACCCCCCCGGTTCCTGCTGTTGAATCCCACTCCGTTTGAGTCGCAAAGTTGAAATGCGCGTCCATCGTGTTCAATCCTCTCCTACTAATTCGGTCCTAGGTATTCTGTGTCGAGGTCCTTTCATGGCTCAATGTCAAAAGTAGGACTGTTCGGGCACGGTTATGGAGGAGACTAGTGCCCAGAATAAATCATCGCACTGACCCCAGGCCCGCCGTTGATTTCTTTCCTCAGGGCTTTTCCTTCCCTTCAAACTACCGACCCTCCGTTGGCCCTCAATGCCTTTTTTCTGTCGACGCAATTGTCTCTCGTGGGCCTGGGCGATCTAATCGGAATCCTCATCGTCCCGCCCCGGAATTATCGTCGCACCAAGCCCATTTATCTCCCTGGTGCCGGATTTCGACATTCAACCATTGACCGGTGACCAATCGAGGGGATCACTCGTCCTGGAATCGCCCACCCGCTGTTCTTTATTTCCGCCCCGACAAGTGTTGCTCGGACGGAAAGGCCCTATACGGTGTCACCTTGCAAACTAGGAGGGTGTTGGTTAGGGTAAAGTGAGAAATGCCTGATTTCCTAACAGGCCTGTTAGTAACAGTGTTAGTAACTGTTACTAACTACGACGAAGTCGGGGGCTCAAATGGTCTGTTACTAACATCGCTTATCCCTATGGCCAGCTGAGGCCGCCCACATCGCGGTGATTCCGGGTGGAACGTCTATTTACGTAGTGATTGTATAGTCTAGAATTCGAACTAACAGGCAGTGTTTCTAGCCCGACGGCATCTCGGTTCGGCCGGGTATGGAGCGGGACCCTCCCAAAGGGAGATGAGGACATCGACAATGATTGGGACGAGGGTGGACACAAAGGTCCTGCAGGTAATGGTGACTCGAGGGGTTTGAGTTTGACGATGATGTTGATTTCACATCGCCACTCCCTCGCAGCATGCTTTCAGACCAGCAATAGTGCCGGGCTTCAAAGGTGCCATGGCCCTCGCAACCCCCGCCGCAAACGTTGGGATGGAACCGAAGGGTCGCAAACCATCTGAGGACGATTGGGAAGGTATGTGATGACCGCGTTGTATAGCATATTTCTCACTATATTTCTCACTGTTAGTAATACTACGGCTGTTAGAAATTATGTGTATATACGGTGTTAGAATTCGTGTTAGTAACCGGTTAGAATGTTTGTTAGGAATGGATTGCCTTGCACGAAAGTTAGTAACTGTTAGTTGGAACGTGGGTAATTTCTCACTTTACCCAAGTGTTGGTGCGACGTATCGTAGTAATAATTTCATCTCCTTGGCACCATAAAAACCGGTTGCGTGTACCGACAGCCTCACCGAATCCAAAAGCGGCATTGTTTCCCAATTGAAGGGGGCTTTCGGAGCCTACAACTCGTTGTTGACCACTTCAACTTCATTCCACATGCACAGGAGGGTGTGGGATCGGTGGTATCGAGTTCCAACTCCGTTCTTCATCGGATAATGACTGTTTCTGTCATCCGCCACTTGTAGGTAACAGGCGACCGGACGGCGGAGCTCACGATGAAAATTGTCGACACTTCTTCCCCTTCCCCACCCTAGACCCAGTTGTGCACACGACCTTCCTCGCTTGCTCAACGACGTCGGGTCCTTCAGTGCAGTTAATAACCTTACCTTGCCTTGGGGGGCTTTGGTGGCAGGTAGCGTTCAGTTGGTCAAAAATGCGGAGAGGTTGCGCGGGATGATTGATGATCGATGACTACCGACTTCTCAGCTCGGCGCCTCTTGATAATAAATTAGTACATGAATATAACAAGGGAGACGTGACATGTGATATGGGGTGCGGGTCTGTGGCGAACAGTGTGAACAACAAATATGCGGAAGGGTGAGTGTGCATAGAGGTGAGTAGGGGTGAAAACCCTCGAGGATGAAGCAATTGGCGATATTAGGGAACACAGGGGAAGGGAGGGTGGAGGCTCCAGAAACTTTCCGGAGGATTTCGAGGGTTCGATGCAACAACTATCGATTCAATCATTCGGATTCCTGAGCTTCGAACAGAGAGCTAATACATACAGGAAATAGCATCATTCATAGTAGCTCACAATCAGGGTCTGATGGGTCAGAGACAGCATCGGTGTCCAGTTCCTTCTGTATATCCCGGAGGAACCCTCTACAGTTCTCCACATTGCTTGCGGCTCCGAGCTTCTCGTAAACATCAACGGCACGCAGAGCCTCGGACCTCGCCTCTTCGAGCCTCCGTTGCCTGTACCAAACCCAAGCCTGGACCTCCATCGCAGAACCCAAGTTGAGTGCACTATTGACTGTGTGCGACCTGGCGTGCTCGACGTGAGTCTGTGCCTCGTCGAAACTGCCTTCATCGTAAAACAGCCACGCCAGCCGATAATGAATCCAAAACGGCTCTATGTGCCAGTCGAAGAGGGAAGCAATCTCGAGAGCTACCTCGAAATGGCGAATTGCTTTCTCTGTCTCGCCCTTGGATTTATATATATCGCCGAGGATGCGGTAGGATTGGCAGAGTCGGTACTCTTCGCCCTTCTCCGGGAAGAGATCGATTGCCCGGAATGCGGCTTCTTCTGCGGCGTCTAGCTGATTGTTTTGATCTAACAACCAAGCGAGTATGATCAAACACTGTGCCTGTAAAACCCTGTCACCGAGCTGTTCACCAATCTCCAATGCTTCTTTTGCTAGTTGTATCCCTTGTCCGGGGGGGTCCACGTAGTAACTTGCCTCAGCTAGGTGCTTCAGTGTTCGAGCGACCTGGCGGTCGTTCCCTTGCTCCCTCTCGAGCTTCAAGACACAAGTAAGAAGCCGCTTGTACTCCACTTGATTCCCGACTATGTCAAACAGCCGTGAAAGCTCAAACAGGCATTCCGGCTTGGAGCTATGATCGTCCGCGAGCCCTTCGATCTTTGGTTTCAGAATCACAAGTCGGTGTTTGTGAAAAAGGAGGTGCCGCATAAAATAGGCGCAGGCACGCCAGGCGCTGTCCGAGTTGGCGTCGATCGTCGTGAAGACATTGAGCAGGTGTTCAACGTTCACATCCTCCGATGTGATCCACTGTGATTTTACGAAGTCGGGCTCGTTCGGATTAAGGCTGACCGACATCCGCTCAAAGTAGTGTTCCTTCGTTGCGCAGAGCAGTGGGGACGACGTCGGATCCTTCGGACAAAGGTAGTCCCGGAGTGGTGCCAGCATCGTCACAAATCCGTTGCTCCGGTAGGTCAAGGAAAGGATGCAGAACTTGTTGAAGATGTCTGCTCTGTTGGAGATTGTGGGAAAGAACCAATTGACATTGTTTTCGTCGACACCTTGCGGAAAGAACGCGACGACGCTCAGAAGCGCCCGAGCATCAGGGCCGAGTTCTTGAAACAGAGGAGAAGCAAGTGAGAGTTCGATTGTGGCGGCAAGGCTCATGTTATGCTCGGTCTGCAGCACGCCCGTCCGTCGTTCCTCCCACTCTCTGGCCAATCGCCTCATGTCCCACTGGTTCTGACGTGCGACTGTCGCGAGCAAGGTGATGGAGAGTGGATGGAACTCAAGCTGTTCCAGGATGCCATTGACGGGGTTCGACCGATCGTCGCTGTCGTATATGCGATAGAAGGTGTCGTGTGCAGCGTCTGTCGACAGTGTTGGCACGTTGAGGTGTTTGCAGTCGGGCGGAGTAGTGGAGATCCGGGATGTGATACAAACACAGATATTGTTGAACCGACTCAGTTCGTCGACAATGGAGTAGATCTCCTGAGCATCTGTTCCCCGAGGGTCCAGGATAGATTCCGCGTTATCCAAGACGATCAGCATCTTCTTCGAGGATAGGAACGCTCGTAGGGGAGCCAGGTCCTCGGGGTTTTCGGCGCCAGCACCGATGACTTTGGAGAGTCGCCGGAGGAGGTTGGAACGGGAGGCGGGGAATTTGTCGCAACGAATGAACCGACGGTCGTCGCCAAACCGCTCCTTGATCCGATCGTGGTGAAGGACAGTCAGAGCGATAGAGGTCTTGCCGATTCCGCCAACGCCGACGAGGGCGATTGGAACGAGGCTCTCGGCGAGATCGACTATCTTCTCGATCAACTCGTCGCGTCCGAAGAAGGTCCTTGGTGGCAGCGGTGGAGATTCCCCAACTAAGCTAGATTCAAATGTAAGATGGTGAGTGGACCGGGAGTTCGGATTGCTAACCTGGTTTGAGTCTGGACAAGAGTAAGTATTATTTGGTGGTGGATACAGTCGATGTGTCACTCACCAACAGATTTTTACCATCGCCCCCTTCCCCACCCTCCACCACGGCACGGTGGATATTAGAGACCATGACTTGAGTGCTCGTAAAGTTATGCTCAAGCTCGGAGACGATGGCGCGGGCTTTGATGACATCACGACGAATGTCGGGAATGGTTTCATGCATACCTCTCGGCGGCGGATCCAGCGATTCTCCGGGTGCACTAGGCGCAAATTTCAGATATGAGTTTCATTTCTAGCCGACATCTCTGACCTGGCATGAGTCTGGGCAGTTTTAAGTGGTTACTCGATGACAGGTAGAGTACGCATGATGCATACCTTCTGATTTTGGCCACTGGAGCTCTGGAGCATTCTATGATGGCTGCCGGAAGCAACGGTGTGGGTATCTACAACGTCATTCTGGACCCCAGGAACGGGAATGTGGGTGTTTGCGACATTGCGATGAACGGCAGGGATCGCTGCATCAGTGTTCGTTGTGAGTTTCTTCTAGAAGCGAAAAGTTAGCGATGACCATCATAGTTCAGGCGAAAGAACGCACGCGAAAGACCTGAAGAATTTTTTCGAGGTCCAACTTCCAGGTGGTGATCATTTTTTTGTCGTCCTTCACGTGATAGCGTCGAGATATCGCATTCCGCTTGTTCCACTCGACTAGGTTCCTCTGAATATCTGCCACCATCCTGCGATTGAGGGAATTTTAGTCAACAATTCGAGATGGATACTGTTTGCTCAACTCACAATGTCAATTGATTCATCGCATCGTACATGGACGGACTGAGCTCGTCCTGTTTCTTTCCATCCGTCCCCCGATCAAGCGTTCGACAGACATGGGCGCAAGATAACCCGATTTCGACGTAATCCGGTTTGTTGATCATTGAGTCCTGACTAGGTGTGAACTTGGAGTAAATCGTTGCGGAAGAGCAGGAACGTACCCTGATCGTTGTAAGAAGAGTGGTGACGGAGCTAAAAATGGCCTTGGCGGGTAAGATACTGGAGGTCTTTGCGAGATCCAAGGCCTTAATGGCCGTGTTCAGGTCTGCCTCCCGCTCCTCAGGTCGTTGAGAATCGGGTTTCATGGCCGAAAGAGGTGACCGCGAGAGAACCGTGCGGCGTGGGGTTGTTAACGAGGTGGGCGGCAAATTTTTCGTGACACGCCTCGTGCAGACGGGCCCGTTTGGTGAAGGCTAAGAGTCTTACTAAAGAGAATCGATTCGCGGACGTCGCAGCATTTGAGAGGTGTGATCAGCTGATCGCCCAACATTTTTGCCGACTTATAATACTCCCACCTCCCCGCCCAAGACGCGCTGAACTTTGAAGAAATGCTTGATTCATTGACCGCTGGCATGCAACGCTGTGTATTATTTTGGTCTTAATTTTGATTTGGACTTCCTGACTGTCCCGCCCGAGGTACGCTCTCGAAATACCCTGCATCCACCACATGCTCTCTTCCCCCCCCCCCCAATCACCATACATCCCCCGACCCTCCATGTCCGTTTCCACCCCGCTTCCACGATTGGCGGGTATCTGGTCGGCATCCCTTGTTGACCCTTCATTCATTCACATGTTACCGGACCTCTAACACCGACTCCGCTCTCAATCACACTACCGGTTTAGACGGGTGCCACCCCGGAGGGTGTATTTTTTATGCTTCATAGTTCAGGAATACAACGAATTTATGCAAAAAAAGAGAGATTCAAGTCCTCGATGGCCACGTTCAACGAGGGGAGGACGTTATTTCAACACTGGCTCGGCTGGAGGATGCTAGGATCCATCGGTTCGAAAAATCCACTTAGCGATGGAAAGTGAAAGAATGGTCGTAACGAGCAGGTCGCGAGGAGGGCCAGAGAAGTGAGCGGTAATCGTTGTGCCGTATCGTGCAGACGGAGCCGTTCAAGGACTTGACGCGATAGTGGCAGTGTTCACGAGCAATTTTGGTTGAAGGTGGATTCTCAGGAGGAGGAATCCGTTGATGAGGTCAACTGTCGCGTCGAGGAGGGTCCACAATCCACAAGACATCGATGGACTGGCGCGGCGTGGCGCTCGACCAGCGTTTACCCTTGCTCCTACCGCATCATCGACAGGGCTGAGCAGTGGCAATTGTATGGGCTCGACAGAGCACCCGGACCCCCACCCTGCTCCTGCTGTTGAATCCCACTCCGTTTGAGTCACAAAGTTGAAATGCGCGTCCATCGTGTTCAATCCTCTCCTACTAATTCGGTCCTAGGCATTCTGTGTCGGGTCCTTTCATGGCTCAATGTCCAAAGTAGGACTGTTCTGGCACGGTTATGGAGGAGACCAGTGCCCAGAATAAATTATCGCACTGACCCCAGGCCCGCCGTTGATTTATTCCCTCGGGGCTTTTCCTTCCCTTCAAACTATATCCAGCTCTCCATTGGCCCTCAATGCCTTTTTTCTGTCGACGCAATTGTCTCTCGTGGGCCTGGGTGATCTAACTGAAATCCTCATCGTCCCGCCCCGGAATTATCGTCACACCAAGCCCATTTCTCTTCCTGGTGCCGGATTTCGACGCTCAACCATTGACCGGTGACCCATCGAGGGGATCACTCGTCCTGGAATCGCCCACCCGCTGTTCTTCATTTCCGCCCCGCCAAGTGCTGCTCGGACGGAAAGGCCCTATACGGTGTCACCTTGCAAACTAGGAGGGTGTTGGTGCGACGTATCGCAGCAATAATTTCATCTGCTTGACACCACGAAAACGGGTTGGGCGTACCGAGAGCCTCACCGAATCCAAAAGCGGCATTGTGTCCCAATTGGAGGGGGCTGTCGGAGCCTACAGCTCGTTGTTGACCACTTCAACTTCATTCCACATGCACAGGAGGGTGCGGGATCGGTGGTATCGAGTTCCAACTCCGTTCTTCATCGGATAATCTCCGTCGTCCGCCGCTTGTAGCGAACAAGCGACCGGACGGCGGAGCTCGCGATAAAAATTGTCGACACTTCGTCCCCTTCCCCACCCTAGACCCAGTTGTGCACACGACCTTCCTCGCCAGCTCAACGACGTCGGGCCCTTCAGTGCAGTTAATAACTTTACCTTACCTTGGAGGATTTGGTATCAGGTAGCGTTCAGTTGGTCAAAAATGCGGAGAGGTTGCGCGGGATGACTACCGACTTCTCAGCTCGGCGCATCTTGATAATAAATTAGTATACGAATATGACAAGAGAGACGTGACATGGGGTGCAGATCTACGACGAACAATGTGAACAACAAATATATGGAAGGGTGGGTGTTTGTAGAGGTGAGTAGGGGCGAAAAACCTCGAGGATGAAGCAATTGGCGATATTGAAGAATACAAGGGAAGGGAGGGTGAAGGGACGAGGCTCTGAAACTTTCCGGAGGATTTGGAGGGTTCGATGCAGCAACTATCGATTCGATTATTCGGATTCCTGGGCTTAGAGCGGGGAATTAATACACACAAGAAATAGCATCATCCATGATAGCTTACAATCGGGGTCTGATCGGCTGGAGGCAGCCTCAGTGTCCAGTTCATCCTGGATGTCCTGGAGGAGCCTTCTACAATCCCTCAAATTTTCCGTAGCCCCAAATTTCTCGTAAACATCAACGGCACGCAGAGCCTCGCACCTCGCCTCTTCGAACCTCTGTTGCTTGTACCAAACCCAAGCCTGGACCTCCATCGCATAACCCAGGTTGAGTACGCTATTGACAGTGTGCGACTTGGCATGCGCGACATGAGTCTGTGCCTCGTCGAACCTGTCTTCAGAATAAAACAACCACGCCAGCCGGTAATGAATCCAAAACAGCTCCAGGTGCCAGTCGAAGGGGGAAGCAATCCCGAGAGCTACCTCGGAGGGGTGAATCGCCTTCCTTATCTCGCCCTTGTGCTGATATATATTGCCGAGGATGCGGTGGGATTGGCAGACTCGATATTCTTCGCCCTTCTCCGGGAAGAGATCGATTGCCCGGAATGCGGCTTCTTCTGCGGCGTCGATCTGATCGTTTTGATATAACGACCAAGCGAGTACGATCAAACACTGCGCCTGTACAACCCTGTCACCGAGCCGTTCACCAATCTCTAACGCTTCTTTCGCTATTTGTATTCCTTGCTCGGGGAGGCCCACATATTGATTTGCACCAGCTAGGTGCTTCAGTGTCCGAGCGACCTGGTGGTCGTTCCCTCGCTCCCTCTCGAGCTTCAAGACACAAGTAAGGAGTCGTTTGTACTCCACTCGATCCCCGACCAAGTTAAATAGTCGTGAGAGCTCAAACAAGCATTCCGGCTTGGAGCTATGGTCGTCCGCGAGCCCTTCGATCTTTGGCCTCAAAATCACGAGTCGGTGTTTGTAAAAAAGGAGGTGCCGCATAAAATAGGTGCAGGCACGCCAGGTACTGTCCGAGTTGGTATCGATCGTCGTGAAGACGTCGAGCAGGTGCTCAACGTTCACATCCTCCGATGTGATCCACTGTGATTTTACGAAGTCGGGCTCGTTCGGATTAAGGCTGACTGACATCCGGTCGAAATAGCGTTCCTTCGTTGTGCAGAGCAGTGGGGACGACGTCGGATCTTTTGGACAAAGGTAGTCCCGGAGCGGCGCCAGCATTGTTACAAATCTGTTGCTCCGATAGGTTAAGGAGAGGATACAGAACTTGTTGAAGATGTCTGCTCTGTTGGAGATCGTGGGAAACAACCAATTGACATTGTTTTCGTCGACACCATGCGGGAAGAACGCAACAACCCCCAGAAGTGCCCGAGCGTCAGGGCCGAGTTCCCAAAACAGAGGAGAGGCAAGCGAGAGTTCGATTGTGGCTGCGAGGCTCATGTTATGCTCGGTCTGCAGCACACTCGTCCGTCGTTCCTCCCACTCTCTGGCCAATCGGCTCGTGTCCCACTGGTTCTGACGTGCGACTGTCGCGAGCAAGGTGATAGAGAGTGGATGGAACTCAAGCTGTTCCAGGATGCCGCTGACGGAGTTCGACCGATCGTCGCTGTCGTATATGCGGTAGAAGGTGTTGTGTGCGGCGTCCGTCGACAGCGTGGGCACGTTGAGGTGCTTGCAGTCGGGCGGGGTAGTGGAGATCCGAGACGTGATGCAAACACAGATGTTGTTGAACCGGCTCAGTTCCTCGACCACGGAGTAGATCTCCTGAGCATCCGTTCCCCGTGGGTCCAGGATCGATTCCGCATTATCCAGGACGATCAGCATATTCTTCGAGGAGAGGAACGCTTGTAGGGAGGATAAGTCCTCGGGGTTTTCGATGCCGACACCGATGACTTTAGAGAGTCGCCGAAGGAGGTTGGAACAGGAGGCGGGGAATTTGTCGCAACGAATAAACCGACGATCGTCGCCAAACCGCTCCTTGACCCGATCGTGGTGAAGGACAGTCAAGGCGATAGAGGTCTTGCCGATCCCGCCAGGGCCAACGAGAGCGACTGGGACGAGGCTCTCGGCGAGATCGACCATCTTCTCGATCAACTCGTCGCGTCCAAAGAAGGTCCTTGGTGGCAGAGGTGGAGGTTCCCCAACTAAGCTAGACTCAAATGTAAGGTGGTGAACGGACCGGGAGTTCAGATTGCCAACCTGGTTTGAGTCTGAATTACAGTGAGTATCATTCGGTGGCGGACACGGTCCATATGTCACTCACCAATAGATTTTTACTATCGCCCCCTTCCCGACCCTCCACCACGGCACGATGGATGTTAGAGACCATAATTTGAGTGTTCGTAAAATTGTGCTCAAGCTCGGAGACGATGACGCGGGCTTTGATGACGTCGCGACGAAGGTCGGGAACGGCTTCATGCATGCCTCTCGGCGGCGGGGGCAACGATTCTCCGGGTGCACTAGGTGCGAATTTGAGATGTCAGTTTCAGTTCTAGCCAAAAACTCTGACCTGGCATGAGTCTGGGCACTCTTGAGTGGTTACTCAGCGACAAGTAGAGTACGTGTGATACACACCTTGTGATCTTGACCACACGCATCCTCCGAGCTCTTCAATGCTTTGCGATTGGCGTTGGAAACAATGGTGTGGGTGTCTACGACGTCATTCCGGATCCGAGAAATAGGAGTGTCGGTGTTTGCAACATCACGATGAACGGCAGGAATGGTTGCATCAGCATCTATCGCGAGTTCCTTCTAGAAGCGGAAAGTTAGCGATGGCCATCATGGTTCAAGCGACAGAACGCACGAGAAAGACCTGAAGAATCTTGTCGAGGCCCAACCTCCAGGTGGCAATCGTTTTTCCGTCATCCTTCGCGTGAAAACGTCGAGATATCGCATTCCGCTTGCTCCACTCGACTAGGTTCCTCTGAATATCTGCCACCGTCCTGCGATCGAGGGAATTTTAGTCAAAAATTCGAGATGGATATCGATTGCTGAACTCACAATGTCAATTGATTCATTGCATCGTACACGGACGGACTGAGCTCGTCCTGTTTCTTTCCATCCGTCCCCTGATCAAGCGTTCGACAGGCATCGGCGCAAGATAACCCAATTTCGACGTAATCCGGTTTGTTGATCATTGAGTCCTGACTAGGTGTGAACTTGGAGTAAATCGTTGCGGAAGAGCAGGAACGTACCCTGATCGTTGTAAGAAGAGTTGTGACGGAGCCAAAAACAGCCTTAGCTGGTAAGATACTGGAGGTCTTCGCGAGATCCAAGGTCTTAATGGCCGTGTTCAGGTCTGCCTCCCGCTCCTCAGGTTGTTGAGAATCGGGTTTCATGGCCGAAAGAGGTAGCCGCGAGAGAACCGTGCGGCGTGGGAGTTGTTGACGAGGCGGGCGGCAAATTTTTCGTGACACGCCTCGTGCAGGCGGACCCATTTCAAACTTGGTGAAGAGAATCTGTTCGCGGACGTTGCAACATCTGAGAGGCGTATGATCAGCTGATCGCCCAACATCTTTGCCTATAATACTCTCACCTTCCCCGCCCAAGACGCGCTGAACTTTGGAGTAATGCTTGATTCGCTGACCACTGGCGTGCAACACTGTCTATTACATCCGCCTTCATTTTAACTTGGTCTTCCTGACTATCCTGCCTGAGGTACGCTCTCGAAATACCCTGCATCCACCACATGCTCTCTCTCTCTATTCACCAGACATCCCCCGACCCTCCATCCCCGTTTCCACCTCGGTTCGTGGTTTCTACGACTGGCGGGTATCTGGTCGGCATCCCTTGTCGACTCTTCATTCATTCATGTGTTACCGGACCTCTAGTACCGACTCCGCTCTCAATCATGCTACTGGTTTAGACGGGTGCCACCCCGGAGAGTGTATTTTTGATGTTGCATAGTTCAGGAATACAACGAATTTATGCTAAAAAAGAGAGATTCGAGTTCCCGATGGCCACGTTCAACGAGGGGAGGACGTTATTTCAACACCGCCTCGGCTGGGGGATGCTAGGATCCATCAGTTCGAAAAATCCATTTAGCGGTGGAAGGCGAAAGAACGGTCATAACGAGCAGGTCACGAGGAGGGCCAGAGAAGTGAGTGGTAATCATTGTGCCGCATCACGCAGACGGAGCCGTTCAAGGACTTGACGCGATGGTTGGAGTGTTCACGAGCAATTCTGGTTGGAGGAGGGATTCGTTGATGAAGTCAGCCGTCGAGGAGGATCCGCACAAGACATCAATGGACTGACCTGGCGTGGCACTCGACCAGCGTTCACCCCTGCTCCTACTCCATCACCGGCGGAGCTGAGCAAAGGCAGTTGTACGGGCTCGACCAATCACCCGGACTGGCACTACGGGGCCGTGATGCAGCGATCGAGTTGCTTGATCGTATAAAATGAACAAAAGTACAAAGTAATGATAGTGAGTGTAGGTAGGAGACCGTGGAGTAAAATCGAGATTGAAAGTCTGGAAGAAACAAGACACCACGACTCCGTGGCGATGACGACCTTCAAAGCCAGATCCATCTTCCCCTTCTTCATCACAACGGGGGCATCGGGAATTGAGAGTTGTCCAACCAAAAGTTGATCGAACAAAAAGTACGTCGGACGGATAGGGTTGGAGGCAGTTTGCTGCCAGTCTGCCGAAATGGCACGTGCCTGGTATATTGCCAGGGTGGAAATTGGCACATCCGAAAAGGGGGGTTGGCAGACTCGGGCGGCAGGTCCTAAGCGTCCTCTCAGCTATGTCAGACGAAGTCCAAGCCAGAGCCATCTGTATTTTCACAATTCACATCCCTCCGTTCCTCTACACGTACATATCGAATGTCAGGCGGCTAAAGACTTGGTGAATTCGTCACCAAGCACTTCACAAAGGTGGGGGAGAAGAACCCCCGGACGAACAGGTGGAAAATGAAATGCAGCTACCGTACACCGGACGCTGCGATCGAACACTCAACTGAGGTGCACGGAACACCTCCTAAAATACGAACCGTGCCCCAATCCCGGAGTATCCAGTCCCTTGTAGCATCCAGGAGTGAGGAATGCGAGGAAGAGACCGAGTTGGTGGGCCTCAAAGATATCACAGCTGACGAGTTCGATCAGTTTCAGCTGAAGCACCCGATCCTTGAAACGCGAACACTGTTTCCTGGCCCCCAAACGAGGTATACAATCTTAATGACATTTGCGTGACAAGGAAAGGGGTTGCACCACAACCTGCGAGGGAGGAACCAACAATCCATGACCGGGTCGAACGACTGGGGCCTGGGACCCTGCTGATATTTTACGAGACTACCAGATATTTTCCAGCGGGCGAAATACATGTATCAGACGTGTACTGGACCAAAACAACATATTTTTTCTTCATTTGTCAATCGCCACAGGTCGAAAACCACAGCAGAACCCTTCTAAACTGCCATCTGCCTGGCAGGTCCCTCGATGAGCAACTGCTTCCAAACCTAACCTCGTCGCTGAGTTTCATGTGAACACGAGGTGATTAACGCTGCTCGCGTGATGAGGCGGCGAGCCGGAGAGCAGCATTATAAGTCAAACGATTTGACTAGGCGAGGTCGAAATCGTCCTCGAGCTCTCGCTTGGGTCCGCGAGTTCTTGCCTTGACTCGCTTGAGCATGGTCTGGAAGTCCATTAGGAGGTGATGTCGATGAAGAAGTCGACAGCGGGGAACCGAGTGAGGAGGACGAAGCAACGGAGGGCGAGGGGGGCGTGATGGGGAGAGGGAACGGAATGGATATCGGTTCAACTGAAGATGTGACGTAAAGTCGTTAGTGAGTCGATCTGCAAAGATGTTGTCGAAGACGGTGGAATGCTTACACTGCTCGTTGAGATCGTGGAGGAAGTTGTCGGTTTCGCTCGGGAGTCTACCGTGTGTTGAATGCATGGGTGAGCGGTAGAGGGGGAGGAAGTCGGATGCAGGGGAATGAAGAAAGGATGGAAGCAACCAGACGAGGTCTTATATGTAGGAGAACCATCTCGTTCTCGAATTTCGCGAACGAAAGTTGGTCAGTAGCTGAACATGTGGTCATCATATTTTCGAAGCTGTTATGCCCGTGCGGTAAATTCAGATGTGAGCATCTCAACATCTAATCGATTAAATAATAATTATCTTTATCCTTCTACAGCCTGAGAACGATTTATTTTGCCTCGGATTTTCGAAGGTTATGCCCGGGCGGTAAATTCTGATGTGAGCATCTCAACATCTATCAATTAAATAATTATTCCCGGGACGTTAAGTACCGGGTCTTATCGTGCAGATTAATAAGCGCCTCCGCCAAAAACCTGATTTCTCGGTCACTTTGTCACAGGTCACATCAGTCACATCACACCCCACTTTAGGTTTCTTGCAAAAATCTGATTTCTCTGTCTGATTGTAACGCATCACAAGAAGCATCAAACACGTCACACATCAGTGATGTCAGGTGACTCCCTTCTATCGCATACGTGCTGGGAGCTAGCAGTGCTACCAGTAGCAATTGGCAC
>Ga0307515_10011685_pt1 | contig 16626 bp, 20 predicted proteins | sample 17_EM_MG_FD_194513 | JGI IMG/M metagenome (GOLD analysis project Ga0307515, IMG submission 194513) | Populus trichocarpa ectomycorrhiza microbial communities from riparian zone in the Pacific Northwest, United States - 17_EM | ecosystem: Host-associated > Plants > Roots > Unclassified | place... | reverse complement strand
TTATCGTTCCTAGTGTCTTGTGGTGTTTCTCGAGTTGTGGGAGGGGGATCGTGGGTGGTGGTACTCTCAGCGGGCTCCTGCGTCCTCTCGTCCTTCTCCGTCTTGACAACGGTGTCCCCCCCTATTTTCAGAGGCTCACGTTCAATCACAACCTCAGCCGTAGAAGCGACCGCAAGTGGGTCCATGTCTATCGATCGATCGGTTTAGGATCAACGAGGAGGAAGGATGGGGAGCACGTACTGTCAGCGCTGGTCGGCAGCCTTTGCGGGGGTTCATTGGTCGTGCCACCGCCCACAGCCTGCACTAATTTGTGGGCGGGACGCTCATTTCCCCCGGCGTTTAGTGGTGGCTGTGATGTCTGTACGGGTGGAGGAGCTCCCATGTCGTAGGGGACGATCACACCCCCACCTCCACCCTCACTTTTCTGAGTTGTGTCGTGATCGCTTGGTTTAGGTTTCGTTGGCGGGGGCTTTGTTACTTGAGCAATTTTGCTAGAATTTCTATGAGGATGGGTGAGCACGAGGTTCTTCACATGGACCAAGAAGGAACCAACATTCCCTTGAGCACTTCGATCACTTCTCCCACCTCCGGGCGGTCCTGCGCCCTCGCCGCCCAACATCTCTCAGCTAATCTCCACAAGGCATCCGCGGGTTTGGGGTTATCGGGCCGCCTCGGACGTCTCCCATTCATGATGCTAGCCTGGGCTGCCTGGGCTGAGACATCGTGGAACGGAACTTTCCCAGACAAAGCCTGAATTCATGGTTGAGGTACTTGATACGTCAGAAATTCATCGCCCTCTTACCTCGTAAATAATCATCCCAAACGAGAATATATCGGATTTCTTGGTTGCGGGAATGCCCTCCCGCAAGATCTCAGGTGCAGTCCACCAGGGGGTGAAACCATGACCATCAGAATTGCTCGCTACTGAGCTTGGATCCCGGATGATGCTCGTGAGACCGAAGTCCGTGATTCGCGCATTTCCGGATCCATCCACCACGATATTTGGCTATCCCCGCTTCCGTCAGAAAAGATACACCGAGATAAGTAAGAACATACCCCTTTGAGATCTCCATGGACGACATCATAGGAATGGAGATATGCGAGACCTTTGGCAATGCCCAGTAACTGAGTCGAAGGTGAGATACTGTGCGGAAGCGGTAGTAATAAACCCACTAGGTTAATGCGGCTTGTATCCGGATTCTGCTTGATATAGTTCCGCAACTCTCCACCAGGCATCCATTCCGAGACAAGTTGAAGGGGATTTAACGTGATACCCTTGAAGGCGACAATATTTGGGTGATCCAGGCGTTTCCACACGACAGCCTCCTTGCAGAATGACTTCAAAATTCGTCAGGGATGGCAATCAAACCGACAACACATGAGGTACCTCTTTTACCACGTCCTGATCGTCAATTGAGGATATTCGAATCTTCTTGATGCAAACTTCCGTGGTGAGAGTGCCTTTAAATACGTCACAGGATCCCCCGTGCGCAATGGGGGCCCCGCCAGATGACGAGAGAGTCCCAGGGACGTCGTAGGCGGCGGTGAGAACCTTTTGGGCACTACATATCTTCCGCAACACGAGTAGACACTTTCTGGATGGCATGCCAATGTGAGTGAAACGATTAAGGGTCTATGGCAGCAATCATCAGCTAGATTAATTTCGAGGGGGGAAACGCACATCATTGAGGTAATTCACGAGCTGAATCAACTCCTTCTCCGGAAGTTGCAGAAGTCCGCCTACATATTTGTCGTTTTGAAGGAGCTTCTCGAGTTCTTGAGCAAATGACTTGTCCAACTTGTAGAGACGTTGTAGCACGTCGGACATGTCTGTTTAGATGTTGTGTCGGAGGGGCAAGTTGGAGGGTACATGGCTTAACAAGCGACATGCATATGTAGTTGGAGGCCGTGAGTAAATCATGAGGCACAGAAAAGGCAGGCAGTACCACGATGTCATCTAACGGGTTTGAGAGCAGGTCACCGCGCGTCAAGGTTGCTTCCGCTACGGAATCTTGCAGCTTGTCCTATAAATCAAATGACCACCACAACCGTGCAAATCTCCAGAACAGTCTCATCGTCGTGCCATGTTTTAGTCTTCCCAGAGGCCTCCACGCGTCGACTCCTAGGAAACCGTCTGCACAGGAGACCAAACCCACAAATTCGGTCGCGAACTTCCCAGCATGAACTTGGAAGATCCCCCGTCCGAGGCAGAATTTTATCAGAGAGAAACGCAATCGTTATGAACGTGTGGTAGCACCGCGGTATGGCTGCGTGTGATCGTCGCCCTTCCGCAGCGCTGGGCATCCAGTTCGAATAACTGTCGGTGGCTGGCCCCGAAACGCTTCCAGCTCCGGGACCCCGCGAGGACTCTTGGTGATGAGTATGATGGAGATGGGCAGCTCTAACATCAGTCGATCGCGTTAGAGCTTTGCCCGGTGCGCTTGAACTACCTCCGCGCCAATCGGGGAATTCCCCTCCCGTTTCCCCACGGACTTGGAAGCAGCAGGGGGTAAATTTTGAAAGGTTGTGATTGTCAACGTTATCAACCAACGCAAACTACAGTCAACACTTCATCCACATCATCCGAACTAAGCACCGGAAGACTCGTGGAATACACGTTAGACAGGTGTCTCAGTGCCTGAAGGACATCGCGCCTTTGCAGCTATGTCGGAGGAGATCTCTCCCGGCATTCTGATTCCGTGCTGCAGATAGGCGAGCGGATGCTTAGCATGTGTGGGATGGGGCTCGTGGGTGCTGCTACCAGCGCCGCAAGAGGTGGAATCGGAGTCATTAACGTGGTCATACAGATGTACGAGACAATCCCATCACCGTCCACGCCCATTTTTCGTCTTCGTGGTGGCCGCCGAGTTTAGGCTCTTAACAAACCACCAGTTACCCGCGAAGCCCAGGACCCGAACCTTTAGCTATTAACCACTCGGCGCGGGCGCGAAAACAGCTCGTCCGGGGCGCGTTTTGATCATTGGAGAGTAAGGCGATCCTATAGGCACGGGGAAGTATCGCGGTATGTCTTCACACAGTGCCGCGGCTCATCCTGCTCCATCCAAAGCAGACTGCAGATCCACTACTACGTCGAATGTATAGTGGAGGCACATGGTGGCGATAATTCGATAGGGCTGTTCCCTGCGTTCAATTGAGATACTCAGCGGGAACTTTCACAGGGGCAGCCTAAATCGGCGCTGGTTGAGGATTTACAGTGGTGGTTACGGAGGTGCTGTGTGGATGGTGGTGGATGAGTCGGACCTCGCCGCACGTCGCGTTAGTACCTATTTACTAGTACCAGGTGTCGCGGTAGGCCCGGCGGATGGTTAAATTCCCCTCCCCAAAGCGTTGTCAGGGTAATGAAATTTAAAACCTCAATATCAACCTCCGATAATTTAGCTACTGTAATCTAATACCGACAGAATGACCTTATCAATCACTTCACCCAAATGACCGCTTTTGCTATGTGCATGTGTCAGTCAACGTGGTCCAAAGGACGGAACTGACGCGTCTCTCGCGTGCCCGACCTTCACCTATCTGTCTATGGGGGTTCTGACTCTACTGTGCAATGGCAACAAGAGTATACCTACATTCGAATTTAAACTAGAGTATATATACATTACACGAATCGAACCCGCGAATACGCGTATATCAATCCAGAAGCGTCGTCCCCCCTGCACCCTCCCCTCTGAACTTGAGGCTGAATTCCAGCCTAGCGTACATCAGGCCTCCAGGAAATATCGTTAACAACAGAAGAATTCTATCCGCAACTCGTAATCAGTGGGAGGTCGTAGTGGGAGAAGCCACACGTACTCTTACTCTTGCCCTGTTCTGGTGGTTGGGGCGTGGATGGATTTCGTCGGTCCATAGGTGGCTCTGGTTTCAGTTGTTCTGATTTCGGTGGCACTGACTTTAGTGGTGTGGGTGACTCTTGTTGTGGAGGTGCGTTCGACTCGTCTGGTTTTTCCGTAATGATGGATATTGGGAGTTCCAACGTAGCAGCGTGGGTATTAGTTGTTTGTCCTTGATCTTGACTAGCCAATTTATCACGGTTACGAGGGTTACTTGCCGATTTTTGAGCCGGTGATTGGTTATGCTGCGCTTCAGAGTGTTTCGAAGACTGATTCCTGGGCTGGTCGACGTGTCGATTAGCTGGCAGACGAGCTGCTATAATTTGTTTGATTGATGTCCTGACATTTCGCAAAGCTATGAAGGAACGTACTCGATGTGGTATCCTCGCCTGGACTTGATCCGGGGGGGAGCGCTGTAGGAGGTTTGTTAGGGTTGTCGACCGAGCCGCTAGAACCGGCCACATTATTGTTCCCAGTTTCTGGCGGTGCTTCTCGAGTTGCGGGAACGGGGTCGTGGGTGACCTTGGTTGGAGCGGGAGTTGTGATGGTGTTCTCAGCAGGCTTCGGCGGACCCTCGTCCTTCCCCTTCTTTACAGCGTGTTCACCGACGTCCCCTCTTCCCCTTTCCTTCTCCGATGGAGTCAGAACGGCATTGTGTCAGAAGAGAGGAGGGTCATAACATACCTCAGGCTTCTCGTTGAGTCCCCCAGTATCCTTCCCTTTGAATACTCCTACGTCCCCTTTGAATCCCCCGATGTCCTTCCCTTTGGGTCCCCCGACGTCCTTCTCTTTGAACCCCATAGCATCCGTCTCTTTGAATCCCTTGGTGTCCCCCCCTTTCCTCAGAGGCTCACGTTCAGCCACAACCCCAGCCGTAGAACGGACCGCAAGCGGATCGCTGTCTATCAATTGATCAACTCCGGATAAATAGGGAGGAGATATAGAGGAACGTACTACCAGCATTGGGTGGTGGCCATTGCGAGGGTTCATTGGTCGTTCCACCACCTATAGCCTGCATCACTTCGTGGGTGAGACGCTCATTTCCCCCGGTTCTTGGTGGTGGTGGCGGTGTCGGTACAGGTGGAGGAATCTCCATGTCGTAGGGGATGACCACATCTCCACCTCCCTTCTGAGGTGTAACATAATCGCTCAGTTTACGTCTCGTCGAAGGACGCTTTTTTACTTGAGCAGCCTTGCCGGAATTTCTATGAGGATGAGTGAGCCCAAGGTTCTTCGCATAGACCGAAAAAGAAACCAACATTTCCTTGAGCGCCTTGACCACTTCCTCCATCTCCGGGCGATCCCGTACCGTCGCCGTCCAACACCTCTCAGCTAATTCCCACAAGGCATCCGTGAGGTTGGGGTGGCTGGGCCGCGGCGGACGTTTCCCACACATGATGTTAGCCGGAACCGCCGGCGCCGAGACATCGTGGAACGGAACTTTCCCAGAAAAAACCTGAATCGATGATTGAGGTGGTCGACACGTAGAAGATCCATCGCCCTCTTACCTCATAAATAATCATCCCAAACGAGAATATATCTGATTTCTTGCTTGCGGCGGTGCCTTCCAGCAGGATCTCAGGTGCAGTCCACCAGGGAGTGTAACCATGACCATCGGAACCGCTAGGTACTGAGTTCGGACCCCGGATGATGCTTGTGAGGCCCAAGTCCGTGATTTGTGCATTTCCGGATCTGTCTACCACGATGTTTGGCTATCCTCGCCTCAGTCAAAAAGAAGGCAACAAGATGATGAGTAACACGCACCCCTTTGAGATCTCCATGAATGACACTACATGAATGGAGATATGCGAGACCTTCGGCGACGTCGATCAACTGAGGTGAAGATGAGATATTGTGCGGAAGCGAGTAAGAATAAACACACTAAGTTAATGCGGTTTGTGTCCGGATTCTCTTTTATATAATCCCGCAACTCTCCACCGGGCATCCATTCCGAGACGAGTTGAAGGGGATTTAATGTGATGCCCTTGAGGGCCACGACATTCGGATGATCCAGGTGTTTCCACACGACAGCCTCCTTGCAGAACAGCTTCGGAATTCGTCAGGGATGGCAATCCAACCAAAGGCCATACCATGAGGTACCTCTTTTATCGTGTCTGGATCGTCCCTTAGGGTCGTTCGAATCTTTTTTATGCAAACCTCCGTGTTGAGAGTGCCCTGAAATGTCTCACAGGATCCCCCATGCGCAGCGAGCGTTTTGCTGGAGAATGAAAGGGTACCAGGAAGGTTGTAGGTGGTGGGGAGAACTTTTTGAGCACCACATATCTTCCGCAACACTTGTAGACACTTTCTAGGCGGCAAGCCGATGTGAGTGAAACGGTCGATGGTCTACGAAAGCAATTATCAGCCAGATTAATTCCACAAGGGAAAAACGCACATCGCTGAGGTAATTCACGAGCTGAATCAGCTCTTTCTCCGGAAGTTGCTGAAGTCTGCCCACGTATTCGTCGTTTAGGAGCTTCTCGAGTTTTTGAGCGAATGACTTGTCCAACTGGTAGAGACTTTGTAGTACGTCGGACATGTCTGTTTGGGTGCTGCGTCGGAGGGGGGATTGGGAGGGTCACGGCTTAACAAAGGGACAGGCATATGTAGTAGATCGTGGGGCATGGAAAGGGCAGGCAGTACCGCGATGTCGTCTAACGGGTTTGAGAATTCCGCCACGGGATCTCGCAGCTTGTCCGGGTCCTATAATTAAATGACCACCACTGCAATCGCGCAAACCTCCAAAACAGTCTCATAGTCATGCTACGTTTTAAGTAGTTTTCCCAGAGGCTTCCGACACCTGTCGACTCTTAGGATGCCGCCTGTACACGGGGACCAAGGGGGACCAAACCCACGAACTCGGTCGTTGGACTCGAAAAATCCCCCCGCTCAAAGCGGACTTTCATGGTCGCAGAGAAACGGAATTGTTATCAGCATGTGGTAGTACCACGGTATTGTTGCGTGTGATCGTCGCCCTCCCACAGCGCTCACTGGACATCTACTAGCTCGAATCGCTGCGGGTGGCTGGTCCCGAAACGCTTCCAACTCCGGTACCCCGTGGGGACTCTTGGTGATGTATGATGGAGATCTCAGATGGGCTTTGCCCGCGCGTCGACTGTCTCCGCGTCGCACCGGGGAATTTCCCTCCCTTCCCCACGGACTTGAAAGCAGCGGGGGGTAAAAAGAAGTTTTGACCGTCAACGTTATCAACCAACATAAACTGCTGTTCACATGGAACCCCTTCATTCACCTCATCAGAATCAGGCGCCAGAAGACTCGTGGAATACACGTTCAGATAGGTGTCTCAGTGCCTGAAGGACACTGCACCTTTGCAGCTGTGTTCAATCACTTGGGGGGGATCAGGCTCCTCCGGCATTCGGATACTATTCTGGGGATAGGCGGGCGAATGCTTAACATGTGTGGCACGGTGAAGCTCGTGTGTTGTTATCCACGTCACAAGAGGTGGTGAAGTCGGAGAGTATGACGTTCCATGTGCACAAAAAGTAAAAACCCATCACACACGTCAGCTCACGTATTTTACACGCGGCGCGTACCCCATCTCGCACGTTACAAGCGCCTCCCTCCCCTCACATGTATACCCAGATTTCTCCTGGGGGAAGTTCCGCGCCTCGGCCTGGACAGAGCTGATACCAAGGGGTCCGTAGCGTTGATTTTTGTACTGTTAGAGATAGTTTCAAGGTAATACTGCCATTTTTCTTGTGTTCGCCACCGGTCGGAAGGGCCGCGGAGCGGCGGAATTATCCGACGTCCATGATCCGATCACTCCTGTCGGTTTCCGGCTGGCGCGGCGACCTACCGGTGCTAAGTGTCAATTCGAAGGGCCATAGCCATCATTCTGGCGTTCGACACCCTCCAACGAGAGTACTCGACAGGGCTCAGACGTCGGGGCGTTGATCAATCACTCAGATGACTTCCCGGTCCCAAATACCCCATGTGTTTGGTCACTAAGTTAGCAGCTAAGGCCCAATTGAGCATAATCGACGTTGGGGCTGAACAAATGTTTGCTTTCACGGAAGAGGCCTAGAGAAGTGCCGCGAAAGCCAGTGTCGCGATAATATTGTTTACTCCGGGGTGGGTACAGGATGGGAAATATTGAAGCGCTCGTTCCGGATAATCCCGCGGCCCTTCCGACCGGTGGCGAACACAAGAAAAATGGCAGTATTACCTTGAAACTATCTCTAATAGTACAAAAATCAACGCTACGGACCCCTTGGTATCAGCTCTGTCCAGGCCGAGGCGCGAAACCTTCCCCAGGAGAAATCTGGGTATACGTATGAGGAGAGGGAGGCGCTTGTAACGTGCGAGATGGGGTACGCGCCGCGTGTAAAATACGTGAGCTGACGTATGTGATGGGTTTTTATTTTTTGTGTCGACGGGGCGACTCGAATGTTCGCAACGCAAGTCTCAGTTCTGAAACCATTCCGTCGAGGCCTGAGGGGATTTACGTGGTGGCTACGGGCTCCCTGCCTCGGACTTCGCCACACGTTGCGTGCCACTAAGTACAGGTACCACGGTGGGTCGGGCGATGGGGTCCCCTTCCTCCCCTTGAAACTGGGACCTCTCCAGAGCGTCGTCGGGGCAATAGGATCCCGACTATCGATGGTCTAACAATTGTAACCTGTTATACTGACGGAAAGTCGCAGTTCGCCTCACCCAAACGCCCGCTTTGGCTGTGCACACGCGCCAGTCACGCGATCCAAACAACGAAATTAACGCGTTTCTTGCATGGCAGACCTTGAAGCTTGAAGCTTGACTGGCCGCCTATCTCTTCAATCTCTCCGGCCCCGCTGTGCGGGGGCGGCCGCCCAATATTCAATGACGACAAGTATCCCTAGATACGAATTCAAACTAGGACACATGAAACAAATCGAGCCCGTAAATAGGTGCACCATATATCAACTCCCCAGGAGGTATAATTCACTCTTCAGCATCAGTTGAACGGTTGCAACAGCTGCAACAGCAGAACCAGCCGAATGGACCTATCCACAGCTCGAAATCAGTGAGGGGTTGTAATATGAAAAACCACGCGTACTTACACCCGCTCTGTTCTGGCAGTTGATGCGGGGATGGACTTTGTGGGTCCATGGGTGGCTCTGGTTGCAGTTGCTCTGATTTCGGTGGCACTGGTTTTAGTGGTGTGGGTGACTCTTGTTGTGGGGGTGCGTTCGACTCGCCTGGTTTTTCCGCAACAACGGATATTGGGAGTTCCAATGCAGCAGCGCGGGTGCTATTTGCCTGTCCCTGGACCGGTGATTGGTCGGATTGCTCCCCTGAGTGCTCCGAAGTCTGATCCCCGAGTTGGTCGATCTGTCGTTTAGCTGGCGGGCAAGTTGCTACAATTTATTTGATTAATCTCCTGATTTCTCGCAAAGTCATGAAGGAACATACTCGGTGTACCCTCCCCGTCTGAATCTGATCTGTGGGAGGGTGCTAGGAGAGGAGGCTCGTTAGGGTCGTCGACCGAACTGCTAGAACCAGCCGGGTTGCTGTTCCTAGTGTCTGTTAGTATTTTTAGAGTTATGGGAGGGGGATCGTGGGCCGACATTATCTCAAGCTCCTTGACTACTGCTACTATTTCCGGGCGGTCCTGCGCTCTCGGCGCCCAACACTTCTTAGTTAATTCCCACAAGGCATCCGTGAGTTTGGGGTGATCGGGCCGCTTCGGACGGTACCCATTCATGATATGAGTCGAAATTATCGGTATTTGGACATCGTAGAACGGAACCCTTCCAGAAAAAACCTGAATCAACGGTTGAGGTGGTCAGATACGTCGAGGGTCTATCGCCTTCTTACCTCATAAATAACCATCCCAAACGAGAATACATCAGACTTCCCGCGAACGGGAATGCCGGATTTCAAGATCTCGGGTGCTGTCCAACGGGGGGTGAAACTACGATCACCAGAAGTGCTCGTTAATGAGCTTGAATCCTGGACGATGCTTGCGAGACCGAAGTCCGTGATTCGTGCATTTCCGGATCCGTCCACCATGATGCTCGACTATCCCCGCTTCTGTCAAAAAGGACGCACCAAGGTGAGTAATGATACGCACCCCTTTGAGATCCCCATGAATAACATCACGCGAATCGAGATATGCGAGACCATTGGCGACGTCGAGCAACTGAGGCTGAGGTGAGATATTGTGCGGGAGCGGGTAGGGATGAACCCACTAGGTGAATGCGGTTTGTGTTCGGATTCTTCTTTATATACTCCTGCAGCTCCCCACCGGGCATCAAATCTGAGACGAGTTGAAGGGGATTGAATGTGATACCCTTGAAGGCCACAACATTTGGATGATTCAGGTGTTTCCACACGACAGCCTCCTTGCAGAACAGCTTCGAAATTTGTCAGGGATGGCAATCAAACCGGAGGAAATATATGAAGTGCCTTTTTTACCGCGTCCGGATCATCACCCGACAATTCCTGAACCTCCTTGATGCAAACCTCCGTGCCGATAGTACCCTTAAATATGGCATAGGATCTCCCAGGGGCAACGGGAGTGTCGCTAGAACGCGAAAGGGTCTTATGGAGGTCGTAATCGGCGGGGAGAACCCTTTGAGCACTACATATCTTCTGCAACACGTGTAGACACTTTCTGGATGACAGGCCGATGTGAGCGAAACGGCTGATAGTCTATGGAAACAATTATCAGCTAGATTAATTTCACAGGGGAAAACACACATCGTTGAGGTAATTCACGAGCCAAATCAGCTCCTCCTCCGAAAGCCTCAGGAATTCTTCTATACAATTGTTGTTATGAAGGAGCTTGTCGAGGTCTTGAGCAAACTCCCTCTCCATCTGGTGGAGACGCCCTAGTATGCCGGGCATGTCTGTTTAGGTGTCGTGTCGAAGGAGCAAGTGGGCGGGCACACGGTTTAAGAGGAGACAGACACGTAGTTGGATGCCATGAGTAAATCGTGAGGCACAGAGAAGGCAGGCGGTGTGCCACGATGGCACCTAAGGCTAACGAGTTTGAGAACAGGTCTTGATATAATTATACTAGCTGGCCACTCGCGGATTGCCGGGCAACGTGTTGGTCACCGCTCGCGAAGTTACTGGGCAATATCTTATCTTACTAGATCCGCTGGATAAAATGCCTACTGAGCTTTTTTATTTTAAATCCTAATCCGAGCTTTCCGGGAGTTGCCCAATAGCATTGTGCCCAGGGCACGCGCACCACTCGCAAATTTGTTAGGCAACGCTTTCCAGCTCGGCTTCAAATCGCCGTCATCGCTCATTTGCGCACATACCGTTTTCCTCAACTCTCCTCTCTCGTCTTCTAGATAAATGATGACACAACCGTGCAAATCTCTAAAACAGTCTCACAGCCGCGCCGCGTTTTCGTCGTCCTAGTGGCTTCTAGGTGTCAACTCTCAGGAAACCGCCTGGCTACAGAGACCAAACCCGCGAATTCGGTCGTTGGAGTCGGGGAATCTGGAGGCCATATGATCGTCGCCCTCCCACAGCATTGGACATCACGCTCGAGTCATTGTGGGTGGCTGGTCCCGGATCACTTCCAACTCCGGCACCCCGCGAGGGTTTGTGGTGATGTATGGTGGAGATGGACAACTCTGACATCGATCGGTCGAGCTTTGCCCGCGCGTCAATTTCTGCGTTCATCGAAGAATTCCACTCCCTTCCCCACGCGCACTCGAAGGCACCCTGAAGGAGTAGTGAAGGGTAACAAGGTTGTGATTGTCAATGTTATCAACCAAGGCAAACTACTGTCCGCATGGAACCCCTCATTCACATCATCTGGATTAGGCGCCGGAAGACTCGCGGAATACACGTTCGGACAGGTGTCTCAGTGCCTGAAGGACACCGTGCTTCTGCAGTTATGTTGGGAGAGATCTCTCCCGGCGCCCGGATACCATACTGGAGATAGGTGGGCAGATGCTTAGCATGTGCGGGATGAAGCTCGTGCGTGTTGTTACTGGCGTCGCAAGAGGTGAAGTCGGAGAGGGCATGTGCCGTTAACCCAGGAACAATATCAATCACCCAGAGGAGTTGATAGACGGTTCGCTAAGACCGAGACATTCTACAAATAACCTCTATATCAATAAAAAGTAACCCGGGCGAGGAATCGGATACACACGTTTAAGTCGACACCATAGCCCGTGTTTTTTTTTTGGTTTCTCTGGGACTACATCTCTGCGGCGAACTACAAAGAGGGCGCAGGTTTATTATCTTCCAAGGGTTCCTACGTGCTTCGAGGGCAACTTACCCTTCGTCTGTAGGTTCGATGGCAAAACCTGATTCCCCTGGCCAGGAAGTTCTTGCACACCCTTGCCTGTTTGTGTCTCCAGAGGTGGGAAGCCCTGGTTCTCCTCGGGTGTTTTGTCTAGGTCCAGCCGGGACTGCTGGCGCGATTTAGTCCCCGAAAGCAACTCGTATTCTGGTACGAAGTGGATTCAGAATGAGCCCGAGGCTACGAGGCGCGGAATACTGACTAGATGCATTCCCAGTTGCATGATCGTTCATCCCGGAGAAATCCCGTTTTGAAGGATTCGCTAGGTTAGGACGAGAACCATTCTTCCCCACGCGATATAAACTCGCTTCTGTGGTTCGACAGTTATTCTCTCAATGATCCCAGTGTCACGCGGAAGGGACTCACTGGATTTATTGCGTTGCGCTAGGTTATTCTTGGAGAGGTTGTGCGGCAGATGCATGTCTACTCAAGAAGTCATCAAACTGCTAAAATGGGGTCGGGCGAACGGAGAAACGTACTAGAGGGGTTGCGGTTCTGGCCGTCAGGGTGGTATCTCATTTGGTCCATGCCACCTACATTGAGAGCCGAACCTTCACCCGTGTCAGGCAACGAGCGAGCGAGAGTTGAAACGGAGCAACATACGAGAGCCGCCCTTGCTTTGTCGTGTTTTTAGCCAGTACTTTCCCTCGTCGTCATCTAAACCCTGGTCGAGATCAACGCCTACGGCAATCTCAGCACCGGTACGAACATTTCACGAGTCGCTAACTTACGAGAGCCCATGTCACGAACGTCTCTTCTCGACGCATTTCCGCCACCGAAAGTACTCTGGAGATTAATACTCGACTTTCCAGCTCCGGATGGGTGGCCGTTGGCTTTCCGTAGCTCGTCTAAGTCGAATTGAGGAGGATCGATAGGTGTTGGAGAAGTGTCAGATGCCTCTGTGCTCCGGCGTGATGGTCCCCGACTAGTATGTTCGCCCGACTGAACCCCCTGCCCTTCGCTGGGATGGTAATAGTCCGCATCCGGTGGTGGGCCCCGGTTCATTACTTGGGGGTTGGTGTATAACCCAGCATCGTCTTCATCTGGACCCGCATCCCCACTTCTGCCCCCCGGGAGTAGAGGAGTGGAACTATAGTTCGACCTCTGGGGAGTGATCTGGCGGGAAGACGAAGAAACAGTGTTGCGGAGCGAAGGGGGTTGCAAAACCTTTGGATTGTATCCGGCAAGTAGTTGCTGCTGTCCCACTGTCAGGGTTGAAGCACTTGTCAGAGCCGAAGCAGAGGTAACGTTATAGATGGCGGGTGTCATGGGGGGCGGGTCACTAGATACGAGAGAACTCCGAGGTTAACAACTGCATGGCCACTAAAGAGAGAGCACCTGCCAGCCACGCAAAACTTTGAACACCTCAGAAACCTCCGGACGCAAGAGAGAGTCTTGATTCCAGCATCGTTGCATCAATATCCACAACTGGTTTGTGAGCTGTGGGTGGGTTGGTCTTGGCGGGCGCCCACCGGTCATTATGGCCAACGTCGCCGTTGGTGGTGGGTTATTACTGAAGGGGACCGCGCCCGTGAATACCTGCGATGATGCGGGGTGGTGGTGAGCGGAAGTTCTGCGGGAGTAACCCATTCACATCATACCTCGATCATGACCATTGCAAGAGAGAAAACGTCCGCTTCCTTACTATATGTTCCCTCCTCGGTCAAAATCTCTGGGGCAGTCCATCGCGCGGTATGACCCTGATCTCCCGATGTGCTCCGCATGGAATCCAGGTTCTGAGTGACCGTCGCGAGACCAAAATCCGTGATCCGTGCGTGGCCGGTGTCATCCACAAGGATGTTTGGCTGGGCACGTGTCAGTACGGTCGCAAAGCAGAGCTAATTTCAATCACGCACTCCTTTGAGATCACCATGAACTATGTTGCGGGAGTGGAGAAAGTGAAGACCTTCGGTGACATCAGATAACTGGTGGCGGGAGTTAACGCGGGATAAAACGCGACAGCGGGGATACTCGCAAGACTAAGTCGGTCTGTACCGGGATATTTCTTGATGTATTCCGTCAAGTCTCCGCCGGGCATCCATTCCGAGATAAGCTGGAGTGGAGTGGGGGTGATACCGAGGAGGGGGACAATGTTTCGGTGTTCCAAGCGTTTCCACACCACAGCCTCCTGGTAAAGAGTCTGCGAGTCTCGTCAGGAACGGTAGGCAGAGACGTGGTGGCGTCGGAAATATACCTTTGTGGCTTTCTTAGGACCATCCTTGGAATAGATTCTAACGCGTTTGACGCAAACCATTGAACCGTTAAGCGATCCTTCGTACACGTCACCAGAACCTCCCGAGGCGACAGGCCGAGAACCGACCACCAAATCCTGGGACGATAGTGTATACGAAGGTGGCAATATCATTCTGGTACCGCATACGTGTCTGAGCTCACGAAGGCACTTCCGGAAAGCAGAGCTGGTAGGGTCAAGATTGTCGAGAGCCTACGCTCGCTTGAGCGGGGAGCGAGGAAGCGAGGTATGACAACGTACTTTGTCCAGATGGTCGGCAAGCCCCACCAGATCATCACCTTCAATGGTTGGCATCCATTCCTTATATTCCTCCCCGTACAGTATGTTGCTGACTCGATCGTGAAACTTGGAAGAAGACTTGTCGAGGTGACGGAGCCGTTCCAATGGGCTTCGGGAGGACATAGGGAATATCCCTCGCTAGGGCGACCACTGGGCGCTGACTAGTGGACCGACGGGATGCTTGCTGCTGCAAAAGCATGGTATATATGTGCCAAGTCCTCCCCCGACCCACGAGGCGCCAGGATGGTGTACACGCGCGCACGTGAGTAGGTTATTCCAACGGATACTGTCAGCTGAATCACCCGCACGGCAGCCTGCAGTTAACTGGCAAAGGTGAATCCTATGTGGAACTTGGGCGGCAATATCAAAACGCGTACAATCAAAACTTGCACAACAAGACGAGGCCACATACAAACCCAGAGAGAACCACTCCAGTCTCCGGGTCACGGTTAGCTCGGAACCGAGCTCAGCGGTCGGTGAAGGAAGAGGACCAGGGGGAACTAGAAAAAAGAAAGTGATTTTCCGCATTGACACCATTGGCGGTCCGCCGTCAGACATCGTGACACGGTCTGCCACCACTTCGACCCCTTCATGATTCTTTCATCTAGATTCCGCTCATTACGAGGATACTAACGAGCCTGACAACCAAGAATACTACAGAACACCACCCCGCTTCTGTCATGCAAGCGTTTAGAGCACCGGTCGGTGAGAAAGGCACTACTGGTAGTCCCACCTCCGAGAGACGACGCTTCCAGCACTTCACTCCAAGTACGTGTCCCTGTTCAGCAAAGGCCTCGTTGCGTTAACCTTGGCCTTGCTATACCTTACGGCATCTGCGGGACTTGACACCGCTTGGTCGTGAGCAATTTTAGATGCGGACTTTCCTTCGACAGATCACCTAGCCTTTCCTGACACGAAGATTAGCGGTCATAAAGTTGGGGCTCGTCTGTTAAACGCTGAAGCACGTCGAGACCGCGCGCAAGGCCACGGGGCTTTGTGATCCGAGTCGTGTACCATTGCGGATTCCCTTAGCTTTCTTCCTTGTCACCGTTTCCGTCATGAGACCGAACACACTTGTCTTCTCTCCTTGACCCCATTCGGCCTTCAACCGTGCTGTGAGTACCTCTCGCGTGTGGGGACTCCGGTGGAGACGGGAGAATGTCTAACGTGCTGCGATCTGTGCAACACGATACCACGCTGGCGGGACCTCTCCGAACAGGGAGTAAAGACTTTCGAGTGGTACGCTGCGGCGGGAGTATTACCAACGTCCCAGGTTCGCGACTTCACTACAAATAAGCGACATTTTCTTGACGCGATTCCTGGTGCTATTTGCCTTGCGTTAATGGACCGGATGCTACGTGAGTGCCAAGCTGACGGCGGCGGGGATGGGGGCATAAGCTGCAGTCTTCGTCCCAGACTTCCTTTGGTCCTGGCTGCACAGGATATGAAGGGAACACTGACTCATGGCGATAGCCTGCGATCTTGCAAATAACCTTGAAGATACCGTCGTCGAGTACTAGGTCAGCGCTGGTGTTGGGAAGTTGTTCGTTTGTGCGTCGTGTGGTTTGCACAGCAGAGGACAATTCATGAGCGGACCGGTCGACTGATTGTGAGTGTAGGTCCACGTTTCGATAAAACAACTGATGTCAATCGACCCTTACTACAGGATACAGATCAGGTGTAGCCCTACATCGGAAAAAGTTCGTGATCGTGATGGGCGTTGCAATGTCTCAGAACGTTTTACCCACGTTGTACCTCGTTATACCGCATCCACAACCATGCCAATCTGCTGCACGACGTTGTAGTTAGTTGTACAACTAATGCAACACCCTCCTCTAGATGAGTCGGGTGATGATGAGGCTGATTCTGACGACACCCCTGGGGATAGTCTCGATGTTGATGCCATTTGGGATACAATCTGACACCCATGTGAGTTTAAATGACGCTCCCCGCACTGTCTCTCGGTTCCCCACTCCTCC
>Ga0307515_10011684_pt1 | contig 16627 bp, 12 predicted proteins | sample 17_EM_MG_FD_194513 | JGI IMG/M metagenome (GOLD analysis project Ga0307515, IMG submission 194513) | Populus trichocarpa ectomycorrhiza microbial communities from riparian zone in the Pacific Northwest, United States - 17_EM | ecosystem: Host-associated > Plants > Roots > Unclassified | place... | reverse complement strand
GCGCGATCGTCGCCGAGTTCTTCGGCTCGCCGGTCTCGGGCCTGGGCTTTCGCATCTCGACCGAGGCCGCGCGGCTCAACATGGGCCTGGTGTGGGCCGCGATCCTCGTCGCTGCCCTCGCCGGCTCGGTGCTCTACGGCGTGCTGGGCTGGGTCGAGCGGCGTGCGACCTTCTGGCATCCCTCGATTCGCAGCGGCGGATGAATCGGTTCCAATCAATTCACTTTTCACGTCCCACCTCGCCGCAAGGCACAACCTCCGGAGTCTTTCGACATGCGTAAAACAACCCTCGCGCTCTCGCTCCTGCTGGCAGGCCTGGCCGGTACCGCGATGGCGGCCGACAAGGTCACCGTGCAGCTCAAATGGCTCCCGCAAGCCCAGTTCGCCGGCTACTACGTGGCCGCTGCCAAGGGCTTCTACAAAGAGGCTGACCTCGACGTGACGATCAAGCCGGGCGGCCCCGACATCGCGCCCGCGCAAGTGCTGGCCGCGAAAGGCGCCGACCTCACCGTCGACTGGATGCCCAGCGCACTCGCCGCGCGCGAAGCCGGCGTGCCGATGGTCAACGTCGCGCAGATCTTCAACCGCTCCGGGATGATGCTGACCTGCAAGAAGGCCAGCGGCGTGACCACGTCGAAAGACTTCAAGGGCAAGACGCTGGGCGTCTGGTTCGGCGGCAACGAGTACCCGTTCCTGAGCTGGATGGGCACGCTGGGCCTGAAGACCAGCGGCGCGAGCCCGGACGTGAAGGTGCTGAAGCAAGGCTTCAACGTCGACCCGCTGCTGCAGAACCAGGCCGCGTGCATCTCGACCATGATCTACAACGAGTACTGGCAGGTGATCGACGCGGGCGTGAAGGCGTCCGACCTCGTCACCTTCCCGTACGAAGACCAGGGCGTGGCCACGCTCGAGGACGGCCTCTACGCACGCGAACCCGACCTGAAGGACCCGGCCTACGTTGCCAAGATGGCCAAGTTCGTGAAGGCCTCGTTGAAGGGCTGGGAGTACGCGATCAAGAACCAGGACGAAGCCGTCAAGATCGTGCTCGCCGCCGACACCTCGGGCGGCTCGACCGCCGCGGTGCAGAAGCGCCAGCTCGAGAACGTCGCGAAGCTGATCACCGCCGCCGGTACGCCGACGATGGGCAAGCTCGACCCGGCCGCGTACCAGCGCACGGTGAAGGTGCTGCTCGCCGGCGGCAGCGACCCGGTGATCAAGAAGGACCCGGGCAGCGCCGCATGGACGCACGCCGTGTGGGACAAGGCGATGGCCAAGTAAGCCCTTGCTGCGCGAACGCATCGAACAGCGTCTGCGCGACTTCGAGGTGCGCGCGGTGGGCGACCACGCGCACCGCTCGGCGGCCGTAGCCGTGGCGGTGACCGAAGAAGGCTTCGGCGCAGCGCTGTCCGGCCTGCCGCAACACGTGGTGTGGAGCGAGCGCGCAGCACTGATCCTGACGCGCCGCGCCGAACAACTGCGTGACCACGCCGGCCAATGGGCGCTGCCCGGCGGCCGCATCGAGATGGGCGAAACGCCGGAGCAAGCTGCATTGCGTGAGCTCTTCGAAGAGGTCCAACTGGTGCTCGACGCCAAGGCCGTGCTCGGCCGCCTCGACGACTACGTGACCCGCTCAGGTTTCGTGATCACGCCGATCGTCGTGTGGGCCGGTGCCGCGCGCGAGATCACGCCGAACCCGGCCGAAGTGCAGAGCATTCACCGCATCCCGATCGCCGAGTTTCTGCGCCCCGATGCACCGATGCTCGATGCGGGCGCCGATCCCACTCGCCCAGTGCTGCGCATGCCGGTCGGCGACACCTGGATCGCCGCGCCGACGGCGGCCGTGCTCTACCAGTTCCGCGAGCTCTGCATCGAAGGCCGCGCGACACGCGTCGCACACTTCGAACAGCCCGAGTTCGCGTGGAAGTGACGACGCTCGATCATTCATTCACTCATTCATGAAACTCTCTCAAGTCCTGTTCTCGCAAGGCTTCGGCGCACGGCGCGAGTGCGAAGGGCTGATCCTCTCTAGCCACGTCGCCTTGAACGGCGCCGTCTGCGACGACCCCTGGCTCGAGGTCGACACCGACGGGCTCGTGTTCACGGTGCGCGGCGAGCCCTGGCCGTATCACGCCAAGGCCCTCGTGCTGCTGCACAAGCCGGCCGGCTACGAGTGCTCGCAAAAACCCAAGCACCACCCGAGCGTGATGAGCCTGCTGCCGTTACCGCTGCGGGTGCGCGGCCTGCAGCCGGTGGGCCGGCTCGATGAAGACACGACCGGCCTGCTGCTGATGACCGATGACGGCGCACTGATCCACCGCCTCACGTCGCCGAAGAAGCACGTGCCCAAGGTCTACGAGATCGAGACCATCGATGCGGTGACCGAATCGCAGGTCGATGAGCTGCGCCGCGGCGTGGTGCTGCACGACGACCCGCTGCCGGTGCGCGCCGCCGATTGCGAACGCACCGGCGATCGCGCGCTGCGCATGACGCTGCTCGAAGGCAAGTACCACCAGGTCAAGCGCATGGTCGCGGCCACCGGCAACACGGTGCAGACCTTGCACCGCAGCCGCTACGGCGTGCTGACGCTGCCGCCGGATCTGGCGCCGGGGCAATGGCGCTGGCTGGATGGGCCGGCCGCGGTGCTCGGGCCGGCTTGACGGCCCTCAGTGCGCCTTGCTGCGCGGCTTGTTCGTCACACCCGGCGTGTGGAACGCGACCTGCTCGGCCTGCAGTTCGGCGTCGCCGGTGGCGAGCAGTTCCTTGCGCATCATCACCGCCACCGAGGCCGGGTTGATCTTGCCGTCGGGGTGCGCCGCGGCCTCGACCATCGCGCGGTAGATCGCGGCGGGCAACACCATCGCCAGCTCCAGACTCAGCTCGTTGGCCAGGTCGTAGTCGTCTTGCGCCGAGTTCTTGTCGAGCGTGCCGGCAATCACCAGGTAGCGCGCCACCTTCTCGGTCAGGTCGAGCTTTTCGCGTGCGGGAAAGTCTTTCATGGAGGGGTTCGCTTCTCTGGTTTCGGTACGACCCGGGAGTGTGCCGGAAACGTGGTGTTTCAAAGCGTGTATTCGATGCGGGTACCCTTGGCGCCCGCTTCACAGACCCCCTGCACCGAATGTTCGGCCGATCCAGAACCCTATTCTTCGATTCCTATGGCAGCCGGCGCTCGCGCTGGCGCTTGCCTCGCTGGCTGGTGCTGCTGCTGGTCGGCATCGCGATCGGCGTGGCCGGCATCGTCGTCATTCAGGAGCGCTACCTGCCGCCGCGCTTGTCGGCGGACGCATCGGTGAAGCTGAGCAGCGCACTCGAACAAGCGCAGGCAGATCGCGCGCGCCTGACCGCCGAGCTCGGCGACACCACCAAGCGCCTCGAGGCTGCGCTCGCCGACAAGAAGGCGTCAGTCGATGCAGCCGCCGCCAGCCGCGCGACCATCGATCAGCTCCGCGACGATGTGAGCTCAGTGGTCGCAGCCCTGCCGCCCGACCCGCGCGGTGGCGGCGTCGAGGTGCGCGCTGCGCAGTTCGCGCTGAAGGGCGGGCAGCTCGCCTACGACGTGGTGCTCACGCGCGAGCGCTCGGCGGGCAAGCCTCTGGCCGGTGTCATGCAGCTCGTGGTCGCCGGTGCATCGGCACGCGGCGCCGACACCGCTGTGACGCTCAAGCCGGTCGCGCTGTCGCTGGGCAGCCATCAGGTCGTGCGCGGCAGCCTGCCGCTGCCCGACGGCTTCAGGCCGCGCCAGACGACGGTTCAAGTGCTGGACCGCATCGGCGGCAAGGCCTTGGGCATGCGGGTGATCTTGGTCAAGTAAGGCCCGCGCGCGCGAGGCGCGCTGCTTCGATTCATGACGGATTCCGCACTGCGCCCGCGGCGTCAGTGCGTGTTGCGCAAACTTGCCGTTGCGCGGATCGGCCCGCCGCTAGAATCCGCGCCGAGCCCGATGTAGCGGTCGGCTGTCACGAGCGAGCCACTCTTTGCCGACATCCATGCGCTGGACTCTCACGCCGATCTTGCAGACCCTGCGCGGCGCCATATCTGGCGACTTTCGTCCGCTGGAGCAACTGGCGTCCAAGACCTGGGAGATCGCGCCCGAAGAGGTGCGAGCCGTGCCGCCCGCCTTCTGCCTGCCCGGCCAGTTCGACCGGGTCACCCAGCTGTCCCCATTCGCGTCGGCGCTGGAAGAGGAGCGTCGCCTGCTGCTGGGCTACGCCTCGTCCACGCACGGCGCCACGCGCGCACTGCTGATCGAGGACGTGGTGCTCGCAGACGGCGTGCTCTACAAAGGGTCGGCACGCATGCATCTGCACCTGCGCACCCGCCGCGTACCGCCGCTCGTCGCGGAAGAAGAAGACAGGCCGTCGGCGCTGTACTGCTCTTTCTCCGGCAACCGCTACTTCGGCAACTGGTTGATCGACGACTGCGCGGTCTACCCGCTGGCGCGCGAGCACGGCCTGCCGGTCGGCTCCTCGAAAGCAATCGCCCCCAGCACGCAGATGCTGCAATACGAGGCGCTGCTCGACATGCGGCCGCACCGCTGCGACCAGACCTGGTTCAAGCAGCTCGTGGTCTTCCAGGACATCGGTCAGAACAGCCACAAGCATCGGCGCTTCAAGAGCCTGGGCGACAAGCTGCTGCGCGGCCGCAGCTGGGCCGAACACCCGGGCGTGTTCATCCTGCGTGGCCAGGCCGGCGAGCGCCGGCTCCTGGTCAACGAGCTGCAGATCGCGGAACGTCTTCGGCAGTCGCGCGGCTTTCGCATCGTCGACCCGATGAACCACAGCGCGGCCGAGATCGTCGAGGTCTGCGCGGGTGCGCGTGCTGTCGTGGGCATCGAAGGGAGTCAGTTGGTGCACGGGCTGATGTTGCTCCAGCCCGGCGGCTCGTTGCTGACGCTGCAGCCCCCGAACCGGTACTGCTCGCTGTTCAAGAACCTGACCGATCGCGACGCGCAAAAATTCGGCATCGTGGTGGGAACACCGGTCGGGGACGGCTTCACGATCGACCCCGACGAGGTCGAGCGAACCCTGGACCTGATGGAGGCTGGCCAGCCTCAGGCGACCACGCTTTCAGCGACGGCGTCGTCGACGCTTTCATCGCGCGAGGATTGCACCGCCGATACGACGCCGCGCGTCGACACCGCCGATACCAGGTCGCGCGTCAACGCGTCCATCAGCTCGTAGCGCCGGCGGTACATGGCCCGCTTGTTGGGCGACATCTCGTGGGGCTCGCGTCGATGGATGCCGGTCCCCAATTCGAAGAAGCCGCCGGCGACCGCGACCGCGCCGTGCTCGTTCCAGATCTCGTCGTAGTTCGCAGAGATCAGGCCTTCGTGCCTGTCGCCGAAATAGGGGTGCCGGTGCACGCGCGCGTCGTCCGACACGAGGTAGATCGTCGACACGTTGGTCGCCGCGCCGATCATCTGGATCAGCGACACCATCACATCGCGGGGCCGCCAGCCATGGAGCTTCTTGGTGAGGTCCCGGTACAACTGCTCGATGCCCTGGGCGTGGCGACCCTGGATGCAGCCCACGTACAGAACCCGCTGCCCGGCCACGCGCCCGAACGTGAAGGCCAGCGAGTAGGCGCGAAAGCCCTCGGTGAAGAGATTGATCGTCAGCTCGCCTTCGCGCATGAACCAGTCGGGGCGATCGATCGCGATCGTCAGCCCCGGCATGATGCCGCTCAGGTCGGAGACGAGCACTCGCTCCTGGGTCCCGATGCGCAGCCCCGGAAAATTCTCCAGCTCGCGGTAGTGACCTTGCAGCGCCGAAAACCGCTGCGCGGCTGTCCAGCGCCGATTGACGTAGGGCCACATCGCAACCCCGATCAGATGCGGCCGCTCCGCCAGGGTTTGCGTCAGGTACTCCGACTTGCGCGACCCGGTCAGCTCGCTGATCTGCTTGAGTTCACGAGCGCAGCTTGCAAAAAAGCGCACCCGGGCGAGATGGCTTCGCAGACCCCTGCCAGGTATCGTGGCCAGCATGGCCAGCGCAATCAGCGCGATCCCACCAAACACGCGGTATTTCAATTTCATCGGTGACCGGCAGGCCTTGTCTTCGAACAGAACGGCGCTCGCGCGATATTGCGCGACACACGGGGGGCGAGCTTATCGGACAACCCGACCCTGTTGCGGGCTGTGCGCCCTCTGATTTTGTCGCACCCCCAGCTTGAGGGGCAACGCTGAGCAGTCTGTTACCCACGTCGGGCCATCGGGCTTTCCCGAGCGGCGCCGGACGCAGGTACGGCAGCGCTACTTCGACGAACGCACGCGGGGCCCTCAGGCCTGGTCAGCGAACGCACTCGTTCGTCGAGAGTGCCCTCCACCAGCCCCGATAATGCCGCGCATGCAAGTGTTTCGCGGCTTCCACCATCCGGGCATCGCGCCGGCGTGCGCGCTCACGATCGGCAACTTCGACGGCGTGCACCGCGGCCACCAGGCGATGTTGGCGCTGCTGCGTTCCGAGGCTGAGCACCGCGGCCTGCCGTCTTGCGTGATGACCTTCGAGCCGCACCCGCGCGACTACTTCGCCGCGCTCGCGAACAAGCCCGAGCTCGCGCCCGCGCGCATCGCCACGCTGCGCGACAAGCTCAGCGAGCTCGAACGCTGCGGCATCGACCAGACCATCGTGCTGCGCTTCGACCGCGCGTTCGCGAGCCAGTCGCCGCAGGCCTTCGTCGACGACGTGCTGGTGCGCGGCCTGGGCACGCGCTATGTGCTGGTCGGCGACGACTTCCGCTTCGGCGCCAAACGCGCCGGCGACTACGCGACGCTGGACGCGGCCGGCCCGGGCGCGGGCTTCGACGTCGCGCGCATGAACAGCTACGAGGTGCGCGGGCTGCGCGTCTCGAGCTCGGCCGTGCGCACGGCGCTGGCCGAGGGCGACATGACGCAGGTCGCCGCGCTGCTCGGCCGGCCCTACAGCATCAGCGGCCACGTCGTGCATGGCCGCAAGCTCGGGCGCGACCTCGGCTTCCCGACCTTGAACCTGCGCTTCTCCCACCCCAAACCCGCGGCGCTCGGCATCTACGCGGTGCAGGTGCACGGCATCACCGCCGACGCACCGCTCGACGGCGTCGCGAGCCTGGGCCGGCGCCCGACCGTGGACGACAGCGGCCGCGTGCTGCTCGAGGTCTACTGCCTGGCCTGGCCGGCGGCGCTCGGCGCCGAGGGGGGCTACGGTAAACTCGTGCGCGTGGACCTGCTGCACAAACTTCGCGACGAAGCCCGCTACGACGGGCTCGAGGCGCTGACGGCGGCGATCCAACAGGACACCGTCGATGCGCGCGCCTTTCTCGCGGCGCACGCGGCGCAGCACCGCCAGACCAGCCGCGACCGAATTATTTGACGGGCCACCCCGGGCCTGCCCTCTCAAAGCGCTGCCCGGCGCCTGCCGGGGACCCACCGCGCGCCCGATGCGCCACGGACAACGAATCCAACGAGCTCCACCCATGTCCACCACCGATTACCGCTCCACGCTGAACCTGCCCGACACGCCATTCCCGATGCGCGGCGACCTGCCCAAGCGCGAGCCGGGCTGGGTCAAGGAATGGTCTGACCAGGGCGTCTACAAGCAGCTGCGCGACGCGCGCATCGACCGACCGCGCTTCGTGCTGCACGACGGCCCGCCGTATGCCAACGGCACGCTGCACGTCGGCCACGCGGCCAACAAGATCCTGAAGGACATGATCGTCAAGGCACGCCAGCTCGCCGGCTTCGACGCGCGCTACACGCCGGGCTGGGACTGCCACGGCCTGCCGATCGAGAACCAGATCGAGAAGACCTTCGGCCGCGCGCTGAGCCGCGCCGAGGTGCAGGCCAAGAGCCGCGCCTTTGCGTCCGAGCAGATCGCGCAGCAGATGGCGGACTTCCAGCGCGTCGGCGTGCTCGGCGACTGGGAGCGGCCCTACCGCACGATGGACTTCGGCAATGAGGCGGGCGAGATCCGCGCGCTCAAGAAGATCATCGAGCGCGGCTTCGTCTACCGCGGCCTCAAGCCCGTGTACTGGTGTTTCGACTGCGGCTCGTCGCTGGCCGAGTTCGAGATCGAATACGCCGACAAGAAATCGCAGACCGTGGACGTGGGCTTCCTCGCCGCCGAGCCCGCGAAGCTCGCGAGCGCCTTCGGCCTGACGTCGCTCGACAAGGACGCGTTCATCGTCATCTGGACCACGACCGCGTGGACGATCCCCGCGAACCAGGCGCTCAACGTCGGCCCCGAGATCGAGTACGCGCTGGTCGACACCGAGCGCGGCCTGCTGGTGCTCGCGAGCGCGCTGGTCGAGAAGTGCCTAGCGCGCTACGACCTCGAAGGCACCGTGATCGCGACCGCAAAGGGCGCAGCACTCGCCGGTCTGAACTTTCATCACCCGCTCGCCCATGTCGACAAGGGCTACGACCGTCTCTCGCCGATCTACGTGGCCGACTATGCGACCGCGGACGACGGCACCGGCATCGTCCACTCGTCGCCGGCCTACGGCATCGAAGACTTCAACTCCTGCCGCGCGCATGGGCTCGCAGTCGAGGACATCCTGAACCCGGTGCAGGGCAACGGCGGCTATGAAGCCACGTTGCCGCTGTTCGGCGGCATGAACATCTGGAAGGCGGCGCCACTCGTCGCCGATGCGCTGCGCGACGCCGGCCGGCTGTTCGCGACCGCATCGCTGGTGCACAGCTACCCGCACTGCTGGCGCCACAAGACGCCGGTAATCTACCGCGCCGCGGCGCAGTGGTTCGTGCGCATGGACGAAGGCACGGGTGTGTTCGCGAAGAACCCGCCGACGCAGACCTTGCGCCAGCTCGCGCTCGCGGCCATCGAAGAAACAAGTTTCTATCCAGAAAACGGCAAGGCGCGCCTGCACGACATGATCGCGAATCGGCCCGACTGGTGCATCAGCCGCCAGCGCAACTGGGGCGTGCCGCTGCCGTTCTTCCTGCACAAGGACAGCGGCGAGCTGCACCCCGACACGATGGCGCTGATCGACCGCGCCGCGGGCATCGTCGAACAGGGCGGTGTCGAAGCCTGGTCGCGTTTGAGCGTCGAAGAGGTGCTCGGCGAGGATGGGGAACACGCGGCCTCGCAGTACACGAAGAGCAACGACATCCTCGACGTCTGGTTCGACTCGGGCTCGACCTTCTTCCACGTGCTGCGCGGCAGCCACCCCGGCACGACGAGCGGCTTCCTCGATGGCGAGCACGGCCCCGAGGCGGACCTCTATCTCGAGGGTCACGACCAGCACCGCGGCTGGTTCCATTCATCGCTGCTGATCTGCTGCGCGATGGAAGGCCACGCGCCGTACAAGGGTCTGCTGACGCACGGCTTCACGGTCGACGGCTCGGGCCGCAAGATGAGCAAGAGCCTGGGCAACGTGATCTCGCTGCAGGACTCAGTGCAAAAGCTCGGTGCAGAGATCATCCGCCTGTGGTGCGCCGCGACCGACTATTCGGGCGACCTCGGCATCGACGCGAAGATCCTCGCGCGCGTCGTCGATGCCTACCGCCGCATCCGCAACACGCTGCGCTTCTTGCTCGCGAACACCAGCGACTTCGATGCCGCGAAAGATGCGGTGCCGCTCGGTGAGCTGCTCGAGATCGACCGCTGGGCGCTGGCGCGTGCGGCGCAGTTTCAGCATGAGGTGCTGGCGCACTACGAGGTCTTCGAGTTCCACCCGGTGGTCGCGAAGCTGCAGGTGTTCTGCAGCGAAGACCTGGGCGCGTTCTACCTCGACGTGCTGAAGGACCGCCTCTACACGACCGCGCCGAACAGCCATGCGCGCCGCTCGGCGCAGACCGCGCTGTGGCACATCACGCACGCGATGCTGCGCTGGATGGCGCCGTTCCTGAGCTTCACCGCCGAAGAGGCCTGGAAGGTGTTCGCGCCCGACAAGACCACGTCAATCTTCGTCGAGACCTACGCGGATGTGAGCAGCTGGCGCGGCGAAGAGCTGCTCGCGAAGTGGGCCCGCATCCGCGCGATCCGCGATGTGGCGAACAAGGAGATCGAAGCGCTGCGCGCCGCCGGCCAGGTCGGCTCGTCGCTGCAGGCCGCGCTCACGATCGGCGCGAACGCAGCCGATCACGCGCTGCTCGCATCGCTCGGCGACGACCTGCGCTTCGTCACGATCACCTCGCAGGCCGTGCTCTCCGATGCGGCCGAGCTCGCGGTGCAGGTGACACCCTCGACCGCCACCAAGTGCGAACGCTGCTGGCACTACCGCGACGACGTCGGCGCCGACGCGGCCCACCCGACGATCTGCGGGCGCTGCACCAGCAACCTCTACGGCGCGGGTGAAACGCGGACGGTGGCATGAGCGCCGCGCCGGGCCGCCCCAAGCAAGCGAACGCCCCCTCGGGGGGCTCGGCGCGCAGCGCCGTGGGGGACCAATGACCATGGCGACTCAACGAAGCAATGCGGCCCTGCTGCCCTGGCTCGGCCTCGCCGCCATCGTCGTGCTGATCGACCAGTTCACGAAGACGCTGATCCTCGGTGCGTTCGAGAACAACGGCAGCCACACCGTCACGGCATTCTTCAACATCGTGCGCGTGCACAACGCCGGTGCGGCGTTCTCGTTCCTCGCCGGTGCGAACGGCTGGCAGCGCTGGTTCTTCGTCGGCCTGGGCGTGGCGGCCGCGCTGTTCATCGTCTGGATGCTGCGCAGCCACGGCGGGCAGCGGCTGTTCAGCTGGGCGCTGGCGCTGATCCTCGGCGGCGCGGTCGGCAACGTCATCGACCGCTTGATGCACGGCTACGTCGTCGACTTCATCCAGGTGCACTACGCCAACGCCTACTTTCCGTCGTTCAACGTCGCCGACAGCGCGATCACCCTCGGGGCCGCAATGCTGATCCTGGACGAACTGCTGCGCGTGCGCCGCGCGCGCTGACACGCGCCAGTCCGTCACAGCGGCCGCCTCAAGGTCCGCGCGTCGATGCCGATAGTTCCCGAGCGCACCTCGCGCATGGAACAACCGGTTTGGCGGACACATGACGACGACAGCAGTACAAGGCGCGGCGGCGGGTTTCAATGCGAGGGTGGCCACCCTCGTGTCGCGCATGGAGCTGGTCAGCGGCTACCGCGAATCGCTGCAGCGCCTGCAAGACGTCTGGGACCAGCTCACGCTGCTGGGCCAGATGAGCGGCATCGCCACCGACATCACCACCACCGCGGACGAGTTCCGCGCACTCAGCGCCACGCTGCTCGACTCGCTCGCGCAATCGCTGCTGCGCAACACGCTGCACCGCATGCAGGCGCAGGCCCAGGTGGCGATCGACATCCTGGTGCGCAACCTGTTCGAGCGCACCGCCGACGTCGGGTTTCTCGCGACCGACAGCGCGGTGCGCGACTTCCTGCTCGCGCCTGACGACGCGCCGGGCGCCGCGGCCCTGCGAGCGCGCTTCGAGGCCTATGTGGCCAAGTACTCGGTCTACGACGATGTGATCGTGCTCGACTCGGACGGCCGGGTGCGCGCGCGCCTGGACGGCAGCGCCACCGCCGATCGCTGCCAGCATGCGCTGGTCGCGCAGTCGCAGCGCGGCGATGCGCCGTTCGTCGAGTCCTTCGGCGCGATCGACGTGCTCGATGGCCGGCGCGGTCTCGTGTATTCGGCCGCCGTCCGCGAACCGCGCACGCACAAGCTGCTGGGCAGCCTGTGCCTGTCGTTCCGCTTCGACGACGAAATGAGCGCGATCTTCAATCACCTGGCACCCGTCGGCCCGTGCAGCGTCACGGTGCTGTGCGATGCCGGCGGCGCGGTGCTCGCCAGCTCCGACGTCTGGCACCTGCCGGTCGGCGCGCAGCTCGCGCCCGGCCGCGCGCGCGATCACCGGCTGTTCTTCGGCGGGCGCGAATACCTTGTCGCGTCGGTCTCGGCAACCGGCTACCAGGGTTATGCCGGCCCGGGCTGGACCGCCTGCATGCTGGTGCCGGTCGACCAGGTGTTTCGCGCCGAGGAACGCATCAGCGGCGAGACGCTGCCGGCCTTCCCGGCCGGCACGCTGAACAACAGCAGCCTGGTCGCCGACGAGTTGCGCAGCATCCCGCTGCAGGCGCGGCACATCCAGCGCGGCCTCGAGCGCTCGGTCTGGAACGGCGAGGTGCGCGGCCGCCAGCGCGCGGACAGCAGCAGCGGCTTCGGCGCCGTGCTGCTGCAGCAGGTCACGAGCACCGGCGCGCGCATCAAGTCGGTCATCGAACAGGCCATCGGCGACCTGCAGCAGTCCACTGCCACGGCCATCCTCGACGAGGCCAGGTCGTGCGCGGCCTTCGCGATCGACATCATGGACCGCAACCTCTACGAGCGCGCCAACGACTGCCGCTGGTGGGCGCTGGACGGCACGCTGCAGCAGGCGCTGGATGCGCCCGGCGCGGCGACCGTCGATGCGGCCGCGACCGTGCTCGCACACATCAACAGCCTGTACACCGTGTACGCATCGCTGCTCTTGCTCGACCCGCAGGGGCGCGTCGTCGCGGCCTCGAACGCGGCCGGCGAGGCGTGGGTCGGCCAGACGCTGGACGCCGCCTGGGTGCGCCCGGCGCTGGCCTTGCGCGACGGCCAGGCCCACGTGCGCTCGAGCTTCGAAGCCAGCCCGCTCTACGCCGAGCGCCTGACCTATGTCTACGCCGCGGCCCTGCGCTGCAGCGCCGGCAACGGCGCGGTGTCGATCGTGTTCGACAGCGAGCCACAGTTCGAGGCAATGCTGCGCGACACCTTGCCGAAGACCGCCGCGGGCGAACCGATGCCGGAAGCCACCGGCCTGTTCGTGACGCGCAGCGGGCTGACGGTGTCGAGCACCGATGCGCTGGCGTTCCCGGTCGGCCAGGCGCTCGCGTTCAAGAGCGAGCTCGGCGCGCTGGCGCGCGGCGAATCGCGCCAATGGGTGCAGGTGCTGAACGGCACGGTCTACGCGGCCGGCGCGTCGATGTCGCGCGGCTACCGCGAGTACAACAGCGCCGACGCGGTGCATGACGACGACGTGGCCTGCCTCGTGCTGATCCGCGTCGGCGCCAGCGAGGCCACAGCCGAGCACGCTGGTGCCGCCACGCGGGTGAGCTTGGCCGCGCCGTCGAAGAGCGAAGCCGGCGCGCGCCAATTGGCCAGCTTCTATTGCGCCGGCGAATGGCTGGCGCTGGACGCCTCGGGCGTCGTCGAAGCGATCGACGTCGCACAGCTCACGCTGCTGCCTGGCAGCCCGGCCTCGGTCGCCGGGATGGTGATGCACGGCAACGAAGCAGTGACCGTGATCGACCTGCGCACGGTGCGGCGTGCTGCGCCGCGCGGCCGGGCCGAGACGCAGGCGCCGGTGATCCTGTGCAAGGGCCGCGGCCGTTCGACCTTCGGCCTGCGCGTCGACGAACTCGGCCAGGTGCTCGACATCGCGTCGTCGGCCGTGCGCCCGCTCGCCGGCTACCTCGCGACCCACGACCGCCACGCCGAGGGCGTGCTGTCGTTCAGCGGCGCCAACGACCGGCACATGCTCACGCTGCTCAGCATCGACGGGCTCGCCAGCGAATTCGCCGCCGCCCGCGCCGCCTGACGCAGCGTTCGTCCTCAGGGGATCAACACACTGCAGCCGGTGGTCTTGCGCGCTTCCAGGTCACGGTGCGCCTGGCGGACATCGGCCAGCGCGTAACGCTGATCGATCCTGATCTTGACCTGGCCGCTGGCGACGACCGCGAACAGATCGTCGGCCATCGCCTGCGTGGACTCGCGCGTCGCGATGTGGGTGAACAGCGTCGTGCGCGTCAGGTACAGCGAGCCCTTCGGCCCGAGCATGCCGGGCGCGATGGGCGGCACCACACCCGAGGCGTTGCCGAAGCTGGCCATCAGGCCGAACGGGCGCAGGCAGTCGAGCGACTTCTCGAAAGTGTCCTTGCCGACCGAGTCGTAGACCACCTTCACGCCCTGGCCGCCGGTGATCTCCTTGACGCGCGCAACGAAGTCGTCGGTTCGGTAGTTGATCGCAAACGCGGCGCCGTGCGCCAGCGCCAACGCGCACTTCTCGTCGCTGCCCGCGGTCGCGATCAGGCGCAGGCCGAGTGCCTTGGCCCACTGGCAGGCGATCAGGCCGACGCCGCCCGCCGCCGCATGGAACAGCACGAAGTCACCGGGCTGCAGGCCTTGGACCGGCAGCGTCTTGCGCAGCAGGTATTGCGCCGTCAGCCCCTTCAGCATCATCGCCGCGCCGCTCTCGAACGAGATCGCGTCGGGCAGCTTGACGACGCATTTGGCCGGCATCACACGCCGCAAAGAGTAGGCGCCGGGCGGGTTGCTCGCATACGCGGCGCGGTCGCCGGCCTTCAGGTGCGTGACGCCCTCGCCCACTGCCTCGACCACGCCCGCGGCCTCCATGCCGAGCGACAGCGGCATCGGCAGCTGGTACACGCCCGAGCGCTGGTACACGTCGATGAAGTTCAGGCCGCACGCATGGTGGCGGATGCGGATCTCGCCCGGACCGGGCTCGCCGACTGGCAGATTGACGAGGTGCATCGCATCGGCGTCGCCGTGCTGGTCGATGCGGATCGTGGGGCTGGTCTGGGTCATGCGAGTCTCCGGCTCTTTGAAGAAGCCGTATCGTGCCAGCATCGCCCTTTTCTTGCTGGCACCGCCCTTGAGATGTCAGCCGTATTCGATCCGGTCGCGGCCGAGTTTCTTGGCTCGGTAGAGCGCCTTGTCGGCTCTGGCGACGAGTTCCTCGACGCTGACTTGCACCGCGGCGTCGACCCCGGCCACCCCGAAGCTGCAGGTCAGCGATATCCGTTGCTCACCGCCGATGTCCATGGGTGTGTCGGAAACGATCCGGTGGAACGCTTCGATGCGCGCGCGGTCCTCCATCCGGTTGGACTGCAAACCCGGCAGCACGATGATGAACTCCTCGCCGCCGTAGCGCCCCACCGTGTCGTACGCACGAGTGACAGCGACGAACCGCCGCGCCAATTCCTTCAGGATCTCGTCGCCCGCCAGGTGCCCGAAAGTGTCGTTGACGCGCTTGAAGTGATCGGCGTCGGCCATCACCAGGGTCAGCGGCTCGCCCTGGCGCAGGGCACGCGCCAGCTCGGTCTGGAGGAGGTCGGTGAGCGCGCGCCGGTTCCACACGCCGGTCAGCCCGTCCTTCAATGCGAGTTCGCGCATCTGCTCGCGCGAGCTTTCGAGTTCGCGCGTGCGCACCTGGACCAGCTCCTCGAGACGCGCCTGATTCAGGCGCAGCGCACGCACTCGCCAGCGATAGAACAGGACCGCCGCCATGCCTAGCAACAGCAGGCACGCGACATAGAAGCCCGTGCTGCGCCACCACGGCGGCAGGATCTCGAGCTCGACGAATGCCGGCGCCGACTGGGTCTGCAGGTCGTCGTTCTGCGCCATGATTTCATAGCGGTAGTGGCCGGGCGGCAGCGCAGGGTACGTGACCTCTGCCGCCGCAGTCGCAGACCATTCGTCGTCGAGGCCCAGCATCCGATGCCGAAAGCGATACGCGCGCGGGCTGTCGAAGGACAGGCTCACCGCCCGGATCGTCAACGCACCGCGCGTCCAGGGCAGCCATGCATCGGCGCCGAGCTGCAAGGCTTGGCCGTCACGGCTCACGCTCTCGATCCGCACCCGCAAGGCCGGCAGATCGAACAGCGTCTCCGGCTGCGCGACATGCGACGCACCGCGGCTCGTGCCGATCCACATCGACCCGTCGTCGTCCTCGTAGAGCGCACTCTGGTTGCAGTCGTTCCAAACCAGGCCGGCATCCTGGTTCAGGTGACGGGAACGCGCGCCGTTGAAGACGAAAACGCCATCATCGGTGCTGACCCACAGCCACCCGCGCTGGTCCTCGTGCAGCGACATCACGTGGCGATCCGCCAGCACCCGCGACACGGCCTCGTTCCGAACGGGAGCCGCAGCCGCCGATCCGAGTTGCCAGACGCCTGGCAGGCCGCGCCCACCCACCAGCCACACGCCGCCCTTCGCGCCGCAGGCCAGCATGCCCTGCTCCGCGGACGGCTTGTCCTTGTCGGCGCGAGCCGGGAGCGCCATCGGCACGAGTTCGGCGTCTTTCCAGCGCAGCAGCCCCAAGCTCGTGGTGATCCAGACCTCGCCCGGCACACGCTCGCAGACGTCCGTGGCCTGCGGGTCGGACGCCGGGCCGAAGCCGGCCACCTTGTCGTCGACGCGGCGAGGCGCGTTGTCGCCCGCCGGCAGATCGATCACGAAGACGCCATGCTTGGTGCAGATCCACAGGCGGCCGCTCGAATCCACATAGACGCGAAAGATCAGCGGCAATGCCGCCACCACCGACCGCACCCGGGTACGCGCATCGATCTTCATGAGCGCACCGGTGAACGTGCCGATCCAGAGGTTGCCCGCGCGGTCGCGGGCCAAGGAGCCCGCCTGATGGGTGTCGGCGCCGTCACCGGTGCCCACGCGCCGGGCGGCGCGCTGCTCGCGGTCGTCCAGCCACACCGTGCCTGCGCCGGTCCCGATCAACAGCCGCCCAGGCCCATCACGCATGAACGACCAGACGTCGTCGTGCGGCAAGTTCTCTCGCGTCGTCCACGCCGAGAAGTGGCGGTATCCGACCCATCGGACTACGCCGCGGCCACTCGTCCCCAGCCACACCCCACCATCCCGGTCGGCGAGGATCGCGTTGACACCC
>Ga0307515_10011683_pt1 | contig 16628 bp, 13 predicted proteins | sample 17_EM_MG_FD_194513 | JGI IMG/M metagenome (GOLD analysis project Ga0307515, IMG submission 194513) | Populus trichocarpa ectomycorrhiza microbial communities from riparian zone in the Pacific Northwest, United States - 17_EM | ecosystem: Host-associated > Plants > Roots > Unclassified | place... | reverse complement strand
GGATTGCTGGGTCACGTGGAGTTGAGGGTTAGTAAGAATTTATGCAAAGGGGCGGGCCTGCCAATCATCTACGAAGCGGCTGAGGCACCTGAGATAAAAGTCGGGTTGGCTGGAAAGTGGCTAGCACGTGATTGCATCGTATCCAGATGTCGATCTGCAGATCGACGTTTTCAACATCAAAGAACCCCGAATACGGAGGTCGCTGCCTAAAGTTCTTGCACCTTCCTAATTAGGAAGTTAACTTGCTAACTCTATTAATATATTATAATTTTTATATTTTTATATTTTTATATAAAATTCTATAGGCATTATACAAGTTCTAAATTAAAATTATTACATAATTAATAGTATTAAAGTAGTTATTATAACTTAAATTATATAGAATTTTATTAGTGCTGAAAATTACGCACTTGTAGCGAGATCGTGTCTAAATTTACGTAGGGCAGGCTGATAGCTGCGCACCCGTGATTGCGCGTGCGCAGTCGCTTAACTTCCTAATTAGGAAGGTGCAAGAACTTTAGGCAGCGACCTCCGTATTCTTGCGAAGATATTCATCTCTGTACGAAATCATCCAAACAGGAATGTTCTTCGCAACTGGGATATCTAAACATGGTTGGCGTTCCTCGAAGTAGTGGATGTAGCTTTTGTATTAAACGTCGAGTCAAGGTCTGTTACTCTAAAGCGTGTTTTCGCGATTTAGGCACTCTAACAACTGGTGCTGTTAGTGTGATGAGACCCGCCCCGCGTGCTCACGATGTCAAAAATATGGTGCCGAATGCCCTGGATATGAGAAAGATCTCAAGTTCGTGGCAGGGAAGAACCGCCGCTCTCGACCGCAGAATCGACTTGTTAGGATATCTCAAGGTAAAGATAGCAAGGCGAAGTCATCTTCGACCATCTCAAACGATGGCCCCTCCGGCTCTCCAAAGGAAGCATTGGCCCTGCACGGAACGACACCGGAAACTACTATCCCAGTCACCATATCTTCACCTAACCTCTACCCGGTCCAGTATCTATCTTTTCTCATAGAAGATATATCATGGTCCAACTCAGCCATAACTGATGTTTTGTTTATGCGTCGCTGGCTATCCTGTATTACAACTCGTTTAGGAACGAGTAATACTCTGGATAAGGCGATTCGCTGTTTTACAACTCATTACTTTGGAAAACTGTCCGGCAACGAGCAAATGGTTCGCTATGGCCGATCTGCCTATGGCGAAGCTCTGTCAGGTCTCCAAAGGACTCTGAATAGTTTTCCAGACGTGACATCATCAGAAACGCTCTCCGCCGCAACGCTTTTGTGCCTCTATGAGGTAGGCAATGTCTACATGATTACATTGGACAATTACATTGATGCTGATTTTTTTCGTGATAGCTCTTCGCGCCTACCGAGCATGACGCCTGGATGAAACACGCAGATGGGATTGCCCGACTGATTAGGCTCCGAGGCCCCGAGCGGCACCGGAATGAGTTTGATAACACTGTGCTTATATTTATTAGAAGCATATTAGTACGTTGCATGGTTTGATTCGGACTGCCACCCCCATCACTTTAGCCTCCCCCAAATTGGCCGTCCTAAACGCCTCACGGCCGCTAGCGCTTTAATCTTTTAATGTAGCCTGACTTGCCTATAGATTATGGAAGCCTTGTTCTCAGGCAAAGATTGCTTCCTAGAGGCGGAGGAATGGCACTCTATCACCGCAGATACTGTCAATCAGCGTGCCCCTTCTCGGCTTTGCCTCCTGATAGAAGAGTTTTCCAAATACCAAACTATGTTTCCAAGACTAGTTAAAGAAGCATACGCGGCAAGAGAGGCATATGCTGCTGGCTTAGTCAACCCAATGGAGGTGCTATCTCTCGTAAATCGCACCCTTAACCTCCACTGTCGCCTTCTCAATTGGTATGAGAAATTCACAGCTATTGTCGATCCTCCTGAAGAAGTCCTATCCTCATTGGATGATCACTTGTATCCTGTGGTCTATCGTTATTCCAACCCTACAATTGCAACAGTATTTTGTGGCTACTACGCCACCGTTATTATTCTTCATGAGGTCCTCAGATTCTGCCACTACGATGTAGATTATACCGTGAAGACGTCGATTCTCATGGATAACATCTGCAAGTCTATGGAATACATAGATGGGACAGGAATGCTGGGTCCCTATAGAGTAGGATTTGCTCTTCGAGTTGCCTACGAAGTAGCACCTGCTGAGACAAAACTCTGGATCAAGAACTGGTTGGGACGTTTTAATAAAATCTTTGGAGCAGTAGACCCGCAACATTATCCGACATAATCGAGGCTAGCAAACCCAAGATGTATCACCCAGATTTCCCTGGACATCAAGTCACTGGATTGGCTGATTACATTGAAATATCTCGAATACAGTCTAAATTTCCCTCTCGAAATCTCTTCACATACCTTATAAACCTTACGTTCGAGCAGAGTTCTTATCCACACTGTCATCCACAGCATGTCCAACAAACATGGAGTGATCCAAACGCACCTCTGCAGAATCATCTCGTCTCGCTATCGGCAGTCTTAGAAACCTCCGAGAGCCAAACTCCAAAGGTTCAACCACAATTCCCGCAGCCATCAACAGAAGTAAGATCAGCACCTCCACAGCCAGCCCCATTCCAGCAAGGAAACGCCAGTCTCCCAGTACAGTACTGAATTTTATCGATCCGAATTCAACCAACACAAGGTATACCACCCTTACGGTGTAAAGCGGAAGCGTCGCGACTGTCAACCGCAAACCCAGTTGCCCGGATGCATGAAGCGATTTTTTATAACTGGTGGCGAAAATGAAGATTAAGATGCTGCCAACGTAGACGAAGGTCGCAAGCAGCACTAGGCCTCCGACTTTAAGAAGTGTGGTGTTCAGGATGCAGCCTGCGACGACGAACAGAACAGCAGCCGCTATTATAGGCAATCGTGTGAGCCTCAGACACGTTTCCAGGAGCTTTGGGTAAGCCGTATTCTTGTCGTACTCGTCGCCGGCGTGTCCGCTATTGTGAGAAATGCTGTTAGCAACCGTGGACGAAGAGAGCAGCAAGAAGATTAAGCGGCGGGTTGAAAAAAGACGTACCAGCGTAGCAAGACCAAACTCAATTCCCAAAGCAGAGGTGACGTACCGACACTCTGAAGGATGACTTCCGCAACCACGACGCTTTTGGCGGGGTCCTTTGTGGAGATGTAAAGGGCAAAGCCAATGATACGAACTGTATGGACACGATTTACGTTAATATTGATTATCTGGATGGCATGTTGACAGGAAAACTTACTTTGGCAAAGTATCGCAAGTATGCTAAACCAGGCTCTAAAAAAGCAGCGGATGGGATGTCTGCGGTGCTTGTGATGTATATTCCAGTGCTGCCATTCTTGCATGAGCTTGATAAAAAACTGAAATGGTAGGATGGCGCCAAAGATTGCGATTTCTGCAATTGCAAGATTGTGGCGGGCCGGTGAGGTGGGAAGTTCAACGTGGTCAGGAAGATTGAAAGACATTGTAGTTATACTACTCTACGGCTAAGATGTGGAGGTGTATTTGGTTGGGCCAATATTGAGATAGATGCTATGATAGTAAGGAAAGGAGTTCGATGCAAAGTATGATGTTTGTGAACATTTTATGGGTGCGGGTTGCCCTCTATATACCCTCTCAACCAAGTATCCCGGATGCCCAATTGAGCTATATACCACGAGTCTGCCTTGATATGTAGAACAGCCTTATGAGCCACACGTCGTATTCCACATTTTTCTAGCAAGGAGATTCGCTTTCTCAATCTTTCCAGCTCTTCAAAGACTCAGCGTAGATAGCAGGAGCGACACTCCAAGGTCGTTGTATAAGGCCGTATCTGGACTAGCGCGTTTTAAGCGCAGAGCAGAAACCGCCCGACAGCTGCATTTTGCTTGGGTTTCAGGGATGCGCTACCACGGGGTTGGCGATCGGAAACTATAAAAATCAGGGTCTAGGCAACTCTTGTGCGTTGATCAAAGGCTGTGCAATTTCATAGGCGAGCTCGCGATATAAATCCCGTTTAGGATCGTTAGCGTGAGCGGGTTGGTGGCCTTGGAAATTCCGACCTCAGAACACGTGCACATTGTCTATGCGCTACATGTGTGGGCGAGGGCTTTGACCGAATGAGAATAATGGCATGCGGGCGGCGGCTACAAATGGTTGTCCTGTGACAAATATGCCTTACTGCTGCTTAGAAAATACCTCTTGAATATCCCAACAAGCCCCAACGACAAAAAGGACTTAGCTTATAATATCGACCATAATTAGATTTAGCTATGGCAATTACTTCAATTTTATAGCCCGAGCCGGACCTGAAGATCGAATTTCACGATTACCTTCCAACCCAGAGTAACAGTTCCACCAATCCGCCTCGAATAACTTCCTACCAACGCCGTTTTATTTTGTATACTTGTCAGACTATTATCAAGCAGCATTCCGAATTACGAAGCTAACCATAATCTGATACTCTTCCGTTACGCCTCTGTCTCGATGCCTGTGTCGCGTTCGTTGTACTTGAAGGCGCTTGCTACGTGTTGCTGGCCGTGCTCAACTTTATGCTTCATCCATTGAACTGTCCTGGGTCCCTGAAAATAACAAAGTAATGTGAGTACAAGTTCCTCAGTAACCCTCTGAACTCTTTTATGATGTTTAAGACTCACCTTCCACTGCATCAACCCCCTATTTCTGCGATTAAGTTGCTTCCGATGAGCTTTGTAGTCTTTGATCTGGTCTACCATCCCTCTCTTCCCATTGGACTCCAAGCTCTCACTACTAGCCCCACTACGTGTTGTGGGTGTCATTTCACCCGCTGAATCAGAGGCGGAGTCGGAGTCGGAGTCACTACCACTCTCTCCATCACTCTCGGCCTTGCTATCTTCATCATTGAAATCCATCCCATCATTATCGGCGCAGGTATCCAACACCTCCATCACATCTCCCAAGTTGATGTCTTTGCTGGCTAGCTTACTACGGTACCCACTCAGCCCGCTCCAGAACGTCAATTTTATCTCGATTGAGCCAACTTTTTCACCATATTCCTCCAAACAATTTGTCTCTGCGCGTTTGAGGTTGCCTTTCCAAACTGGCAGCTTGATCGACTGTTCCTCGTTGTCTGGAATGTCCTTGAGCCAGAGCACTGCAAAGGCTGGCGTATGATCCAGCATTGTCGACGCCGTGCGGAATTCGACCATGAGTGGTGTGCAATATCTCTTCCGCACCGGGAGACGTAGCGTATGACCCCGCTTGCTCTTCCATACACCTTGGCCTTCGGACCGCAGCTTGCCTCTAGCGAGAGTTGTCCGCACTTTGATTCTCATGCCTTGTAGATCATGTGGCAGATCACTCGACCTTATCTCTGGTGCCACTTCCACGGTGCCGTAGTCCCATCCAAGCAATGATTTTGGAGCTTGAAGCTGTATGGAACGGAAAACAAGAGAGATGCGAGCACGACCGTAACCAATGCCACCGGAAAGTGGGAAGTAACCGTTGATTTGCGAGCGATGGGCAAACAGCTTGTTGAGAGGGAGGTATACTACGCCAAGGAGGGGGTCGTCTTCGTGCACGCGAGCATCTCTCACACTGATATGAATTTCGGAGTTGCGGAAATCCCGAATGAAACGTTCACAGCCAGCGTTAAACTATGGGATGTATTAGTAAATTATAGGATAACGAGTTTAGAAAACCCACGAATGGTTTCGCATTCTTAGGCTTCGTTCGGGTCCTGAAGATTTTCTGATGGTTGAGAATTATGGTACAATAAGCGCTGGGGAGGTCATCGCCTTCTTCTTCCTCGCCGCTAGCGTCTTCATTCGTGCTAACTCGGTTCTTGTTAATGGATTCTAATTCGAGGCTTGTTATTTGATGAATCTGAACAGAAAGTATGCCACTAGGGTACTCTTGCGGTGGAGGTAAGCCGATGATGAGTTGATCTTGACGTGCCTGTAGAACTTAGTACCTTCGCCAGCTACACAATGTATAGAATTCATCTTACCTTGAAGTCCTGTGCCTTTTGTTGCTCAATTTCGGCAGATTCATCTTTCCTAGCCTCTCGAAGTTTTCGGCCGGCTTCCTCGTATACTTTCGCTTTTAGCTGGTCAATATTTTTGACACTGGGATCTTCTTCTTGATGCGCAAGCTGAGAGTCTGTGATTCTCTTCTTCGAGAAATACCCAACACTCCAATCAAGCTTCCCTGGCATCCCCTCTCCAGCCTTGAGTGACTTAAATCCGTCTTGTCTATCACACATCTTCCCATTTGTATGCGAATCGCGCATAAGATGCTTGATATCAACCTCAATACGACCAAGGTCATCGTCTGCAGTAGTGCGATCTGAATCCCACAACTGAACACGAAGACGGTCATCCACATTAAGCTCCTCGGGCGTGACTAGGATAAAGGCGGTTTCATCCCAATGAGGCTCCATCTCTGATATTAGAACCCGCGTGGACCAAAGAGGTTTCCCGAACTTCGCCCACCCAACAGAGACGTAAGGGTCGGCGGATCCCTTTTTGATCCCAGCGATGCCAGCATCACCCTCTTTGAAGTCAAATGCACGCTTGATCCGCACAACAAACACGCCTCGAGCTACAGTATCTTTCTTGAAATCATCACCAACAAGCATGTCTTTGAGATCAAGAGTCAAGCTTTTGGGAGCTACGTACTCAGCCATGGCAGCGTCAACCGAGCTCTGGACGAATCTTGAGATCAGAGGTAGATCCATGATATTAGGGCCTCTTTTTATTAATGGAATGCATGAAAGGTCAACCTTGGGTTGGCCAAGGAAGGTAAGCGTGCAGAGAGAGAAAAACGGCGGGTCTGGCGTAAGTTGAATTCGCAGACGTAGAGTCCCGACAATGCCATGTAACTCAACCCATACAGCTAGCGATTGTTAGTATAAAATCAATCGGAGATTAAACTTTCAAAATCGGAGCCCAATAGGGAGTACTTACGGAACTTTACATTCGCTGGGAGGTAAAACGCAAGGTAAAGATGTGCGTTTTTTGCCCGGTTCCGCATGCCCCTTTTCCTAGTTCTTGGACGGTATGCAAAAGCAATCTCGACATTAACAAAATCACCTTCTTCAGCTTCCATGCCTTCCACAACGTTTTCATTCTTTCCTTTATCCTCGTTCCTAATGCCCCTCTTTTCTTTAGAATTGTCGTCTTCTGATTTGTCTTGAACTTCTCCTTCCCCAGGAACAGTTCTATCGCTGTTATTCATCTCGCTATTGCCAGACCGCAGTTTACCGTCTTCTGATACGGCTTTCGCAGCAGCGCCAGTTGGTAGCCATCGAATTCCAAGGATACGCAATGCTTCGCTGCCTTGGCCAATGTCGTCAACACTGACCATTCGGACCATTCTTGGCAAACTTACTTGCATAACATCCTAAGAATCGTCAACTACGAAGCCTGGTTAGTTAATTATAGGACCTACCTCCAAAGTGTCGGCTACACTAATGAATAAATCAGGGTTGACGAGAGGCCAAATGGATGCAAGAAGCGAATTAAGCCATTGTGTAGACTCGGCAGTCTCGGATTTCGCCAATTTATTTCCCTGGTGTCTTTCAGCTTCCCAGATCTCATCCTCCCAAACGCCTTTGATTCTGTTCTCAGTCCATTGCTGCATGCCCAGAATGATTGCAGCGGAAACACCCAAAGCAACAGCCAATTCTATGGAAGTGGATATCATTCCTGAGATGCCTGTAGTGCTTCGGACAACCTGTGAAACGAGGATAATGATAGTCAATGACGTTGCTACGATTCCTAGGCCAGTCGTAATAGCAGTTTTATACACTTGCGTTATCTCATCTCTAGCGGCTGCGAACTCCGGCGGAGGAAAGAGCATCTCCATTGCTTCGTGAGCTTCTTGTGCTTCCGATTGCTCACCTCGCAATTGACGATTCTTTTTGTTCTTTGCGTCACTGCCAGTCGCCGAACGAGGTTCTGTACCTGGAGGGCCGTTCTCTGTTGTCCTCTTCAAGTCTTCGGCAGTAAAGTCGTGGATGATGACTGGCAGATGCGTAACAGGATCCGTAACCTCCCTTTCCGCACGGTCTCCCTTTCTCTTTTCCATAGTTTTCCTCTTCAGTTTGGGGTCTTGTTCATTCGACAGAGCCTGCGATGTGTCTTTAGCGGCATCGTCGTGCTCATCCTGGTCTTGCTTCTGGTCCAACCTATCATGTTGTGTATCGGAATCCTCCTCTTGGTCATCTGCCACACCCTCATCTTGTCCAGCATTCTTGTTTTCGCTCTGGTATGGTTGTTCGGACCCGTCTGCAGGAGCCTCCTCGCCATATCGATATCGGCTTGCTGTATCCCCAATATGATGCGATTTGCCTTCTGATTCCTCTTCCTGGCCGCCGAAGCTTTCCTGCCGTTGCTGCTTCTCCTCTTGATATCGCCGGATGGTTGGGATGGGGTGGTGAGCTGTATAGGGGGCTCTGTGATCTCGTCGGCCGGTTTCTGTATTTTCATTGCCGGACATTGGGTGCGGTCTAGCGGGACTTGTTCGTGAAAGCTAGTAGAGCTCGGTAAACCCGGCTCTATTGATGTGCCTATGATGTTAGGCCTTCACAAGCTCCAAAAATTATCAAGAAGCCTCAGAAAGAAATGGTAGAGTTTGAACGTAGATTTGGATTGCGTATGTACAAAAGTGTGAATTGCCATGATAGAGAGTTGCTCCAAAAATACCAAGGCTTCCCAGGCGACATGGCCCCAATTGGCGTCGTATCATCGAAAGTAAAGAGATGACGTTGTGGAAGCCGGTTTTCGCGTGGTTGACAAGGGGGTGATCCTAGTCACGTGCGAAACGTTGAAACACCAGTAACGTAAACCATAAGCGAGCGCTCCACCCAAGCGAGCGCCCCATCTTAAAACTCACCAAAAATTAGAAAAATCGCACGTTAATATCTTGACAACTACCTAACAATAAATTCTAATAATTTAGATATAGGCTTTTATATATACTCTATAGCTTCTATTAAGGTTATATAATAAATAGTTTAGTAGTTTTTAAGATATTAAAATCTAGTAGCTAAACTCAGGCTAAATTACTATATTTTAAAAACTACTAAACTATTTACTATATAACCTTAATAGAAGCTATAAAGTATATATAAAAGCCTATATCTAAATTATTAGAATTTATTATTAAGTAGTTATTAAGATATTAACGTACGATTTTTCTAATTTTTGTAAGTTTTAAGATAGGGCGCTTACTTAGGGAGCGCTTGCTTATGGTTTATATTATAGGGAGATTTTAAATTTAGTACGCGCCTAATCTCGCCTAATTGCTATTAACTATATATAGCAATCGTAGCGAACGCTGTAAGAACTTCAAAGCTGTCTACGCTCTATAATATAGTTATCTTTATTAAATATTATAAGGTTCCCACCTATACGATAATACTAAATTTAAGCGCTGTATTTGCGTTTTAGTAGCTGTTATAAGTCTATAATATAGGTATAGGCATAGGTATAGCCGGGGGGGAGGAAAGGAAGAAACTTTAATAAGTTATTAAAAGGGAGGAGTTATACTCATTTCTCCTAGATAACTAAAATAGCCCTTACGTATAGCTATAGGCGTTTACTACAATTACTATATATAGTTAGTAGCAATTAAGCGAAATTAAATAGCGTATAAAAATCGTAGCTTACCTTAGGGGGGGGTGGAAGCTAGTTATAAATAAAGCTGTATAGGGTTATGTACGACTAGCTTTACCCCCCCTTTAGTAAGTAGTTAAGATTTTAAATTCAGTACTCGTATCTAATCTCGCTTAATTGCCACTAGCTATATATAGTAATTATAGCGAAGCCGTATACTTGGCTACTTCTGGCAATTAGCCTTCTTCTATAGTGTTATAATCTTTATTAATATCGTAAGGTTTCCACCTATATAATATTACTAAATGTCTATATAAGTAGAGGTTGTAAATTGTATTACGCGTAAAGCGTATGCAGTAGGGGCCGTATGGCGTAGCGTAGGTTACCTAACTACCTACGGCCCAATAGATAGCCCGACCTTTACTACCCCTTTCTTTCTCTTTTAGTAGAGAAGAGAGAGACGAATAAAACAAAGAACCAGTTACCACATATTGCAATTGCAGTACCCCAGGTAATACCGACACTAATTAGTAATATCACAGATCAGAATCTGGTGTTATTACAAAGAGAGATAATACGCGATCGCTCCTACTAAGGCCCGTCAATCTCGTCGCGTTTGCTAAGGAAAACCCTTCCTACCAAGGCCCTGGGAACTTAAAGAACTGGCTCCTACTAAGGCTTCGTCTGGTTCGCGTCTATCACACAAATTAATACCCAGTACGACCTCTTTACTAAGTGCTAGTACCCCTAGTAGCTTCGGCAGCATCCTATAACCCAGCAGCGTCAGTAGCACCCCTACCTACACCACGATCTACGCTAGTTAATTATATCCGATATAGGAATTTAACGTCCGGACTAGGGTAATAGGATTACCCTAACTAATAAGACTACCGCAAAAGATATTACTAACTATATTAACTTTAAAATTAATAAGTATACTAAGCGTAACTTTAAGGATAAAAGCTTATAGGAATTATACTAAGAGGACTTTAATAATTTTAAGGTATAGATATTTAAGGATGCTTATAGGTCCGCAATTAAGGAACTTAAATAACTACTCTAACGTAATGGAGTATAGGTCTTTAATAAGAAGAGTAAGTTAATACTATAAGCACTATATAACGTCGCCTATGAGGACGACTCTACGGAATAGTTAGATGTAGAAATTAAGCTATTTATTAATAACGAAGGACCCTTTAATTTATACGTTATTAACCGCCGCCTTAAATTACGTTTATTAACTCCCTTAATATTATCTACTACCCTAACCCTAGCTACCTTAAATAACCCTCCTTCTACGGTTAAGCCCCCCTCGCCTATAAATGTTACGGCTCCCTTTACGAATATTACGGCTCCCCCTACGAACGTTATAGCTCCTCCTATAAAAGTCACAGCCGCTATTAACTACGGTAGAGACTTAGTAACCCTAGTAAAGATATATATAAAGGAAAGCAAATATAGTAGAGAGGATAATAACTTTAACTGTAAGCTTATAATTTTTAACAACTTTTATAACAGAGTTAGTATACCATAAGAGGCAAAGATTAAAGGCTTTCCAACAATGCTATATGGTATTACTTTTAATTTCTACTATAAAAATAAGGTAACCTATACTACCTTTAATAGCATCTGTAATGCTATATGTAACTACTTTAAAGGACCAGAATATAAGTATGGAATTTTAATAAAGTAAAATGCTATAACTCTTAAGATAGTAATAATAAAGAGCGAAGGCAAGTCTATAGAGAACTGCTTATAGCTATTACTTAACAACCTCTGTTACTTATAGCATGGTTTTAACGCCAACCTCTATAATAATGACTTCCTCTATAATAAGCTTATCGTCGCTTACTAAGACGTTGCTACTTACTAGGCAGCTTACTCTAACCTACCTATTATACCTACTAGCCTTATAAACAGCCTATAATCGTTAATTATTACTTATAGGAAGATTAATAGTACTATAGGACAGCCCGCCAACGTATTCTTTACTAACCGTTGCTACTACCGACCGATATCCTAACTAAGTTTATTAAATAATCGTTACGGCAATAATGCTAGGACGTGCTTCGTGTGTAAGAAAGGAGACTATTAGTTAACTAAGTATACTAAAGAAGAATATAACGAAGTAAGAGAAGGATTTAAGAGATATGTCTACTAGTACCTTGTGGATAATAATATTAACGACGATTTTAACAAGGATATAACGGCTATAGTACTTAATATATTAACTCTAACTACCACTAGCAGCAATTTCTTCTATTACGACTATAGTGTTAAGCACTTTATAACTTTAAATAGGCTAATACTAATTAAACCCGCTAAGAATATAGTTACGTCTATAAACAATAATGCCTTTATTTATAGCCTTACTATTATAAACGCTTTAAGTACAATGTTATGACTACTTAGAAAAGAGTTAGAAGAAGCTAGTTGGTTAATACAGGCACGGTTTAGGATAGATTCGGTAAAACCATGTGACGAAGAATGGTAACCGAGTCACGTAATATAATCTGTATAATCTGTATAATCTGTATAATCCGCGATAGAGCAGATAAAGCATACGTACCTTACGTATAAGGAGGGTTTCCTAGGAGTACGGTTATATATTTAAAGGACTACAGTCCCTACTCTAGATAGTTCTTTCCTTATAGTAATTCTTAGAATACAATTAGAGTTAATCTATTAGGCAACTACTCCACCAGTTATTATTACGTTGTTGACTTACTTGTAATACCTACACACCTAGCCCAATAACGAGCCCATTGTAGTACTTGCTATAAGGTTCCGTTACACAATCACTACCTAGTTACGGTTTCAATAAGTTAAATAATATACCACTAAAAGCAGCCACTACGACGTTATCGACGGCGGTAACTACTTTAAGGTTAGGAGGTGATACTAGTATAGCAGATACTGACTTATAGCAACCTATAACGGTCGGACAACTATAAGAGATAGTTAACTAGTTAATAGAGAATAATGCGATACTTAAATAAAGGATTAACGGGATAGGCGCAGCAAAGGTTAAGTTACTATTAATTGAAAGATTCTTAGGAGAGAGATTGAAGCTTAAAGGATTTCTTATATAAATGCATTTTAAGGTTATATAAGAAGGAGCAAAGCTAGTAATACCTATAGATCAAATAGCTTACGCGGGATTATTCCTGTTAGGAAGAGCACTTAAATAGTTTAAGCCTTACCTTATAGAAATACAGGCAAATGGAATAACAACCACTAACTAAGAGGTGCGGTTTATGTTCTTAAGTTGGAATAGATTTATAGAGCGACTTATATAAATGTTTGGAGACCTAGAGGTAGTAACTATAGCGGAAAGAAAACTCTAAGATATTACGTAACGAACCTTAGTAATTAAGTATATAACACAGTTCTAAACGCTAGCTATATAAGTTAAGTAAAATAATAGGGCGCTTATAGTATAGTATAAACAGGGACTTAAGGCTAAAGTCTAGGACGTAATTATTCTAATAGAAGATGCGGACACCCTAAGGGAACTAATAGATTAAGCGATAAAGATTAACAATAGGATCTTCTAAAGGGAATAGACTAAGAGAGGTTAGGACAGAGTTTTATAGTTATATAAGGCGCAAAGTACGCAACGATAAAAGCTAAGTTAAAAACTATAGTATAGCGTAGAGCTAATAGACCTAAGTAGTACTAAAGAAGCCTATAAGAGATAGAGTAAGAAACTATAAAAACCTAGAGGTTAAGGATTTAGTAATTATAGGACTAAGGAGCATAGGCTAAACTAGGGATCTTAGCAGCAGAAGATATTTAGGCGGACTCTATAGCAAAGTTAGTGGTTTAGAGATAGAGCTTATATAAATTACGGGAAATAGGGTTATTTTGCAAGGGATTATAAAGATGGTTAGAGTTACTATATAATAAAGGGAACCTAACTAGCAGAAGACACACATGTATAGAGGGATAATAGTATACTATAAGGAATAAAGGAATGTTTAATTAGAAGTTTCGCGTTTTATTATAATAACGCATACTAAATTTATAAAGACGCTAAGTACGGCGTAAGCTATTAGCTATAGGAGCTAAAATCTATAGAGTGTAGAGGAACTAATAAACTATTGCGCAGATTGGATATTAAAGACGACGAGTTTAATATAGGCGAAATATTTATAGACGACGGGGCAATAAAGGCAGCTTACTAGGAGCGTATAAACCTTAGAGAAGTTATAACAGAAGTAGAGACTGAGACCGCTATAGAGCAAGGTTTAGTAACGGGTATTATAACACCGTTAGATACGGCATCTATCGCTTTATAAAACGGAAGGAGTAATATCTAAAGAGGATTAAGCAAGTAGACGACTGCTAGTGCTAGCTTACTACTTAATAAAGGCAAAAGGCTAAAGGCTTAAGATTCTTAAGACGAGATAAGAGAGATCTAAGATTCCGTAAATAGGATAAGAATAGCTTAAGGACCTATAACGGACGAAAACCGATAGAGTAGAGTAGCAGCTTAGTTTAAAGATATACGAATGAGCTCGGGATAAGAGTTCCTATAGGCATTAGATTTTTAAGACGAGATAGATAAGATTTAAGACTCTTAAGACGAGATAAGAATACTACAGATGCCTAGTTAAACTAAGGCGGGAGCTAAGCTTAAGTTAGAAGTAAGCTTAGGATTAAAGAATCTAAAGGACTAAGAATTTGGAGTACGAATAAGGACACCTATAGGTAAGAGGTAAGGAGCTTCTTTATAGATTAGAGAATCTGTAATATAAACAGCAGTTAGACTAGGAGATAGATATATAGACCCAGAGGACTTACTAGGGGAACGCAGTATTTAGCCTAAAGATTAAAAAGTTGATACTAAGATTAAGAAGCACGACGACTTTAAGGATCTACTTGTAAGGCGCGAAAGAAAAGAAACTATAGAGAAATTTAGAGTAAGAATTACCTTATAGCAAGAACAGAAACTAGATAAGAGATCTAGTATATTAGGACGTATAAGGGATAGAGTACCTATACAAAAGGTCACTAATAGGCCTAGAGTAGGTATATTAAGAGCTAAGTGGCTTACTAAACTGGAATAAGAAGAGGATTTAGGGATCCTAACTAGGTTTAAAGAACGATATATAAAGGGCTATTACGACGTAGTAATAAGAAGATATTTCCTTACGGATAAGCTATATACACTTAAGTAGCTATACTAAAAGTGGTATAGGTAACGACACAATGATAAGTAGAAAGATTTCTATATATAGTTAGATGAAAAAGTTATCTAAGACCACCCGATTATAGAGAAGGCTATAACTTATATTAAAGGAGCCTTAATTATAACGTTAAAAGATCTAGAGGACTAATTAGAGGACTAGAGAAGCAAAAGATAAATCTTAGTACCTGCGAATAAAGTTATAACGCTTAGATTAACATAAGAAAGGTTTAAACTTAAGGATGAAGACGAGCTAAGAGTTAACCTAAGATACTAAGCATATTATACACTATTGTAAATAGTATGCGTAGATGATGCGTATAATATATATAGAGCACCTAAGGACAAAAATTAAAAGTATTTAATAAGAATATATTAGATAACGGACGAGGCGAAATATTAAAACGCTAAGTATATATATAGTTAGTACCTAGTAGAAGTTTAAGAATAAGGGGACTTAATACTTTAGCCAGGAAGATTCCTTATAGAAGAATGCCTAGATGGATAATAGTGGTGGAAATATCTAGAAAATACCTGTTTATAGCATATTAAAGATAAAAAGTAAACTAAGTATTGGCCTAAGTTAGACTAAGTATAAATAGGATTAAGTAGCTAATAGTTAGGAAAAGTGGAGGCCTATAGAACTAGAGGGAACTAGTAGTAGAGCCTTAGACCCTTAAAGGAATTTAAGGATAATACCTAAATTTATGAGCTAAATAGCAAGATTAACAGTTTGAGGTATTAATAGATAGTGGAGTAATAAGGAACTATATCTTGCTAGTAGTAGTTAAAAAAAATAGGGTTACTATATAGGAAAAAGGAATGTCTTTACCTATTAGTAATAATTTTAGGAGATCTGATAGCCTATAGAGGAGGCATTATTAATCTTAAAACAGGACCTATTTAAATAACTATTAAAGGGAGATAAACTAAGATGTCTTTTAATATATTACTATTAGGAAATAATAAGGCAGTGTTAAGAATACCTTAGTTATAGAAATATAATCTAAAGATTAATTAGGTTATAGGTCAGGTTAATATTAGAGATACTTAACGCCGTAAAATGCGATAATAGGCTAAGTTAGTATAGTACTAAGTAGGAGTAACCTATAAAGAAACTAAGAAAGGGTTAGGCTATATACTAAAGAAATACTATAAGTACAGTAAGAAACTATAGTTGCTGGAAAGTAAAAAGCTATTAGAATATATAGTATAGGACTATAAAATAGAATTGGAACTAGGAATAAGTCTAAGGTTCTTTTTAATCTATAAGCTTACTAAAGAAGAAGGTAGAGCATTAAAGGAGTTTGTCCAGGAAAACTTATAAAAGGGATATATTAGACTATCGCAATCATTAGCAGGTTATCTAGTACTATTTATACTAAAGAAAAATGGTAAACTAAGGCTGTATATTAACTATAAATAGTTAAACAGCATTACTAGAAAGGATAGGTATCCTTTACCCTTAATTAGCGAAATTTAAGATAGAATAGGTAATGCGTAAATCTTTATAAAGATAGATTTAAGATAGGCGTACTATTAGATTAGAATTAAGGAAGGTAATAAATAGAAGGCAGCCTTTAGGTTAAAGGAAGGACTATATAAACTATTAGTTATGCAATTTGGGCTTATAAACGCACTAGTAATGTTTTAGAAGCGTATTAATAATATATTAGGAGAACACTTAGATGAATTTGTTATAGTATATTTTAATGATATTATTATCTACTTAATAACTAAGGAAGAATATAGAGAATATATTAAATAGGTTTTAAAGAGACTATAAGAGGAATAGATACTAGTAGTAATTAAAAAATACAA
>Ga0307515_10011682_pt1 | contig 16629 bp, 16 predicted proteins | sample 17_EM_MG_FD_194513 | JGI IMG/M metagenome (GOLD analysis project Ga0307515, IMG submission 194513) | Populus trichocarpa ectomycorrhiza microbial communities from riparian zone in the Pacific Northwest, United States - 17_EM | ecosystem: Host-associated > Plants > Roots > Unclassified | place... | reverse complement strand
GACCCGCGAGTTAACCAAGTGACCTAGGCTCTTTGTCTGACAACATGATACTGTTTCCCACTAGTTTCCATACAAGCACATCTTCATGAATATCAGTCAATGCCTGTCCGGCGCACAAGCACATATGAGAGAACTAAAATCATCTTTTTTTTTCCAGGCAATCATCCAAGTACAAGGTCCATCTTATCCATTATGAAAATAAATATTTCCAATGCTGATCAATAATACAAATTCATAAATCAAGTCCACAAGCACATAACATTCCACATTTCATGTACTTCAACAATATTCCCAGTAAATGCCAATTTCCTGCAAAATGAAGGTGAAGAAGATACAATCATATGACAGAATTTCATTAAAAAGATCAATACTTGGAACCAAAAGAAAATGAAATTCAGCCCAGGCAGCAGACTTTTCCTTAAAATATGTTTGAGAAGATAATTTCACCATGTTATCGTACATCCTAGAACTAAAATATTTCCTGTCTTAAGTGGATTTTTTCCAACTTTTACACACTGACTGACAGCATGTATTGCCCACTTTCAACTGCTAATTCAAAGGATATTAAGTGGATTTCTTCTCGAATGAGTTTTGCTACGTGAAAGAAAAGAGATCCTAGAAAGGAAGTGACCTTTTTATTTCGTATCGAAAATGAAATGAAAAGAAAACAAAGAAACAGAAAATTTATCTTAAGAGGACCTGGGTTGGACTAGATTGCCATACTGCCAAAACCTACCTATTTGTGATACCTGATTCGCTAATTTAATTAACAACTCCTACATGAATCAAATTTTCATAGCATATAGGGAGCGAATTTATCGTGGATTGAAATAAGAAAAGAGAAAATCCATGTTTGTGGGCAGCTGGAACACAAGTTGACTCTCTAGTTTAACCATCAAACCTTGGTCCTTAGGAAGATCCCAGCAGATTCTGAATGTCTTTCTGCAAAATGGAATAAAGAAATGTCAGATGAAGTTCGCAGAAGTCCTTGGACCCGAAAGTTGTAATAGGGGGAAAAAAGAGATCTGACCTCAATCTTAAGAGGTGATGTAGTAGGAGCATATCTCTCAACAACCTGTCCTTCTTTGTTTACCAAAAATTTGGTAAAGTTCCACTTGATGGCATCTCCAAAATACCCTCCTTTCTCTGATTTTAAGAACTTGTAGACAGGTGCTGTGTTCTTCCCATTCACATCAATCTATAACCAGATAGAGCATATTCAAAACATCTCCATATTCTATCAAATTGAAGAACTGATAAAACCTGGGTCCCTTTATTAGGAATATTTGCATCAGGGTGTTTAGAGCTGAGAAAACAGTGGCAATAATTTATCCTACTTTTTTCAAATCTTTCTTTCATTAAGCATTACCTTATCGAAGATTGGGAATTCAGCTTTGAAAATTGTGCATACAGTGTCCTGAATCTCTTCATTGCTTCCTGGTTCTTGTCCAGCAAACTGGTTGCAAGGAAATGCCAAGATCTCAAACCCTACCATGATCGTGCCAGCCGAGAAGTCAAAACCTCAAATCTATAGAGATATTGTAATCAAACGTCTCAAAAATAGGGATGTTGCTCTATGAGAATGCGTGACGAACCTTGGTTTTTGTACTTTTCATACAAAACATTCAATTCCTTGTAGTTTGAATGTGTGAGGCCACTGCAGAATAAAAAATAAGATTCAATAACAGTCAAAAGGCTCATTTGAACAATTTAAATTTATCTGCAAAAGTAAATTTAATTCATACAAGTCATATGACTAACAAAAGTACAAGAAGAACGTTTTCAGTTAAAATATTGATGATCATGAAGAATTCCAAAGTTTTGACAGAAATAAGCATGCAACTTACCAATGATAAAAAGAGGCTTCAGCCTAAAAGAAAAGGCTATGCTATATGAAGATCCCAATCAGGTATACATCAAATGTTGAAGTGAAACTCATTTTCCAAATATTGGTCAGCAACAGCCCTCGATGCTGCAGAGCTGGGAATTTCTGAACAAGCACTTTTCCCTCATACATGTATGATAAGTTCCTATATATCTATATAATCCTAGATCATCTGCCCTAGAGACTACATACTGCTGATTATAATCATAGATGATTAGATTCTTTGCATTCAGAAAATGTTCTATCACAGATAAAAATACGATTACGATTCTAAGACCTTCAACAAGTGGAAAATTTTTACACATGCTATGAAGACAACAGGTATTTTGGTGCCAACCTTGCTGTCAGAGAAAGAATATTAGGTATCCCAATAGACATTTACATGTCAATGGTAGTTGACAAACTGGACTAGTTTGCCCAAAACTGGTGAGATGCTGATAGAGAACTAATTCAGGAAACCAGAAAGCCAGAATGCCAGACACGAAAGAGATCATGATAGATTACCATTTGGAAGCAACATTCACGATAAGGAGCACCTTCCCACTGTATTCACTTAGACTCGTATCGTTTCCATGGATATCCTGCAACACAGCAAGAAACGTTATATAAATCTGGGATTCCTCAACTTCAAGAAACATAATTGATGTTGCCATCTAAACAACCTCTAATCTGCAAATCACAATTCCATATTACCCTAACTACACCATGGCTCAGTTATCTAAAAAGAAGGAGCAATAATTAAAATAAAATACACAGAGGACTTGGAATTAGAGTATCACTATCCATTTGAATATGATATCATCAGCCTTGCTCATAGATTAATTTTCTCCAAGAAACTCATAGCCTGGACTGGAAATAACTCAAGTCAAATGTCCGTATCTGAATCCTGGACTACAAAACTCTATTTGAAGGGCCCCATACCAATGATGTTCAGCAAGATTAAGAACCAACAAATATTCAATAAAAGTCAAAAGCTCAAGCAATGAATTAACACACAGAACATCAACAAATCCATAACAAAACAATAAGAGTTTAAAGCTTTGTCCTCTGTTCTCTACTTTTTCCCGTTTCCTCACCAACCACACAGCAAACAATGAAAAAGAAGGAAGAAGATTGAACATTACCTTGACAGTGAAGTCATAGATGGACTTGGGACTTTCTTCAGCCATTTTTCTTGAAGGAAGAAGAGAGGGGTAGCTGTAAAGGGCCAAGATTGCAAAACCAAGAAAAACAAGAGAGATGGAGTTGGTGAAATGCATCGTATAGAATGCCAACATATATATATATAAAAAAAAATCCTTTTCTTGAAAGACTTGATGGTGAAATCTTGAACTGTTATGCGTAACGTTGACAAATCTTTGAAGTATTAGAGTGTGAACTGAATCTTTTTGATTTGTAGTATTTAAGAAGGATGGTGGGCATGCAGATATATAGGACTGTGGCTAGGTGGGACTATCCGACTATATTAATGTTCTAGTCGTACATATACATGGGGCTCGATTTAGTGCTTAAACTTAATATTATAATTATAAATAAAGCTAAAATACGTGGAGTTTTTGTTGTTTACAAAAATACCGTTCACTCTTTCATAATAATTTATTGTAAATTATAATAGTATAATTTAAAATTAAAATTAATTTAATCATTGAATTTTATTTTTGTATAATTGAGGTTTTTTTAGACGAAGTTAGAGTTCAATTGCATATTATTTTGTAAGGGGATTGAATTGAAAAAAAAAACTTAAGTGAAAAAGACAGGTAACATAAATAATTTCTATTAAAAATTTATTTGAGTCCCTCATATTTTTTAAATATTAGGTAAACGGTCCCTTGAACTTTATAAAATTTAATTTTGACAGCAAATTTTATTTTACTTATTTTAAGTTCTTTTTTTATTGTTGAAAGAGAGGGAAGAGGTCATTGGTGAATCCAGCCACCAAAATAGTTGTTTTTGTATCAAATGGTTTCATATGATGACGAGAGTTATTAAATTTGTTTTTTTTTAATATTGTTTTCTTATAATACTTTTCATATGTGTAGCTTTGCATTTTTTTTATTCAATAAATTTTATTTATGTCGGTTTCTATTACAAATTTTATGTGTTTTTCTATTACTCGTGCTGCGATGTTAAATATTTTGATCTTTATTTGTCGCTTGATTTTTTTTATAGCATCTCAGCTTTAGATTGATGTTTTATTTTGCGATCATATATATTTATTTTATTATGTAGTTAAATAAAAAATAGTTTTTTAAAAAAAATTTATAATCCTAGTGCAGTTCATAACCCGGTTCACAGTTTTGACATATTAGCCCGAGTTACTCGGTTTATAGGTTTAACGAGTTCACTCACTAGCTGGATATATTTTTTTGGTTTTTGGCATATTAGTTGTTTTTTCTCAATTTTTTTTATTCAGTGTTGGATTGATTGAGAAATAAACTGCATGATATATTTACTTTTACTTTTTTTAGGGTTATTACTGTCCCAAATAAATTTTTATTTTGAGGTTGATATTCAATTCTGTGACCATATATTTTTATCATATAATTTAAAAAAATATTTTATAATTTTTTTTATTAAACTCAATGAAATCCATGACACAATTTGCTTGAGGATTAGAACCGATCTAATACATCACTGTCTTAGTAGTTTTTGTGAAAAAATTTGTTATTTTAAAGTTTTTTTTAAAATTAAGTTATTTTTTTACTGGCTATTGAGATTACATTTTAATCTATAAAATTAATTAATTTAATTTAAACTAATTCTAATACGGTTTAATTTTAAACATGAGTCAAGTATATAACTAAATTTTAAAAATCAAGTATAATGACAAAATCAAAGAATTCTTCGCGCTCTTACCTATTGTTTTTTCATTTTGAAAAATTTGTGTACCTGCAATAAAGTGCGGTTAAATTTGATAGAAGGATCCAATCCAGACATGTGAGAAACCGCTTAGGACCTAATTGAAAATGGGTATATAAGTTAGGGGTTAAATTGAGTTTTTTCCACAAAAACATTACATCATTGCATATAGGAGTTGAGAGGGGACTTTTAAGTAGCAAATAAAAATACAGTTGAAATCATATTTTTTAAAATTTATTTTTTTATTTTTTTAATATGCTAATATTAAAAATAATTTTTAAAATATATCTAACAAAAAAAACATTTTAAAAAATAATTAATACTCCATTTCAAACACTTTTTTGGATGATTTCTTGTGCTTTCATGTGTTTTTTGTTATACTAATATTAAATTTATTTAGTTTTAGGGATACGTACTTTAAAAAATAATTAATCTTGTAATGAATTTATTTCATTTTAAATTATAAAAAACAAGAAGAGACGTAGTTTATATTGCAACTATTTTAATCTATTATGCCATTAAACATTACCTTTAAAAGATGGTTAAATTCTACAATTTGCCATGGAAGTTTCTTTTTTTCCTACTATTGTCCCTCGAAAAGGGAGTCATTAGCAGGCAGGACCTCGAGGTTGAAAATTGGATTTGATAGGTAACAAATTGAAAATGATGGATAACAAATTTGCTTCCTAATGTTTTTTTAAAATGTTTTTTATTTTAAAAATATTAAAATATTTTTTTATATAATATTATTATATAAAAAACTTTTGAAAAACACAAAAAAATATTAATTTAATAATTTTTTTATAAAAGAATATTTTTAAAATACACCTACAAACAAATTCAAAATCAAAATCATTTTTAAACACATCACAGTTGTTTTGTTTGGCAGTGTGGTTGCGGTTGCTTTTCAAATAGCTTTTCGTGCCAAAATGCATGCCAATGATGTTTTTTTATTTTTTAAAAATCATTTTTGACATCAGCACATCAAAATGATTAGAAAACACTAAAAATATATTAATTTGAAGTTAATAAAAAAATAAAAAATTTTCAAATTTTGTCAAAAGCGCTTTTGAAACGCAGAAACAAACAGGCATTGGTGGTGAGGTAAGACTACAAAGAGTATTGAAAAACAATTTTCACCGTTATCAGTTTTCTAAATTGTACTATTTTCTAGATTAAAAATAATTTAAAAAACATTTTAAAAAATAAATTTAACATAACAAAAAAAAAAAAGTAAATAAAATCTAACTCTTGAGGTCATGCTTGTCTAACTGGCCCCTAAGCTAAAGTAAGTAATAAGATCCTCACCATAAGCATCAATAAAGTTAGGTTTAGAATCGATTTCTCTTTCAGATATTAGTGCATGTAGTAAATGAATTTTCCTCTTGCTTCACCATCTTGAAGAGTTCTCAGGGAGAAATTTTTCAGACCATGTTAATTTTGATGTAAACATATGCGATTAGAGAATGATGATTTTTAAAATTTTAAGAGATGTAATTTAACAGGTGAAATTTTAGATTTATTTTTTAAATATTATTAATTTGAGTTTTATAAAGATTTAAATGATTATTAATTTTAAAACATATAAAATTATTTAAAATATATGTAAAGTAATCGAACATTATATTAATAAAAAAAATAAAAAAGAAGAAGAAGAAAATAGCCGGATCCTTGGCGATGAAAGTTGGGTCGAGGAACCATGGAAGAAGTTTAGGGATGAATCTGTAGTCTACATCAGACTCTGGGCACTAACTTACAGTTTCCAAAAATTCTTCATTTGGCTCTTACAGAACCTAAGGTAGCTTAACAGAACTTCTGGCGTTGCTCATGAGCCAGGGGACAAAACCCTTCTCCGCCACCATCTCCTCCTCCCTCAAAAACCCCTAATCTTCTTCAATTCCGCCATGGAAGAAGTCTGTGAAGGAAAAGACTTTTCCTTTCCATCACAAGAAGAAAATATAATATCTTTCTGGTCAGAAATCAAAGCCTTTGAAACCCAATTGGAACGCACCAAAGACCTCCCTGAATATATTTTCTATGACGGTCCACCGTTCGCCACCGGCTTACCTCACTATGGCCACATTTTAGCTGGTACAATCAAAGATATTGTGACCAGATATCAGACGATGACTGGGCATCATGTGACACGTCGTTTCGGATGGGATTGTCACGGATTACCAGTTGAAAATGAGATTGATAAGAAATTAGGGATTAAGAGAAGAGATGAGGTTTTGAAATTGGGGATTGATAAATATAATGAGGAGTGTAGAGGAATTGTTACTAGGTATGTGGAGGAATGGGAGAAAGTTGTTGTTAGAGTTGGGAGATGGATTGATTTTAAGAATGATTATAAGACTATGGACTTGAAGTTTATGGAGAGTGTTTGGTGGGTTTTTGGTAAGTTGTTTGAGAAAGGGCTTGTTTACCAGGGTTTTAAGGTGGGTTTTTGTTGCTCTGTGTTTTTGCTTTCATTTGATGGTTTCTTGTTGTGTTTTTTGGTGATTTGCTCTGTCTATATAGAGGTTTTGATGTTGGTTTTGTTTGATTATAAGATTTATTGTGGATTTTTTTATGTGGGTATTGGAGATTTTGCAAATGCAGTTATCATTTGTTTATGAAGTTTTGGTTTTACGAAATTGAAAGTAGTACCAACATAGCATCATTGTGTTATAATATAATATATGTATTGGATTTTGAGATTTTTCAAATTTATTTGTTGAAATAGGATCTCTGTCAAATAGGGCTTCTTTGTTTTTGGACAGAAAAATGTGTAATTTATCACTTGTTAAGGTTTATTAGTTTTTGGTTATGTTGGGTGAGTCCTTTCCTTAACTGGCGTGTGAATGTTTTCAGTTCACTTTAGTGGTATATATTAATTACCATATGCTGTTATTATTGTTTCTTTGCAGGTCATGCCGTACAGTACAGGTTGCAAAACTGTGCTGTCAAATTTTGAAGTTCAGCAGAATTATAAGGTTCGTGATTTCTAATTTTGTGTATTGCTTTGTGAATCAACCTACTTATGTAACTGATCTGACACTCCTGGTGTGATACAGGATGTGCCTGATCCTGAGATAATGGTGTCATTTCCAATTGTTGATGATCTGCACAACGCATCCTTTGTTGCTTGGACAACTACACCATGGACTCTTCCCAGTAATCTTGCCCTTTGTGTTAATGGGAATTTTGACTATATTAAGGTTGGTATCTTGATCTTCTTCTTGATGTTGATTATTGTGAAAAAAATAACAATGAATGACACTTCAAATATGCAGCGTGCCGTACAATTGAACATTGTTTTAGTCTGCAAATTAATTATTGTGCCTCGTATTCCTGTAATTCCAGATCCTTGGTTATATACTCTCTACTTAGTGGTTCATTTCTTTTCTCAATGCTCATTAACATGGTGAACCATTTAATCATGTTCTGTCATGGAAAGCTAGCTCACAAGTTCAAGAACAAGGCTTGTGAAAATGTGCTTAAGGTTCTTTCACATGCTCAAGGGATGTGCATGTGCATGCACATGCTCATGAAAATGTACTTTTATCTATTAGTTTTAAAGTGATGGCTGAAGTAGTAATTATCTTGATTGGGGCGTGCTTAAAGATTCTTAGATCTTTGTTTTGGCACTTGGGCGAAAACTTCAGATGTTGCATTTGGCATCATGTTTTTGCTGATTTCATTTATGTTGCTTTTCTGAATTGTTTGATGAACATGCTTGTACTTGATTTTCTGATATGCAATGTGAAACAAAATCCAGGTTCGTAACAGGTACACTGGAAAAGTGTATATTGTTGCTGAATGTAGGTTGTCTGCACTTCCTATTGAGAAGCCAAAATCAACTGCATCTGGATCTGCTGGCGATTCAAAGACTTCAAATTCTAAAATTAAGTGCGGGAAGGCTGAAAACTTAATGGATTCTTATGAATTACTGGAGAAAGTCAAGGGCAATGAGTTGGTGAACAAGAAGTGAGCCATGCTTTCATATTATGTCTTATCTTTCATCCATTTTACATGTGCTTCTAGCAGTTGACACATCACTTTAAGATGGTTGCTCCTGATTTTTTTTTCTTTAATCCTGTATGCGTGAAGAACTTTTCTTGGTAATGTTTTTAGTGATGGGATATGGTTCTTGTCATCACTTTTGTCGTTGGAATAATGTTATACATTCTACTGGATGGTAGGTATCAGTCAGTGTTAAGATTCTGAGAGAGATTATACTTTGCAGGTATGAGCCACTATTCAATTACTTCAGCGAGTTCTCGGACACGGCATTCAGAGTTGTTGCAGATGATTATGTGACTGATGACAGTGGTACTGGTATTGTTCACTGTGCTCCTGCATTTGGTGAAGAGGATTATCGTGTTTGCATTGAAAATAAAATACTCAGTAAGGTTGTTGTCATGTGCGAAACTGATGGTTTCAGTTATCTGGTTTTGAACATCCAATAAGTTCAGCTTGCTTTGATTTTTTTTTATGTTAAGCTGTCTATTGCACTTATATATGTTTCTTATGCTCTCATATCATATCATTTTATTCCCATCTTGCAGGAGAATTTGATTGTAGCTGTTGATGATGATGGCTGCTTTATTGGAAAAATTACTGATTTCAGTGGGCGCTATGTCAAGGATGCGGACAAGGATATCATTGAAGCAGTGAAGGTGAGGCTTTTGTGTTTTCCCATGGATAATGATAAGGCAACTCATTTATTCTGAAAGTGATTTCATGATGTAGATGAACACACCATACCTCTGAATGAGATTATTTGTAAAGCTACTTTGCAGTTGCTTTCAATATTTTGCTAGATATTATTCTAAATGTGGCAAATTTTGTGAAATAAGTATTGTTTTTCTGATATCAAGTCAAATGCTATGACTTAGTGGTTTTTGTTTGCTGGTCCTTCCATATTCCTATTATTTATGGGCTTCTGGTCTAATTGTTTTTCTTTACCAAAATTCGTTGTTTGATCAGGCAAAAGGCAGGCTTGTTAAATCTGGGAGCTTTATGCATTCGTATCCCTTCTGTTGGAGATCTGATACGCCTCTCATTTATAGAGCTGTTCCAAGCTGGTAAGATTATTTTTACTATAATTTCATTTCATCCCAGAGCACACTGCCACTTGGTTTTTCTGTTAATTATTTGTTTTTCCAAACAATACTTGTTGATTTGTTTTGAAGTGTTAATATGTTTTTCTTCTTCCTTTTCTTTGGAAATTCTAATCTGTGCTGATGCGTATTGGACATTAGCACTCAATGGAATTTTATGAATGTTTTTGCCTGCCATCAGAAGAAGGTTGTCCATACAAATAGACAAAAAGAAACTGTAGTTAGCTGAATGTTTGCTTGTTTCATGCTCCTTCACATTTTCTCTCCCTTAATGTATTTTCCTTATTGCGCAATATTTGGTAGCATTTGCATTCTAAGATCATTGGTTATATCTTAATGCTGCTTTGGGTTTTTTAAATCTCAGTTTTCTCACCTTACTTTTTATTTTTTATTTTCTTTTGTTGCATTTTATAATCCTTTTAGTTTTGCTTCTTTTCCATATTTCACTTTGTGCTGCATTATTTTATCACTTTTGTTATGGATCTTGTGCTTAGGCAATATCCTGCTCTTGTTATTATTTTATGTGGTGTATTATCTTCCTAATTTGTGCATTTATTCTAACAGAGCTGTGCTATTGAATTTTCGGTGTAGGTTTATTAGAGTGGAAGAATTAAAAGAGCAATTATTAGAAAACAACAAGCAAACATACTGGGTTCCTGATTACGTAAAGGTTAGAACTGTATCCCTGTACCTCTTCCTGTTTTGTTGGCTGTGTTCATCTTTTCATTATGAGATTAAATTGGAAGCTGAGATGGTTTGTCTGGTCAGATGATTTATATCTGGTGTAGAATGTTTCTACCCCTTCTTAATTATTCTGTTTTTTTCCCTTCTCATTGGAATCTAAATTCTGAGTGATGCTATATTTCTTTATATAAGCAATATTGACCAGTACAAGTTCAAAAGAATGAAGATTAATGGACTTAAAGTTGCCAACAAAAAGGAAAAAGAGATACACTATGTAGCTGAACCTCAATCATGAGTACACATATGCTGAGTTTTAATTAGGTTGGTCTGTGTCAAGGTTGACTTATGTAACAAATTAAGCGATTGATGCATGTTCTCATTCTGGTGGGAGGACTGAAATCCCTCGAGAAGTAAAAGGGAGCCAGGGTAACAGAGATCTAATTTTGAATATGGGTCTTGGGCACATTAAAAAAGAGAGCTTGTAATATCCGCTGTGAGTGCAACATCTCCTGGCTGAGCCCTCATCCCAAATTCTCAGTTTTACTTGCTAAGAAGTGAACTTGAGCAAGTGAAAAGATTCTGTATACTTGAGCCTTGTAGTGGTTGAGATGTATCCTTTGTAATTGTGATCCGAGGTTTTGCTTACCAATACTGGTGTGCTTTTACTTGCTCCCAACATGTGATAGTGCAATATTTGAATCTTGAAAATTGATGATTCAATTGGAAGCTCGTTGCTGTATATGGTCAAAGAAGGCATGGGATGAAGGAACACAGGGAAGGAAGAGTAAGAAGGAAAAGTTAACTATCATTATTAATTTGTCTGATGTGCTTCAATGAAATCAAATTGACTTATAATGTTGAAAAAAATTGCATTTCTCTGGGAATCATTTTCTTCTTCTATGTAATGATATTCACAAATGAAACTCCAAATTGATCGACCATGAGTGTTTTCATTTCCTAATATTAATGGCTGTAACAGCATCTTACTTTGAATAAATGGTTCATGATAAGTTCCGAAATTGTCTGTCGTTAAGTTATTGTGCTCAATAAATCATAATAAACTGTGGTTTCATGCAATGTTGAAGTTTTGGCTTTTTTTCTTTTCTTTTTCTGGACAAATTTAACAGGAGAAACGGTTTCACAATTGGCTTGAAAATGCTAGAGACTGGGCTGTTAGCAGAAGTCGATTTTGGGGCACTCCCCTACCTGTATGGATAAGTGATGATGGTGAAGAAGTAATAGTCATGGATTCTATCGCTAAACTTGAAAAGCTTTCTGGTGTTAAGGTATGATCTCTCTCTCTCTCTCTCTCTCCTGTTGATGCATGCTAATTCTTTTTTTTTTTTATTTTTATTCTCCTTGGATATCTTGTGCAATGACTTATGGTTACACGTATACGCACACAAGACACATTCTTTTTGGTGCTAACTTATGGCTAAATTTTGATCACGCAGTTAGCATGATTCCATAACCTTATTAATAGTTTTCTATCACCTAGTGGTGATCATATGGCCAACATTCCTCCCACCTGTTATCTAAACATTCATGCATGCACTGGTTCTTCTATTTCTGTTGAGCTTGTGGTTGTGCTTATCCATGCTATACATTTTTGTCATCTTGCAGGTGTTTGATCTGCATCGTCACAATATTGATCACATCACGATCCCATCCAGTCGTGGTCCTGAATTTGGTGTGCTTCGACGTGTAGAGGATGTAAGCTACTGGATCTGGGTTTTTAATGGAATGTCCTATCCCCACCCCACCCCCCCACCCCTCTTGTTTTTCTGTATGACACCAGTTTGTGTTCTCAAATGAGGAACTCACCTTAACAACATTGCACCTTTAATGAAAGTACTTCCTTTGCTGGTTTCTACCCCATTGAATATGGCTTCATTTTAACTTCTATTCTTGGTTTCATAATTTCACTTTTTATATTCATTTGTCTTGCCTAAATAGGATTGCCTGCATACTTCACATATTTTTTTGTTCTCAAGGAAGCAAGGGGCAGGACTTGGGTTAATTCAGAATTGATTTTGAAAATACTATACTTGGCTTGCTTATAACTTCTATCATTTCCTTGAGAATTTTAGTCAGATTGTTCACTTGCGTCCCCTAGAAATTGGTGCATACATGCTTGCCACACTTTTTGGTTCTTAATGAAGCAGGGCTGGACTGGAACCTTAGTCTTAACTGCTACATCCTCCATTGTTTTACTGAAGAGTTTTTCATTTGACTATGCTACCATGATGTTATTTTATGTGCAATATCAAGTTTATTTTATGCATTGTTTCAGATAATCTGATTCAATGTTTTAATTTTTGCAGGTTTTTGATTGTTGGTTTGAGAGTGGGTCAATGCCTTATGCTTATATCCATTACCCGTTTGAGAATGTTGAACTTTTTGAGAAAAATTTTCCTGGGCATTTTGTGGCTGAAGGGCTAGACCAAACTCGTGGATGGTTGGTTCCATAGTTTTAAATACTTCATTGTACCTCCCATAAATGAGTCTATATTGCTGTTTTTTCAAGAAAATACATTGAGTCTGTACTGAGTACAATAGAATTGAAGTATGTAAGGAGATGCAATCTCTTCTAATTGGTGGCAATATTTCATTTATGTCAAAGAAAAGAATTTAACATGATGATGTTCTTTGGGTTCTTTTCTCTCCAAAGAAGAAAAAAACATCTTTGCAATGATTCCGGAACAATATTTTTCTTGAATGTTTCATTTATGTATTTATTTCCCTTCCCTAGATTGTATCCATTGGGATTGAGGTTTATTTTCCCCGTTAGTTACTTGTGCAACAGCAGTTATTCAAAGAACTAAGCAAGTCTAATCGTGGGTATTTGTTTTGGATTGCAGGTTCTATACTCTCATGGTGTTGTCTACAGCATTATTTGGGAAACCTGCATTTAGGAATCTCATTTGCAATGGACTTGTCCTGGCTGAGGATGGAAAGAAGATGAGTAAAAGTTTGAAAAATTATCCATCTCCAATGGATGTTATTAATGACTATGGAGCTGTAAGTTCTTTTTATAACATGTTAATCATCTTTCTCTTAAAATAAAATTGCACTCCATTTGGTTATTGTTCTAGGTGTTTTCTTTTTGACCAACAAGTTGCTTGTTCATGTTTTCTGTGGTTTTTATTAGAACTTTGTTTCTTTCATATCAAGGTTTATGTATGACTTCTGTACAGGATGCATTACGATTATACCTTATAAACTCTCCAGTTGTGCGTGCAGAGACCCTGCGTTTCAAAAAGGAAGGTGTTTTTAATGTCGTGAGTATCTCCATGAACCGTTTTTGGATTTAGGAAATTTCTTCAGTCTCTTATCTTACACAGGCTCAAATATTTTATTTTGTCTTGCTTTTGTGCTAACTTGACTCTTTTCCTAATCTATCATTTTAATTCAATCCAGGTCAAAGACGTGTTCCTTCCTTGGTACAATGCTTATCGGTTCCTTGTACAGAATGCAAAGAGGCTCGAGGTTGAAGGGCTTGCACCATTTACTCCTATTGATTCAGCAACTCTTCAAGATTCATCCAATGTGCTTGATCAGTGGATCAACTCAGCTACTCAGAGTCTTGTTCATTTTGTTCGTCAGGAAATGAATGCATACCGCCTTTACACGGTTAGCTGTTTTTAAACCATTACTTTGCTGTTAGTATATGGAGTTTTGCTGAGTGTATATAGAAATGGAACTTGAAGATAAAGAATTAACTCATCTTATGGAATATACTATAAATCTTGAATGTACATTGATATGGAATATGCTACAAAATTGAAAAGGCTCATATGGAACTTGGAGATAAAAAAAATTAACTCGTGTCATGAGCATTTATAAATATCTCTCCAAACACGTCTTTTGTAGGTGGTACCATATCTTTTGAAGTTTCTTGACAACCTTACAAATATTTATGTGCGATTCAACCGCAAAAGATTAAAGGGTCGTACTGGTGAAGAAGACTGCCGGACTGCTCTTTCAACTTTGTATAATGTATGATTTCACTTGACACTAATTTCTATAACGTGTTAGAATAGTGCTCTTAGATTATGTGCTATTACTTGTATCTTCAGTATCATGTTCTGATTATGGAAACCAAAATTGTTTGCATTCTTGTCTTGGTTAGCATAGGTGGTAGAGGTTTTAGTTGTTTCATTACCTGGTTGTGGTAGTGCCAGATTTGTGAGTGATGCTCTGCATGTGCAGAACAATTTTACATTTAAGCTAATTGTTGGTTGAAATTCTTTGGATCTAGATGTTCATCTGATTTGAAGTAGGTTTCCTCTTCTCGAGTGCACACCATCTTCCCTTCTCGAAGTTGCAGTTTCCTTTTCTACCAATATCCTCAAAGGTCATATACTTGTCTTTTCAAAGTCCACAACCTTGTTCCTGGGTACTTGATCCATTAACTATTCTTCAATCTTGGAAACTTAAGTAGTACTCTCACTAATACTTCATGGTGAACCCTATGATAAGCTTAAAATTTTTAAACATGCTTTGTCACCATTCATACCAAGAATAAAACTCAAATAAGTATTATCATTTCTGCTTTAAAAAGTTATCAGGTGCTCTGTCTTTCCCTATCAAGGATATAATCCCTTTTTTCAAGGATTACTACTGCTTTGAAGAGGTGATTAAGCATGCTTGTCTTGTTTTTACTTTGTTTTTGCTGATGCCAAGTCATAACCATAGCTTGTTCTAAAATAAGAACATCTCCCTCATTCTCGTTTATTTTTGGATTAACTTTTTTGTCCTTGCAATAGTCCTCATAAAAATTTGAAACCCTTGTGTACTCGTCACATATGGACATCAACACCTGGTGCTGCTTTAAAAGCATTTCTTTGGCTAATCTTTTAGCTATTATTGCTATTTACTGGTTATTGTGCTGCTTGATTGTCTTGATAAGAGGCCTTTGCTGAAAGTCTCATTTGCATTGAATGCTATTGGTTTTCAGGTGCTTTTAATATCATGTAAGGTAATGGCACCGTTCACACCTTTCTTTTCAGAAGGTCTGTATCAAAATTTGCGGAGAGTGTGTACTGGATCAGAGGAAAGTATTCACTACTGCAGTTTTCCTCAAGTAGAGGGAGAGGTATTTTTAATCTCTGTTGTAGGAAGCTCATTTTGTTTAATAGATTAACATTTTTAAACTTATTTATGGTTTCTAGGCTGCCAATCTTTGGTCAGTTTGAATGTCCAGACACCATCTTACCCAAATTGTGAAATTTTGTATGAATTGGGACGATCCAAGATTTATGAATTTTTAGAGAAAAAAATTCTGCCATATGATCTCACAAATATTTATTTCTGGACTTTTTAAAAAAAATTCCCACGAAACTTTGGTTAGCTTTTAAGCAGAAAGTTTGGTACATATTGACATTTAGACAATGTTCACCTTTTTTTTTTTTATTAATTCATTGTAATCTTTCTTTTGCCTTTTATCTTCTAAATGATCATCTTTTGAAATAAGTTATATTGCATCTCTGTCATTGTAGAGGGATGAACGGATTGAACAGAGTGTTGCAAGAATGATGACCATTATTGATCTTGCACGCAATATCCGTGAACGGCACAACAAGCCTCTTAAATCACCACTAAGGTGCTCCTATAAGCTCATCCCTCACTCATTGGTCCTTTTAATTATATACTTCTTCATTTACTTTTGGTTGCCTCTTCATTCTTAACCTTCTTAGTTTCGCTTTACTCTTCTTACAAACCGCAGGGAGATGATTGTTGTTCATCCTGATGTGGACTTTCTTGATGACATAGCTGGAAAACTGAAAGAGGTTTGTACTCCATTCCTAGTCGTGGAAGTGAAACTTTTAATATCTCTTTATCATTACATTATATAGCTGATAAAATAAATGTTTTTCTTTAAACTTGTATTCTCCCTGCAATCCTCAATTTCTTTGATCAAGTTCACTCTCGTGGTATTTGCTGTTATTTATATGCCCACTGCTTTATGAGTTTTGTATTCTGCTTGCATGGTAGTATGTGCTAGAGGAACTCAATGTAAGATCTCTTGTTCCGTGTAACGATACTCTGAAATATGCTTCTTTGCGCGCGGAGCCTGAGTTTAGGTATGCAAAT
>Ga0307515_10011681_pt1 | contig 16630 bp, 8 predicted proteins | sample 17_EM_MG_FD_194513 | JGI IMG/M metagenome (GOLD analysis project Ga0307515, IMG submission 194513) | Populus trichocarpa ectomycorrhiza microbial communities from riparian zone in the Pacific Northwest, United States - 17_EM | ecosystem: Host-associated > Plants > Roots > Unclassified | place... | reverse complement strand
CTTCAAGTAGCTTAATAACACCAGACCAAAGCTGCATTTCCTGGCTTGATACCCAGACTCCTAATTCTGTACTCTATGTCAGCTTCGGGAGCCTTGCTGCGGTAAATGAGACTGAATTTCTGGAGATGGCCTGGGGGCTACTCCATAGCAATCAACCCTTCTTGTGGGTGGTTCGACCTGGATTAGTTCGGGGATCGGAATCGTCCGAATCATTGCCGGATGGATTCCTTGAGATGGTGGGTAAAAGGGGCTATATCGTGAAATGGGCTCCTCAACAACAGGTGCTAGCACACCCTGCCACTGGAGGGTTTTGGACACACAATGGTTGGAATTCCACATTGGAAAGTATATGTGAAGGGGTTCCCATGATTTGTCAGCCTTTTTCTGGTGATCAAAGAGTAAATGCTAGGTATGTGAGTGATGTTTGGAAAATTGGGATACACTTGGAGTATAATAAACTCGAGAGAAGGGAGATAGAGAGGGCAATTAAAGGACTAATGGTAGAGACAAAAGGGCAGGGGATGAGACAGAGAACTGTGTCTTTGAAAGAGAAGGCGAACCTTTGTGTAAGCCATGGAGGCTCTTCTTACCATTCCCTTGAGACCTTGACTAATTACATCATGTCATTCTAGGCTTCTCTCGGTGTTCGGTAACTTCTTAATTCATGTTTAATTTTGCAATGATGTTGCATATCACAATCAAAGCCTTGAGTCTATGTTTATTGCATTCATGGTACTTGAAGTTTTCAAATTTATCCTGTTATTTCTGTTCGTTTGATGTAGAATGGAATTTGGTTGCTGTCTCATAACTCATTCTGCAAGACCTGAATTTAGCTGGAGGACTTTGTTCAATGTCTTGGTATGCGTGTTATTAAATATACTTCCACTAACAGTATCATGTGGAAGATTTGCATTTCAAATTTCAGAGCAGAAACAATCACCAAAACATATTTCCTATGATTCTTGCATAGTTTTTGCCTTTTGGAATAATCAAGACAAAGCTGAAAGTGAACTGATGAGCTGTGTATGCATGGATTTTTATTCCTTCCATTTATATACCGAGATGTTGCAAATTTTCCATTGAAGAGTGTCAAGGATTTTTGCAGTGATACAGCCTAGCCAAACAATAATTATTACTAGTCCAACATAGTTGGTTCCAAGATGGTCAATCTTGAAGAATGAAAAGCTTGCTGAATATTTATTTGAGTTTAGATTAGCTATGTATGCTTGTTTACTATAAAATCATGTTATTTGAGGAATTGTGGTGGAACGCTAATAGCAATCTTTAGGTGAGCGATTCCCTAAACAACCATTAAAGAAGTGAGTGATTCCTTCTCAAGTGAGTGAATCGTTAAGTCTTAAATTATCCCTTTCTTTTCTATCATTACATTTTTCATTCCATCCCATTTCTTGACAGCATCATGCAGGCTTTCTTGAATTATATGATTATTTATTCGAAGGAAATCTCATGATATGATTGTCCTCATTTGAAGCCAAATGATTTTATTTGACGAGAGTAACAAACCCCTACATTTATGAGCTAATGACACCTTCTAGTATTGTATAAATAAATCAAAGAGTAAATAAGAGGTATCCAGGTGAATTAACGAGTTACATGGTGAGCCTAAAAGAATCTGTCATCCATCAGTGTCTGAATTTCTAAGGTGTAAACCCTAAGTTCCTGCTGTAGATATAAGGAAACAAGTTGTTAAGAGAAGCAAAGTTTAGATGAAATGCTACTCGTATTTGAATTGCAGCAGGCAGGGTCATAAAGACGTGATAAATTTTATACTTGGCTCTCTATCTCATCTCTGTTCTTTCATGCTCTGTTTTACCAATATGTTCCCAAATCATACTTTTAGAATTACTTTCTATATATTGGCATCTTATCAACTCTCTCTGCATAAATCCATAAGAGAACTGTATAAATCTGAACTCATGTAAGCAAACACAAAAGCTCATTCTTGTCTCCTCTCTTTTAGTTTCTTACCTTTTATTTTATTTTTTGACCTTGTATTCTTCAACTAGAAGAATCAATTATAGAGATTCCCCGCTTAAAGCTAAAGATCTTCCAGAAATTGAAACACAGAACCCAGAAGAATTTCACTGTCTGGTAGCCGGATTGGTAAACGAAAGCAAGGCTTCACCAGGACTCATCGGGAACTCTTTCGAGGGGCTCGAGCAAGATGCTCTTGCCATATCATGCCAGGACTTTCCTATCCCCCCCATTTACACGAAGGTCCATTTCACAGGTACTTGCCAGCCTCCAAAAATTAAATCAATAATTTAACCTCTTGAAGGATTGGGTCGATTTTGATTGTCCCTCTAGAGTTTCAAATTTGAACTTTACAATCAAATTTATCAATTTTGATTGTCAAGTTTAAAAAATGATTACCTTCTCAGAAAGGGAAAAAAAAATTCCAATGTGAAGTGCTTTTCTAGCCGAGCTGTTGACGAGAGAAAAATGACCGATTACATGAACATCAAGAGCAATTCAATTAATCCTTCGTAATCCCGCAAGTGTTAATAGTTAATTAGCTCTTGTTGTTCAACAGACCTTTCAGTTACTATGGACAAAGAAGCATTTCATTTAACTTTCTTCCAGAATCCATTTAATCGGAAATATCAAATTGATATATCTCTCGAGCATTGAGGGGCTAACTGAGAAAATATAAGGTTTAGTAAATTTTAATCTGCTCCCTCTCTTTATACTCTTCCTTTCTTCTTCGTAGTGGAATGATGTTATTAGGAACATTAAACGATTGCTTGAAGCCTTGAACGAAAAGATTAACTTATCATTAATTTCAAAAAACTTTCGATTTTTATTGTGATTTGATTTCACCTCAAAATTTAAATACTAATGATTGATAGAGACAAGACTTAAATCACCATTTAGTGTTTAAATGATTTTCATATGCTAATGTTAAAAATATATAAAAAATATTTTAATATATTTTTAAATAAAAAATACTTTTGAGAATGATATATATTTTAAACAAAAATTAATTTTTTTTACAAGATTTTGGTGGGAAAAGCTAGCTTCTCAAGGTGGAAAATAAGGCTACAAGATATATAAATATTAATGCATATATAAGTCCACACATTTATGGATTATTTGGGGTATAGACTGAAAAATGTGACAACAACTATATAAAAACTTGGTAATATAAAACATCTCCTAGAAAACTAGTTTAGGGGTTTCTTGGCATGGATACCAAATAGGTCCTGCAGTTTGTATAATCAAATGGATATTTGAGATTTTATTTTTCCTTCAAAAGCAGAAAAACTCGACACATCCTCGATGATGTGGATAGTTGTACGATGAAGTTCTGTAATTGTTCTCTTAGCTCACTAAACCTTCAATTTTATTCTGTTTTGATCAAATGAAAGTGTTCTTGTTTTTCATCACGGTGAAGTGGGTCTAATGAGATGACATAAAACCAATAAAAAAAAAATCCCAAGGAAATCTTAGGTTTTTTTTTATTATTTTAATGTGGGTGTCTGGGTCAGCTTGCACGCATCTCGACTAATCCCATGGGCTCTGAAATTAACAACTATGTAAACTTCTAGTGGCTATCATAACAATTACAGGCTCGAATTTGAGATCATATAGAAAGCAAATTTTTTAATCTCAAATTTTTATCATATATCCTGAATTGCTTAACTTAAGATTTTAATCGATAAAGGAAATGTAAAAGTAAATTTTTAGGATATAACATTGAAGATTGTTGGATTTTCTCCAAAGATGAGATTTTATAAGTTGAATCTTAATTTAAAAACAAAAGTTTTGATTATAAAATTAGCAGTTGGAGAAAGCCCCTCAAAAGTCCAACAATATACAGTTAATTGAGAATGGAAAAATGTTAAGCTCTACCGTTACCCGTTCCTGTGTAGCCAGTTGATCAAGCAAAGAGAAGAGAAAAAAAATACAAAATTAAAGTGCATATAGCTGGATTGATATATTTACACGGAAAGAACAAAAATCTACAACTATTCGCGATCCTCGTCTTCATCGTAAATTTCATCCGAGTCATCAACATCATCGATAGCTACAACCTTAGATACACAAATCCTAGAAGAAGCTGATCGAAACTTGAAAGGTAATCTTGCACTGTTGCTAATCGCAGCATTATCACACACTTCTTCTTCTTTCTTCAAATCACTAGGTGGCAAAAAGCAATCCATGGACAATCCTTTTATGTTAAAATCAACCTCTTCAATAGCCCAAATCTCCTCCATTCTTGTCCTTGAATGGCTTTCTGAGGTCTCACCGAACCTGAACAACGAGACCGAAGTTCTACCCTTGTATGCTATGTTAATCCCATCTATGGTTCGGTAGTCTTGAATTGATGACTCCATTGTGGTCTCCCAAAAAATGCTGTCATTGCCTGGGGCTTTAATTCTTAGAAGGTGAGAGTCTTCTAATTGAACCAACAAACCTGTTCTTTGGCTGAAATAGCCCCATACTGTGTGCCTAATTATTTCTACATTGCTAGTGCTCCTTGCTCTTAGCGACGAGGGGTCAGCTTCAAGTTTTAGCACGAAACAATCCTCATTGTTGATTGTTTTCTCGCCAGTGCAAACAGAATTGGAGAATAAGTTGGCCGTAGATTTTGGATCAAGACCCTGTTGATTATCATTTAAAATATGAGAATCTGTGAAAGCAGGATGAAAATGTATCATGGAAGGTCATGCTCATAGAACTGAAGGAACAAAAGGCAACATGTTCATTTCATCATTAATAAAAAAGAAAGAAAGAAAGAAAGAAAGATGTTCTGAGTATAAAAATTGCGAGATTCAATGGGGAAAAAAATGCAAGATGACTGTTTAAAAAAGATTGGGTTCCATTAATGGGCTTACGGCCTGTATGTTTCTTACTGGGCTCCGTTTAAAAACAACAGTTTGTTTTACCCTTCTAGAATTTGGGCCTCGATTATCTAAAAGTTGGCTGAAAACTTCAATGATTTTTCTTGATTATTAAGAACTATTATACTTGAGACTTTTCCCCCCCTCAAAATTTGGCCAAAGCGGAAAACAACAGCCCTGATAATTGAGAAATTTGGTAGGCTAGGTCCCACAGTAAAGTCAAAAATAAAAATCATGCCATGGCCCTTTCTCTTCTTTTAGAAAAACCAAATGAAATGGAACTCAAGTGGAAAATTGATGAATTGATGTGAACATAAAATTCATGCGCCGGCCCTTTTCTTCTTCTGAAAAGTCTAAGGAAACCCCAAAAGATTAGAAGTTGGATAGCTGTAACCGTAGCATCCAGCAGTACTAACAGTCAGGAAAAGCCAATTAAGAAGTACAGAGCCATGAAAATCAGTGAATGAAATCCTAAGTACTCATAAGAATGTCAGATATTAACCATTAGATTCGTGGGTTTTTACCTGGAGAAAACGTCTGAGAGGCCTAGGTGGGCCTCTAGATGCATGAGAGTGGTGCCATGGGGTTTGTCTCCAAGCCACCTTACCATCGCTGCCGGCACTAATTTTGCACCCAGAAACCACTAATTCCAAGCACCATAAATCAGGTCTTTTCTTCCATAGAACAAACCCTCCCATTTCTCCACCTCCATGTTTCTGATTCTTCACTTTCAGCGTCTTATTGTTGTTCAAACTCCCTTCGCCTGCACAAAATTCTGATGCTACCATTTTCACTTTCCCCATTGCATACATACTGTCCACTGAATTCAGAGCTCTCTCTCCTCCCACTGCTGCTATGTATTGTTGCACTATGTATTTTGCCATTGATGACTCCTGTACAACAAATATATACAGAGATTAACAAAAAAAACTCAATAAACTTTAACAATCAACCACAAAAAAAAAAAAAAAAAAAAACAATTAGACAAGACAAGACGTTTGATTCTGAGAAATAATCATTAGAAATGATTAACCGGTCTTACAATAGGGTGGTCTTTGATGTTACGGTTGATGAACTGGTGATCACAGAGGATGGGAAGTGGGATCAATGGAGCACCAACAACACCAAGCAAGAATTGAATCTCAGTGTTTTTGCCTCCAAAACGAGTTGTCATGGACCTTTCGTTGTGTGGTCTCATCCAGGCTTTCATGTTTTGCCATGACCTATTACCATGCTTGTTAGAAGCAAACATTTCTTCAGGGATTGGAACCTCGAGAACAGTGTCGAGCCCATCTTCACGATCAAAATTTGGACAAAGCTTCCTCATGATATGAGAGAAAAGGAGAAAGTAATTCGTAGTCTTTGATTAGTTTTGGCACAAAAATATTGATGAGAGGGTTATGGGGTTTTGCTTTAGCTTTAGAGTTTTTTGAGTGCTAAAGAAAGAGAGACTTGGATTGAAAGGGAGGGTGTTCTGTGTTCAAGAGAGTACTGTATGTGCAGCTAGTGAACATTACCAACCGACCATTGGCCGCTACTAACGTGGTGCTCTTTGTCTCAGTCGTGGTTGCACGCTCTCCCTCTCTTTCTTTATAGACTTTGTTTACTGGTGTATTCTATGGAGTGATTATATTATATTAATGGAGATCAAAGTTGTCCAAGGCGTAAGGCCTCGGGGCGGATATGTGAAAAATTCAAGGGTTTGGTGGATTGGATATCACTTGTTTCTTTTTGCTAGCTATTTCTTCCCAACGACTTCTGTTTTGATTTTTAGCAATCTAGTTTGAAATTTCTAAAAGATATATGGTGTTGATGTTGCATAATTGTCGCTTTAATTGAATTATAGACTGTCTCTAGACATTACAGTTTCTGCACGATAGAAAGTCTTCAAGGAGCTGATCTGCATTTTTCCTCGAAGTTCATTAATATTATCGCCGTCTAATTAAGTTCTCATTGCGTAAGTGATATTCTGTTTATTAGGATTGAAAGGTCAGCTTTAGTTTTTCAAAACTACTGTATATAACGATTTTATGAAGGGTTGGATTTTGATATTTGATCAATTTGACCGTATCATTAATTAATGGAATTCAAATATTAAGAAAATGGATAGAATATACATACATCAATACTTATCTTTATATATTATTTAGAATCTTTATAACTCTTTGATTTAGACAGGTACCAAACTAAGGAGGTTCTGTTTGATTATTCTAATTTAGCGGCAATTAACGACTTACAATTATTAAAAAAAAAAAAAAACAGAGAGAGAGAGAGAGATTAAATTGCACGTAGACTAACAGATTACTTATCTTCCATGTCTTGGCTTTAATTAAATAGAAAGGAAAGGAGAGGTACTGTATATAGAACTCTTGATCAGCATATAATAATTCATAAAAGACACTTTAATTATAAATGGGAAAAGTATAAAGCAAATTAATGGCTCCATCTCGAGATTATGAAAACCTTGCTGCCTTGGTAAGCAGTTAAGTGGATAAGAATCGGTGTGAAGTTGATTAACTAAAAGTAAAGTGTCATGCCCAGTGCCGGAGCATGCGGCCGACATTTTAATTCAAATCGAAAGACATGTTTGTTCGGAGCACAAACAAATCAATCTTAAACTTTGTCGCGTTTGCCATGCCGTCTTAGCTGGTTTCTGGATTTTGTTGTGGATGAACTGAATTGCAATAAATGGCGTGATATTTTATCTAACTGGACCAAGACAGTAGGAATATATTTAGATTTCCATTGGAGGATCCAAAGATTGAGAGCTTAAAAAATGTCTGCAATTATGTTGTGCACGTTGCTGTTAAATTTAATATGCTACTTCATTTATATATGGAGGATTATCTTTGATCCGCAAAGGTGGCTACCAGGTAATAACAAAGTTACAAAACATTCTATCGATCGCACAGTTTAATGAACAAAATTCTTAATTCCTGGACTTCAATTATCCTAAGAACCTATCTAAATATTTTATTTTATTTTTAAACTGGATTTGACAAGAAAGAAAATATTAAAAAATATATATATTTTTTAATATAATATAATATAATATAGTGTGCTGTTCCCCGTGTATGGACAAATCGAGCACATGTCTTCCCAGGTACTGTCAATTTTCCTGCCTTTTGTTTTTATCTTAACCCTAATTAACTCTATCACGGGCGATTAATTTACTAGGGATTTAACTACATGGATAGAATAATTGGTTGAAGTATTTGATATAGGAAATCATAGTTCAGGTCTTTCCAACAATTTATTCATAACTTAATAATTTATAGTTTTTGCAGTTTGATTATTGTTAATCGTGTTTAATTTAAAATTAATTTATTTTAAAAAAATATTTTACCAATCTTTTCATAATGTCTGTTTATTTTTTAAGTTATTTTTATTTTATTTTTTTAATTAAATAATAAAATGGACCAAAAAAACCAGCTAATTAATTAGTTTTTAAAATCACTATTTGATTTTTCTGTAAATTTAGAGAGACTATTTTATACTCATCTTTAATTTGCCAAATGCTATAGGCTATAGCAGTAACACCATATATATTTAAAAAAAAAAAAACATGAGTTTATAATAACTTTCTCTTTTAATATTCAAAATACGGATATCAATCAAGATTAAAATTATATACCACTGTTATAAATTTATTTGAATAAATCTCACTTAATTAGCACAGCCTCTAGCACCTTTTTAATTTTTTTCCCTCCTTTGAACAAGCCTTTTTCCCTTGATATCTGGTAGATCGGCGAATACGAATATATATATATATATTCTTAAGTTTTTTTTTATTCAATAATGCTCTTAATTTTAAGGCAGGGCAATTCGGGGTTCCAAAAGTTAGCTACAAAAAAACATTCATAGTCACCCGAAGCTTTGCCAGCAAAATCGTAAATTTCAAAAAAAGATTTTAGTTCATATAATTGAATAAGCCTGTCCTCATAGCTATAAATATATTTCCTTCGTACCTTTAATGGGAGGGAACATGTGTAGTGGGTGCGTGGGGCAATAAGAATGGCCTGAACATATTCCGACATTATATGACCTCGTCGGTTTGTAACTGGTCAAATTCCGAATTATATTGATCGAAACTGCACTTACACGACAGATATTTGATCAGAAGATGACAAAAAAACAACAGAGTGCAATCATTTTGTATGGTATAGAAAATAGCATCGCAGTTCTCTCTTTAAAATAGCAGCAGGATAAGGGATGCTATAATCCATTCATATTTCTTTGATAAAAAAAAAAAATCCATAATTTCCCCTGCAAAAGAAAGGAACGGCGTTCACGAGCATAGCACGCGCCTCCATTGGCATAGGCTTTTATTAAAAAAATACCAAAAGTGCAATCATAGCTAGTGAGGCATCCTATGAAGAAATTGCGAGTGATTACCCAATTAAAAAACAGATTAATTAAAAAAAAGAATTGTCAAAATAAATGGAATAAACCAATTAGAAAAGAAAAAAAACCAAAGGATACAAATATTGAAACTTACTTCTTCTAACCCTAATGAAAGCAAACGACGACACCCCCCGGCCCCCGCTCTGTCTCTCCTTCTTTCTTTGCAAGTCATTGTGCTTTTCGACTCATGAATCAAGATAGCGACTTCGTTCCAGTTAAAGTAAAAGGGTCTATAAACTCACTATTTGCGCAGAAGCTATAACAGAAGAGAAATCCCATTCGCTAGTGTCCGAGATTTTATCCTTCGGTCACTTTCTGATTTATATTTTTTGTTGTGAGATCCGGTGGATATTTTGAATCAATTTGAATTTGATCTCTAGGAGATGGAAGAAATTGTGTCGTTTTTGTTTTGAGTTCAACAAATTTATAAGCTATTGTGTTTAAACTTTTGATTTTTTTTTTGTTTTCTAGTTTTTTAACCGTATAAACTGAACTTAATCGAATCAAAATTAATCAGGTTGTACTGATATTGATTTTGAAATTTTTTTTAAAAAAAAATTTAGTTATTTTTAAAAATAAAAACCTAACTCAACCAAAAATATTTATCCCTGCCGTTTACTAGCAAGAGCAAGTTCTAAATTATGACAATATAACTGTAATTAATTAAATATTGCACAAATTAAAACAACAGGAATAAAAAAAAGAAAAAAAAAGCAATCAGTTCCCCCACAGCGAGCTAGCTGTGTGTAGTCCCCGCTAATTGTGGCTTGTTTGTAGCAGGGGCTGGTACGTTGACCTGATCTGACCACCCCATCCATTGATCGCTGCTTAGACTTGCAATGCTCATCGTCCCTTTTTTTTTATTTTTTTAGTTTAATGGAAGTGTCCGGACCAGCTTGCGTGTACCTCGACTAATCCCACAAACCCTGAAGTTAACGACCATGTAAGCCTCCAGTGACAATCATATGAGCAACCACAGGGCTCGAACCTAAAACCACAGAGAAAACAAACATCTTGGTCCCAAACTTTTACCACTGGACCACCACCTAGATGGTTTATCGTCCCCTCTTCTGTTACATGACAAGGTTAGATTGTATCATGGAAACCAAATGGCTAAATTTAGTTTGGGTATTTTTTTTTCATGATCTATATAGCGTTAATAACAGCGATATAAATAGGTCATATAACACATTCATCAAATAGGTATTTTTTTTCATGTGTTATGATTTGAAAAGATTTAAAAAAAAAAACAAAAAAAAAAGGGATGAGATATGGAATTTATAGAGTTCAACTCTTGACTCCAGGCTATCAGTATTGTCTCTTGATCGAGGGATTGGCCTTTTAGAAAAATTGTAGTGTATTTGAACAAATTGTCAAATAATGAGTTTTGATCTAAAAATATATTTGACTCGTAACTCTTGAAAAGATTTGGAGATGGCTTTGATTTTTTTTTTATGAGGTCCACATGAAAAATATGTATTTTTAATTTTTAAAGATGTAATTTAAACTTTAAAAAAATTATACTTTTTTTAAAAAAATCAACATGCCTCCAAACTTAATCCTAACCTGTCTCGGTTGTCATATCATATCATCACTAGCAAAATTGATAACGTTTTCTTTTAAGGGACAAACTCACAACTACATGTATTAATAAGGACAAAGAAAGGAGCAACCTTTGTACCTCAGCTTGCATAAACTATGTCAATTAAAAGATGAATTCTTAAAATGTTTTTTATTTAAAAATATATTAAAATAATTTTTTTAATATTAGCACATCAAAATTATATAAAAACACCAAAAATATCTTAATTTGAAGAAAAAAAATTCAAATTCAAATTTTTTAAAAAACATTTTTAAAATAAAACCTATATGTTCACAGTTTTTTTTTTAACAATATTGTTATTTTCAAAAAAAGAAAAAGAAAAAGAAAAAGAGTAGCCCTATGTCTACTTGCATGAAGCCGAAAGAGATAGGACGGAAAGCAGGTCAGTAGGTGTGTGCGCGCACGGCATAAACCTATGCTACGGAAATGGAACACGTCAGGCGAGCCAATCTATTCAGGCCCAACACTAAGCGTTACACACCCGGCCCAAACTATTAGTGTACAATTATTAATGCGATGATGTTTTTGTAAAATATTTTTTTAATTAAAAATATATTAATTTTTTTTCAATATTAATATATTAGAATTATTTAAAAGTACCTTAAAAAATATCAATTCAAAATGCATTTATTTATGCAATTACAGGGCGCCTTTTAAAAAAAAAAAATTTACTTTAAATTTTGTGTTTTTTATAAAAAATATTTCTTTTTTAAAATAAATTATTTTAATGCATTTTTAAAGATAAAACATTTTAAAAAATAACAACTAGTACAGTAACAAACACAAAAAACATTTTGAAAAACACTTTAAAGGATCCGGAGATCATCTCAAATATGGCTTCTTGGCTAATTGCCAGCCCTCTTGGCACACCTATTGTGAGATAGATCCCTTAATTTTATGTTTTTCCCTTGTCTAGGAATGAGGTTACACAGCACAGCAATCCCTTTGGGGAATTCTCTCGTCTTTTTAGCAAGAGTGACGCCCGACCGAGGGGCCCTGACTGATGATATGTGTAGATGGATCGAGTAGAAAAAAGGCTGTCACGCACAATTAATTTAGTCTAACGAAGTCACCGCGTGAAAAATGTATTGGCCTCATTAGACCTTTCCAATCCTTTCAAGGTTCAAGAATGGAGTAATTCCATGGGGCCCCCCTCGCCATGGCCCTAATATCATCCAGCCCCTTAATTATAAATAGATATAAGAAATCGAGATGGCACAAGAAACCTCCAAATGATGCTAAAAAGCAGATATTGATGTGTTGTTTACAGCTGACATAACTTGAATGGTGCGGCTATCAAGTTTTTCAATCCAAGATGGATTGACAGACAGAAAGCAGAGAAAGTCGAGAGGATGTGCTGAGAACACTAGCATCGTAATATAAATGCTGAAAGAAAATCAAACTCACAACATAGGATGGTGCTCCACTTGATTGTGTGAATAAAATCGACAATAATACAACACAAATCAGAGTGTTCAAGCTCTAATACTACTATCGACAGCAAGCAGATAAGGGAATCGCTTACTTTATGGGAAAACAGATCGTACAATTGGTACAGGATGGTACCTGCGGCAGAGCTCAGACCTTGATGCTCGTCTCCTTCTCTTCCATCGTCAAATCCAGGAGACAAGAAATACCTCTTACAAGATTAAGAGGGTACATTGAAGTGAAACAGCCAGGAGATAACAAAGGCAAAGACCATACATGCTAGGAGGAAATTCAAGAACCGGTGGCCCTGCCAGAAGTTCCGTGTATCAGCGGGTTGCACGGGTGGTGCTGCTGTCACGGCAACATCACTGGCCTGGTTCCACTGCTCTGCCGACCCAGTTTCATTTGCACCAGCAACATTTCGTGCAATTGATCCACAAATCTCACAGGTTCTGCAATCAGATTTTTTAAAGAAATATCACCAAAACAATTGATCTTAAATTGTAACCAACACAATTCACATGGTTTATGTGAATACTATGACAATCTATCTAAACTAAAATCAATACAATTTTAGGAAGGAATACATTCCATATGGTAAACACAAGATAAAGACAGGAAATAGCTATTGGCAATGTTATCGTCCATATATGATGAGCACAACAATTTTTACAAGGGAAGACTATATTATGAGCTAACAACTTTCAAGAAATTAGTAGAGATAATTTTCTAAATTAACACAGATATGAATAATCATTGTAAATAATCTCACTAAAAACAACCTACAGACAATTTCATGAAATTTAATACACTATTTTGTTTAACATATTTATATATAATATTAAATATTTCTTAAAGGATTATATGTTCATTCTAAATTACGTCCCCATTAGCATCAAGCTCGGCGATTCTCGCTGGTGTTTTCACCAAAAATTCCCTCAAAGCTTGTGTATTCACAAAAACAATCAGCATGTATCTCCACCTATAGATTCCAAAAGCACCAACTTTAGGCAAATGACCATCTGAAACAAGATTTGAACCCATATATGACACCCATTTAGTAATCCCATCGTTGGCTTAGTTGACTAACAAGTTGTAAAAACCCCGGACAAACTAGTAATGCCAAGATCAAGACCTTAACACTTCATCATAATTATTTACCTGGAAAAAAAAACTAAAAAATCCCAAGAATCAACAAATAGGCATCTCCATACACATGTCAAAAATCATTTGCAGGACTACATTTTACTATATTTTTTTGTAGTGTGGCATTAAGAGCACAACATCTAAACTGAGAAATGCTAAGAACCAAAAGATATGGAGTAACACATCAAAAAGATCAGTTTTGTACTTTCTTTATCTACTTACTTGTTTCCCTTAATTTTGAACCAAGCCTCTGCACATTGCTTATGAGCAGCAGCCAAATCATTCTTGCAAGAACAACCCAGTTCAATAGGCAATCCACCCTCCAGACTCCCTGCATCCAAGCTCAAATGACAAATCCTGCAGTCCCTCTCAACTTTAGCCAAATGTAACTTTATCTCTGGTGCCCCATACTCCAGATCCACCTCTGACACAGAAGATCCCCTCTCCTTCACAATCTCACTGCAAGAACCAGACTGGCTTGAAGACCTTCTTTGCCCTTCATCGTCTGACTGCTGGTGGTGGTGGTGACTACTTTCATCTAGAACATCAACATCATCAACAACAACCTGGGGTTTTTGTAAAGTTTCCATTTTTAAAACCCAGTTGGCGAATCTTCATGTAATGGCTTTGTGAGGCAGAGATCATCAATGCCTGCCAAAGGTAAAGAAGCTCTCTATTTAAGCTCCAAAACCTATGGTACGCAAAGACAAAAGTGTGAATAATTCCCAAGACTTTTTCAACAACTTGGCACTGGACAGTGTTAGGTGCTATCTATCTGTCTCCCCCCCTCTGGTGCGTGTCAGTCAGTTTTGAACAGAACCTGTTGTAAAGAGAAAGAGAGTGAAAGGTATTATGGACAGAATGCAGTGTCAATCAGCGAGTACAGGGAATGCTATTGGAAGGTTTTTGCTAGCTTCTCTTCTTAATATTGTGATCTTGTGGTTGTGTGCTTTCATTGTTTATTTGCATGACTGGCAGAGTTGGTTCAGAGAACAACATGGGGAGCTAAAATGGCTGAGAGGAGAGAAATTACAAAGGCAAGAAGGGATTTAGAAGATGATTTGATGTTGAAGTGACCTATCAAAAACTGTTGTTTTTCTTTAGCCAGGAAGGGTGATGAATTATTGGATTTGGTTTTTATTAAAAAAATAATTAAATTAATTTTTTTAAAAAAAAATTGAAATCGAACCGAAACGGTTTAAATAGATCGGTTTCAGTTCGGTTCTGTTTATTTAAAAAAAAAATAGGTTCAAACTGGTTTGGATCGGTTTTTCTAGTTTAGCATAGTTTTTTTCAGTTTTTTTTTTTTTGAGTTCAATTCATTTGATTTTTTTCATTTCAAACTTATAATCAATTTAATTAATTTTTTTCTCAATTCAATATTTTTAATTTTTTTTTTTTAATTTTCTCGATATAATAGTTTTTTTTTTCTCCGAAGACAGCATGGGCTCATGTAGGTGTCAAAAGAAGATTTCAATTGTCCTCCTTAGTGCTTTTATCTGATTGGCGTTGAAATATGCCTCGTGAACCTGGACACACTCTGATTTTGATGAGGTGTGTCTGCTTTAAGCTCTCAAGAGGTCAATATTGCCCATGCTTTTCTATACAAGTTATGATGCGGTGAGGGTAGTGTGGACTTTCCAGTTATCATGTGCTCTTATATGAGTGTCTTGTCTTTTATGAAAAGGAGAGTTCTGCAGATCAGCAGCTGCTCCATGATTGTAAATGATGTTTTCGCCATTTTAGATACCTGACGTAATTATCCACTGTCTTAAGTTTACTATTTGGTCAAATGTGGTATAGTGTAGCCGTGTAGGAGGCTGCCGGTGGAGCTGTTGAGGATTAGATGAAGACAGTGTACTGTAACGTGGTTAAAATTATATTTTTTTTTAATTTGAAAAATATTATTTAAAATTATTTTTTTATATTTTTTTTAATTATTTTGATATGCTAATATTAAAAATAATTTTTTAAAAATAAAAATATTATTTTAACATATTTCTAAATAAAAAACATTTTAAATCATAATTATTATTACATTCCCAAATATTCCCTAAAAAATAAGTTAATTGGGTTGGGAATTCATTGCACACCGAGGCATATTGCAATGTAAACAAGAATAGTATAATTATTATTCTACCCCTGTGATAATAAATATAATAAGTTGTGTTGGGGTTAATTTGGTCATTTTAATAGGATTTATTAGGCGTTATATGATTGATAGGAACGATTCAATTTTTTAATAAAAAAATTCAAAGTATAACAACTATTTTTCCTCTAGAAGTTTTAATAGGTTCGTGAAGGATAATTTTGTGAAATTTTTTAAATTTTTTAATTTAATCTTAGACTTTTATTTTATATAATTAAGCATTTTTAGCTTGAATTATAACTCAATTGCATATAATTTTTTCGAGGGAGGATTGAATTAAAATATAGAGAACTAAAATGAAAAAAATGATAAAATAGACGGCGCCTTTTAAATTGGTTTGTAAAGTTTATTTTAGTCCTCCATCTTTTTAGTTATTATGTTAATTGGTCCCTCTAATTGTCAAAAAATCAATTTTGATACCAAATTTTATTTTCTTTTTTTTAGTCCTTTTTTGGTGGAGGAGAGATAGGGGGTCGCTCGATTCCAACTTTGAAAGAGAAAGTTATCGATGACGAAGATTTCGACCACCAAAACGATCTATTTTTGTATCAAATGGTTTCATATAATGAAGGAGGTTGAGATTAGGTGTTGTTTTGCCTTGAAAACGCTAACAAGAACATACACAAGCTCAAAAAGATTTTTAGTTTCAGGTTTTATGGCTGTTTTTTTATGTTTTTAAAGGTTATGGATTGATTCAATAAGGTTTCTATGATGTTTTCTGTATTTTTGGGTCAAAATGGGTTGAAAATAGGTTTTCTAGTGAAAAAAAACAACAACCTTGTTTTTTTCCAGCCTACTAATTGACAGATTTTAGGGAGCTCCATATGATACATCATTTTTTTTTTTCAAACAATTAGAGCAGATACCAAGTCATCTATACTTTTAACTCAATAAAAATTATTAAGGGCCCGCACGCGAGCCTTTGCTTGTTTAGCTAGGCACTTGGCTTGGTTTACCAGGCCCAACAACACCTGACCTTATTTTTTAAAAAAATATATTTTTTTAATTAATACTTTTTTTACATGTTTTTTTTAA
>Ga0307515_10011680_pt1 | contig 16632 bp, 8 predicted proteins | sample 17_EM_MG_FD_194513 | JGI IMG/M metagenome (GOLD analysis project Ga0307515, IMG submission 194513) | Populus trichocarpa ectomycorrhiza microbial communities from riparian zone in the Pacific Northwest, United States - 17_EM | ecosystem: Host-associated > Plants > Roots > Unclassified | place... | reverse complement strand
ACTTAGAATGAATTGTTTCACTAATGAGCCAGTTGGATCACTAGCAGGATCGATTAAGACTTCTGGTTGGGAGCTTACCCTCGCAGGCCAATATATCTTCCTGCTTGAGTTGTCTTGTTTCTATAGTGACATCATGAATTCTGCGAAGGCTCAGATTTCATTGTTATTAAACTTTGAATAAAGAAGCATCAGCAACATGTAAAATGGTTTCGAAGTCATGACTGAACAACTCAGCAACTCAAAACAGCCACACGGATTCTTCCAGGTACTCCCAGATGCTCCATGACAGGTCAAATATTCAGTAGGGCTCTCAAGTACTCTGAGTCTACCTTCAGGTATTCCTGAAAGCTCCTGATGATGTGACATGGACTTCAAGAATATTCTGAACAGTGCATCATTGTCTTCACAATGTTACAAATTTCAGCCCTGAGGCTGTTGAAGTTTTAAAGCTGTTGGGAGTATTGGCTGCATCCCCAAAATAATTCCAGTGTACTTTGAAACTGAAGCTATACTCTCCAGGAGTCATTTTTATAATGTTTATCACATTTTACCATTCAGTAAACCATCTTAAACATACTCTTGGACAGCTTGAGTCACATTTCTATACTGCCAAGTGGGTGTCAATATATGTATTTTTATGACCCAGATATTCATTATTAGTGATTCTGACTGATGAAGGATTCTCTCTTGCCAACAATGCCAATTAAACTATTGCTCCAATGGGTACAAAATCAATCTCAATAGACTCTTTGACAACCCAGATAAAATGTTGCACCAAATCAGCCCAACAGGGCAGATAATATTTTGTTGTTGGTATCGCCTCCGTATAGTCTTGAGCTTTGGAATGTAATTCTCATAATTAAGTCATCCTGCACTAATTAAAATAGGACGATGCTATTTTTTTGTTTCACAGGCACTCTTGTAATTAGATGATTTAATAATGTGAATTGCAACAAAGATCTAGTATAGGAAAAGCAGGAACTCGGCCTTAAAAGGTGATATCAAGGTTATTCTCTGTCATTTCAATATAGTGGACCCAGATGATTCGAGATTCAGGCATGATATCTTGGTTGACATTGGTAAATTCATCCCTGCAATCATGTCCCAGACACTCAGCAGATGTAGGGCTGTGAAATGGTTGATGGTAGTATAACAGCCAATTCTGAAGTTTAACAAATATACTGTCTAGCAGTACATTCTAATCATATCTGAAAACCAATCCACTAACATAGTATCCCTCATCATCATCAATTTGTGTGTGAAACTACATTCCAAAGGTGGGAATTCCAAAATTTGCTGATACATATCAGAGTGATACTATTTTGGGACTTCTGCAAACTCTGTAGACAGGGGTAGCTCTCGAATGATGTATCTGTTGTGATACCAGCCAGGAACCAGGCTCTCCCCGATATTGTTGAAGACAAAAATGATCACCTCCACAGGTATTTCCTCATATATACTATCATCAATAGATGCAACTCTGTATACATCCAACAGCTGGTAAATCTTTCTCTCTTGATCAAGTCTATGATGGATATATTGCAGCAACTGGTACAGTCACAAATACTCTGATTGAATAAAAGGAGGAATACAAAATATGCATTCCACATGATCTGAAGTGAGAAGATAGTCAATCACAATAGCATAAACAGTTGATTATCAAGTAGTCAGTGTATAATTGCTTACAGTGTACATGTAAGTAGCTAATATAGCTTATAAATTATTGAGATTGCAATTTTGTATACTGCAGGCTAAACAGCAACAGTCTCAAGAATCTTCTCTTGCATAACTCCCAACTAAAGCCAATAAACAAAATTGAAGCATTTGAAATAAAGTGTCTGGTAATCATAATGTAAAATATAAGACATCATCATGTAAATCGGTAGCATTTGGATAGAATACTTATTCCAAAGAAAGTTGAATATGGAGTATATTTTAAAGCAGCTTCAGTAGTGTAATAGTTTTAAGTAATATCAACTGATGTTTTAATCTGTTTAGAATAGATATCACATTGTGTCCAACTTATACTTGTTTTCGGCACTCTTAAGTCTGTATTCAAGGTAGTTACATTACATTTACCCTACTATTTTGCAATTCTTTTAGAGAATACATGTTAATACTGTTGAAAAGTATCAAGCAAATTAGTACTAGATCTGGATTGAAACTTTAGCTGCAATTTGATTAACATTTGTAGTTATTTCTAATGAACTGGATATGTTAACCAAGTTGACCAGTAAGCAATGACATATATATACCAAAATTGTTTAATTTGTATAAATAATATATCATCAGTATTAAACTACTGCTATATTTTCAGATATCCTGAGTAATTTAAAAGTTATCACTATAGCAAATAATTGATATGCTGTCTAGAATAGCTAATGTTGGTTGATTCAGTGTGTGATTGTAAAACTCAACTTGGATTAATTAGAATAATGTTTAAAAACATTTGAAGATATATAGATTACTCTACATATAATATACAGTGATATAATTTAATCGCAGATTACTGAAAACTTAACTTCAATAGAATAATATTAAGTTATAGATTCTGCCATTTAATGGTATTATTGAACTGTTACATATCTGGTAGGTATGTCAGTAGGTACTTTCACTGATAAATAGCAGTACAAATCAATTTGTCCATAATTAGCTCTAAATTAAAATCTATTTGCATCAGTTGTTGCTGAAATCAGAATGTAATATTGATATTGATACTAGAGTTATGAATAAGAGGTTTATATTGAATTGAAAGAATACAGAAAGTATTAAACAGCTGTATGACAATACTCTACAGTATATATTGACATTTATACAATTGATCATAGTGGGAATTATGGGATATATATTCAGAGATATCTGGATAAAGGAATAATATCCATTTCAATATGATATTTCAATTTATAATTAAATATTTTTTAATCTACTCAACTGGAGAATTGAATTCACTCAGTATTCTAAAATTATATTGTTTTGCTTTGTACTGAATTGATTAAAACTATGTGTTCTTTAAAGTTTACAGTTTTATATAAATCTTTTTATTCAATATCATAAATTGAACTATTACTTTCCAATATTAAATAATTCTAAATGCTTTTCTAAGACTGTTGTATACAAAATAACTTGTATAATAATGTTTATATAGATATTAAAAGTCTAAATATCAACCTTATAGTGTGGTAGATATTATAATGCTGCGATCAGAAAACCACTAATTAGATACTGCTTATTTGCCCAAAGCAAAGCTGCTATACTGTTCTCTTTTACATTTATCTAATAGCATATAAAATTCAAAGTTTAGATAACTCTTAAGTTATGAAGACAGCAATATTAGATTGTACAGTATGATTTCCTATAGACTAGTGGTAAGAGACTAGCTATTAGTAATATCTTTAAATAATACTTACAAGTTAATATTATATTTTGTATATAGATATTACATAACAATATTCTATTAATTATATTGGTATATTTATCCTTCCATCTATTCTAGCCAAATTCTTATTTATCTTTACCTTTGAAGGTCTAGAACTTATTTGGAAATTTTATATATCAAGATCTTAGGGTGAATTTCCTGATATTATATACTCTCAATACAAATCTATAAATATATATTTACCACTTATTACTATATACTTAACAGTAAATATTTAGTAAATATTTCGTAATATTCTGTAACAACTTGACATTTATTGTAATACTATATTCCTTTAAAATTTGGCAGTACTGCAATAGTACAATAGCTGCAAAATTACTTTTATTTTGGCCATAGTAGTTATCAAGGCAGACTGACAGTGGAAAGTATAGAGCAGATAGAATTGCCGGGATTGCTCAGAGTGTAAAATTCATTACAATAGTTTCACTTTATTAACCAATTGTGTAGATTGATAGCTCAATCTCTGGAGAATCATCTCTTACTCTCTACATGTTGATAGTATTTCATTCTTGAAGAAAAGAACAGAATCTAAATAGCTAATCACTGATGATCTCTCGTACTAAGCCATGCCACTCACCGGAACAAAAACCATTGCAGAATTACCTCTACATCATTTGAAAAAGTTTTACCTTAACACCAGAAATAACATTACCTGATTAGCAAGCTCTGATGGTCAAAGTTAGCATCCGATTGACTAAAACGATTAGTTCCAGGCTAAAGCGCTGTAGTCAGAAAGTGGCAGAGAGAGGCACGAGACTTTGGACACGAGTACAATTGTGAATCGGAAGTTCTAATTGCGCTAGTGAAGCCTGCATAACCGACATTGTCCCTCTCTCTCACCACAGAATCTCATTGTCCTTCCCAAGGCAGTAGAATTTCTTCTCTTCTGACTTTTATACTCTCGCGTTCTGAGTCTCATACTCCATCATAAACGGACCCCTTCAACAGCAGTACAGCGGGTACGCCAACACACTACCATCCGTTTTCTTATGATACTCACACGAATCTCATAACATATAACTTTGGGCTATCCAATGGCAACTACTAGCATTGCGGAGCAGGATTGTTCTATACTGGCAGCACGGACGAATCTGGAAACAACGAGAGACGCTGAAGCCTTGCCGCATCCTCCACAAGGGGACCCGACGAATCAGCGAAAGACCTTTGGTCGAATTCCCCATAATGGCCGCAGTCAGTATCCCTAAGAGACTTATCGTTGGTCAGCAAATTAACTGAACGTAGTATTCATTGTTCCGCAAACTCATGATATGGTGTCAACCCTCCTGTCACCCTGTACGCCAAAAAAGGCTATAGATCTGTTCATTCTGGGTGTTTTGGCTCTCCATGTTGGACTCTATTTCTCATCGCCAACGGCACTTCGCACGCCTGTACTGCTGCTTGTTTTCCTGTTCTGGAGGACGTCGTACAATTTTGGACTAGGCTACCTGCTTAGGGTTCAGTCAAAGCATGGACAGTTGATCTTTTGGGCCAAAAAATATGCTATCTTTGATACCTCCAAGTGGCCGACGATCTGCTCATCTATTCGTTCAGACATCGAATCCAAAGTTCAGAAAGAAGTTATAAATGGCGATTACGTATTTCACAAGGCTCCTATTGAATATAATACTTGGCTACTGTTTCGAAGGCTTGTAGACTTGATACTAATGTGTGATTTTGTGAGCTATGTACTGATGGCGATATCTTGCGCTCACCAACCAGAGAACGAAGAATGGTACTTGACAGTCGGGAGATGGCTCGGTGGTTTTGCGCTATTCATGTTCAACCTTTGGGTGAAACTGGATGCCCATCGCGTAGTCAAGGATTATGCTTGGTGTAAGTGGGCCCATCTTCTCGAGTAGTGGTCTAATATTCATTGTCCATTCAGATTGGGGTGATTTTTTCTTCCTCATTGATCAAAACCTCACCTTTGATGGTGTCTATGAAATTGCTCCACATCCCATGTACTCAGTTGGGTATGCAGGATATTATGTGAGTGATGGCTTAGTATTTATCCGGTAGACATAAATCTTACTGTTCGGATACAGGGCATTTCTCTCTTTACCGCGTCTTATACGGTTCTTTGTGTATCGATTGTGGCTCATGCAGCACAGTTTGCTTTCTTGACTATTGTGGAGAATCCACACATCGAGAAGACGTACAATCCACCTGCCCCCCGCAAGAAATCTCAGCGACATGAACCACCATTGCGGGATGATCACATTGCGTCTGCCGGGTTTGTTTTCAGTGACCCTGGCCAATCTTTGTTGGAACGTCCACTTGTCCAGTCCTTCGACCCTTGGCATAGCATTCACTTTTCAAGCATGCTTCTCGTCTTCTATCTGGTTGCTATAACTATTTTAACTCCCAATACTTCTACCTACCAGATGCTATTTGTTATCCATGCCTTGTCGTGGCGACTTTGGCATACACTTGGGATTGGGGCCATCCTTGTTGGTCAAAGCAACAACAAGAGCTATGTCCGGTACTTTCTTAAGTTTGGGGAGACCCGTGAAGTTGCTTGGCGCCATTGGAAAGGCGTTTACTTTGTCTCCTTGTCGATGACTCATGCGTCTTTTGTCGCCGCTGCATGGAAGTTGTACCAACTACCTGCTGGGGATGAGAGAATGGTTTTATTTAGGTACATTATTGGCATTTTGCTGGTTGCACTCCAGGTGTGGACAGCGTTTTCCATTCATGAATCTCTTGGGGAGTTTGGGTGGTTTTACGGTGACTTTTTTTTCGACCTTTCTAGCCCTCACTTGACATACTCTGGAATCTACAGATATCTCAATAACCCGGAACGACTGATCGGATGTGCTGGCATCTGGGGTATCGTCCTTATAGCGTCATCGGCTCCGGTTTTCTTGGTCGGATTATTTTCGCATGTCTGTGCCCTTCTGTTCCTCAATCTTGTTGAGAGCCCACATATGCAAAAGCTCTACGGAAGTCAAATCCGTCGTGAAGCAGGAGTTGCAAAAACGATCAGAAAGGCCATGCCGCTGCCTGTTGCCGATCAAGTCAAGATGTTCCAGGGCAGTGTGGATAAGATCGTTCACGAGGCAGCCGAATTTGTTGAGGAGCTACTTGAGAGATCCCGGCCCCGTCTGCCCAGGGCCGTCATTGGGGTGGTAAAAAATACGCAGGCCAGGTTTGCTCCTACCAGACTCGCAATTCAGCTGTTGTCCGACTATGACAGTGTAACAAGTAACCATGACACCGGGAAGTACTCACTTGACGTTGTCACTGCTGTACGGCGAAGTGAAAGTGAAACGTTGACTGTGCCCTTTGGAGAGCCTCTTCACGTGTCTTGGACAGCACCTATCGATCATTCGCATAAAGACTGGATCGGATTGTACAATATTGCGGGCAACAGCTCAAGAGAAGTTACCAGTGTCGCATCCATGGGACGGTGGGTGGCTATTTGCAAAGATCAATACGATTCCAAAGAGGCCGATCGCATTATTATTTACTCCGATCGGAAAGACGGAAACGAAAATGACCGTGTTAAAGGAGAAGTTGTCTTTCAAAAGGAAAAATCATTTTGGAAGAATGGGGTATACGAATTCAGGTATCATCATGATGGGAAGCATTCAATCATGGCAATCAGCCAGCCTTTTGAGATATCTGTTGAAAAGGTTGGACTTGACGATAACGACATATGGGGTGGTGCCACACGTCAAACAGTAGAGAAACATCTCTTGCCGGTTGTTCAAAGATGTTTTGATGAAGAGGAACTGGCCCCTGTGGATATTGATGACATCTTTGGGGAATCTGTGGATGATATTTGTAGTCGTAGGGTTGTCTATGCAATCAGGGAAATGTATGACTCTTTCGTTTGTGCGATGTTAACCGTCACAACCAAAGGTCTAATTTACTGTGACAGGTTTGGTGTCGATCTTGCTCCAAGTGTACTCAAAGCCGACGGCAGCATTAGGAAACTCAGCTGGAGGATATGCCATGCTCGGAAAGTTTTGGTGAGTACTGGATGATATCCCGCTTAAGGGCTAGGCACAACATACTTTGAAGCATTGAAGAATGATAACTCACCAACCTCGGGGCTAATTATCAATTCAGGCTCCCTTTAGCATGTATAATGGACCAAGCTCACCTACAAACTCCCCTCCATCGACGCCTTAAGGCTAAAATCGCATATCCGTTCTGTTCGTATGAGTTATCAGGCATGCATCTGTCAGTGATAATATCCTAGGTAACGACTTAATTGGCATCGTTTCGTCGCTGCCATACGATGTGTATGACATGTTGATATTGTAGATTTTCGGTTGGTTTTCTTTCTCGCACTTCATATACAGACATGACGTTTGATTTTGGCGATTGATTCATCCCTTGTTAAGCCATGTTCCTCGTGTAAGGTAGATTGATATGACATTACCACGTAGTGCTTCATAGAGGTTATACAAAAATACGTCGTGGTACAGTACAGGTGTGTAACTCGAATAGCTATGGATATACGATAACTATAACCTCTTTGTCTTGGTGGGTGAAGAAGATATAGCCTTTTCCTGAGGGATAGCAAAGTTTTCATCAACTTTACCAGCTCTCCACTGAGTCCAACACTTTCTTTCTAGTAGCTACCACCTGCATCCTTCCATGGGTTTTAGCAACCATCAAAAGCGTGTAGCAACAGTGGCATTGTCGGCTATCATCCATGCAGCAGCTGTTACCATTATTATACGTATATAGACGTCGGTGTCATCAATATGGAGTCACCATGAAGCATTCTCATTGGTTGACTGGTGGTATGTACCTGATTGCCCCAGGCATCACTGTGTGAATCTATGATTTCCCTCCCAATTAAGTCCACAAGTTTCAGTTCAATCATAAAGTGTTCTATACATAAAATATGCAGAACTATGCATACTACTACCTCCCCATCTTCAATTTATGATATCTCAAATATTCATTGTGCTGTTGTGCAAAACAATTTATTTTCAGTAGTGTTTTTGGCAAAAACTAATGCAATACAACAAATATTGGAGATATTATAAATCAGAGACAGGGAGGTGAAAGTACAGAAAATTATGCATATTTCATATATAGAATACTTTGTGATTGCACAAAAACTTGCAGACTTAATTGAGAGAGAAAGTGTGGTTTTTACAATTTTCAGTATTTAACCTTAGATATTACTCACTCAGTCTTACTATACTTGCATAGCCTTGCAATACTTACTCCGTCTAGCTAGACTTATTCAGCCCTGCTATATGTTTTTGATCTGGTATACTCACTCAGTGTTACTATACTTGTTCAGTCTGACTATGCTTGTTCAATCTTAGTACAATTGCTTGATATCTGTAGTAGAATTAGTGCATATTAACTGGATAGCCTCTTTCTATCTATATATCATCTAGCTTCGGAAAATAGACTGTATATACTTTACACCATACTACTTATAACAACTATTTAGCTTTCTCTTCCCAAAGTAATTAGAAATTGTAAGGAGTAAGCAGTATGCATCCTCTAGTACTTGGTAAATGACCAATTAAGTATTATTAATCAATAGTATCCATAAAAATATACTATTACAATTGCTAAATAGTGTGGTAATTGAAACAGATAGCAATTACTCATTGAAAGACACCTTATAGGGTGCAGAATACTCAACAGCATCTTGGTGAAAACAGCAATAGCGAAATCACATGGTAACCATGATAGAGATCAACAAAGAGACACCAGCATACAATTTCTAGCGTTGAACTGACCCTGGAATGACTGCAGAAGGCCAAGCACACCTAGTGTTAGCAACGGGTCCAGACCGTCAGTTCGGGTCCGGGTTGGGGTCCATACCAAACTATTGCCAAATTGGCGGTCCGGGTCGTAAATGAACCCAAATCTTCCACTTGGGTACAGTTCGATGGTAAACTCCCAATCCGTCTGAATTGGGCTTGTTGTCAGCGGGTCGCCCAGTGGGTCTATCTATAGATTCATATAAGGCTCTTGTAGTTGCAGTGTGTTAATAGTATCTTATCAAAATTGTGTTTTCAGCAACCAATAATGCGCTTTTGCATGTTGTGCAGTTTGCAATATCGATTAATTTAGTATCTGTGTTTCACCTTTGATATATGGTATTTTTGCCTATCAAGGCGGTCAATAATACAGTTATGTGCGCCCAGATCTGCGCGATGGCTTGATTACGAAATCTGCAAGACCTCTAACTGTTGACACTCCGTGGATGCTCATTTTCAGGATGCGGCAGGGAGCATGTTGCTGTTGTTTTTGCCAATAAAGGCAGCCAATATCTAATAAATGGATGTCTGCAACCAATCGGAACATAAATTACCCAAGATGCACAGCTAAAAATCGTTGATGCTCCGTTGACGCTCATTCTAAGAATGTGGAGGTTGCCATGTTGCTATCTCTTTCACCTATGAAAGATGCCAATACGTCCGGTATGAATAACATTGACCAAGTTACTGGTGAATTTCCGTACTGACAAGACCACAAATCATTGGCGCTCCATTGATGCTCATTGTAATGAATTGTCCATTCAACATCTTCTGCCGTCGATAATTGTTTTCATCATGATTTGACCGTATTAGTTGTCTTTCTGTGTGATTGAGACTTGGCCCTGTGGCAAAGCCGAGCGGCGTAATATTCTTGCACTGTTCACTCCCACATGACTACAAACAATGTATCTTGCCAAAAGATTCGTTGCGCCTGCTATACATCTGTTTATCAACCGATATTGAGAAGCTACTTCTCACCATTTGCCCATTATACATCTCTAACTGAAACTCTCGGTCAAGCTACATAAAGAAGCTGGTGAACCATTCATTCATTCTGTCCCACTTTTTCTTCACTCCTTTATTTCTCCTCATTTCTATTGCATTGACCGTCACCAATACCTCAGGAACCTGTCTTGTTGACTTCCTAGATGGCCGAACCAATCCGGGAACATTTGGAGCAGCACTCACATCCTGCTGGTCTGGGCATTCCAGATCCTCGATGCCATTGCTGTGCTCTATATCGGATTCATAGTCTGCCGCGCAATCGTCTTCGCTGTCATTTGGATTATCCAAGTCGCCATTCCCGTTCAGCCAATTATGGGTGTCTGAAATGCTTTCAGGTGCGCTATCCTCATCACTCTCGACTGGATGAAGGTTGATTGTCCACATTTGGTGGACATTTAAGATTTGAATTCGTCCTCCAGGGAGGTCCTTTGCAGACAAAGCTGGTGGCAAAGGTGATCTTTCTGAAAATTTAAATGCAGCTGCACCATCATGTTGAAAGAGTGACCAGGAGGCTTTGACAATCTCTTCCGTGTCCGCAATGTATCCAATGGCTGTCATCTGCTTGTGTTGAGTGCGAGATTCTATTTGTGTAGCACGTAGGTTTTGGTTGCCCTGCCAAATCTGCAACAAGTCACGGATCTCGGCCAGTCTGGGCAATTTCCTTGCCCCCTCCTCGTTATTCATTTTTGAGTCATTTTCTGTGGTCGTATCCGATACCGGGTTATCGTGCGCCACAATTCCGTTATTCGCTTGAGCAAACTGACGTACAAGGACTTTTTCACGAAGGGTCTCGCCTGAGGTTTTGGACTGCCTCCAGCTAATTACATCTTGCCCGAGGGAAAGACTGGCCTCCACTCCGACACCATGAAGTATGATAGTGAATATGCCGCGTGCCACATTTGAGAGATTGGCGTACTTTGAGTGAATTTCCCCTTGTTGGCGTCACCAGTCGGATATGTCCGGTATCCACAATGTACTGCTGATCTCCATTGGGTCGGAGTGGTAATCATTGAGTTTTGGATTGATTTGGTCCCAGTTGTTTGGAGCTTGAGGCGGTGAAATCAAATAGAGCCTGGCGGCAGTCAACAAGTGTGCTGCGCGATCACTTTGTCTGGGTGTCATCTCAGCCGCATTGTTAGGTGTTATGTATTCTTCATCATCGCTGGACAAATCATATGGATCAAAGAATGATTGACAGGATCCAGAAGCCGTTGCAGAGGGGACGAGATTGCTGCTCAGTAACCTTTCATGCTTGTTGACCGGCACACGTTGAAGTTTGGCACAGTATTCATTCTCCACGCACTTCAGAAAGGCCTCTTAGTATTAGGCAGTACAGAATGTCTCGTCCTCAGGATTAATGTCCATTCCCTTGTCCCACATTCAAAATAATCGCAACTTCTGGAAACTATCGAGGAAATGTGCAGAAATGAGAAGCATGCCCGTCGTTGGAGTCACTTCAGGGTAGTATTCGGACAGCTTCTGTCGAGGTAACTTTACACCGAAGATCAAGTCTTCCTTGCATTGAGTTTTCTTCTTAGCCAAAGCTTGCATCATGCCATCCATATGATCGAACATGTCATTGTACACTGTGATAACGTAATGCAATGTGACTGTATGCCTCTTTGACATCCACAGGGTCCAATATTGAAATTGCCTCAATCCTTCCATGATATGCTTCACAATGGTCCATTCATCTTGAGTTGTGAAAAGTGGCTTGAGATCATTGTATTTTGGATTTTGGAGCCACTGGCGTGTGAATTCCCATAATCGGTAGGTGCGCTCAAGCAACTCCAGTGTTGAGTTGCAATGAGTCTTCACATCCATAAATGGAAGTACTGCATTGCGGACTTTAGCTTTTTGACAGTCAATGAACTCGTTTTGGCGTCCAGGTGTCAGCATAATCAATACTGCAAGCATTCCCAGCTATATGAAGGTCAGTTTTAGGACTTTCAAAATATCATGAAATACTTACTTTCTCAATTATCTTTGCTAAACCTGGTCTCATGGCCAACACCATGTTGATTCTAGCATTGCCCTCTTTTGGAAGTCTTTGACCCTTCCTGATGTCTATGTTTTCATTCTCTCCAAATTGCTGATCGCGCACATGGGCATCCCAAGATTTGGTGCGGCCTTTTACACTGAGACTGCTCATGAATGCACCTGCAGCCAGCTGTTTCACGTGTGCGATGCATGGTATATGGTTCCTCCATGCAGGCCACTCGATTCCAGAGGTCTCGAGTGTTGAATACAGCTTGCATGTCATCGAGTAAGTTGAGGAAGCATTATCAGTCATAATACGAAGCAAATGGCCGTTGGTAAGCTCAAAATGATCAACCTCATCCTTCAAATGTACGGCTAGCCTTGCTCCTATATGTTGGCCCTTGACCTATCATCCATAATTAGCTTTCGAAAGCAGAAGAGAATAGGCCATCAACCTCATCACAAGCAAGTTGAACTTCGCACAATGCCCAATTCCGATCCATATCTTACGCAATGACTGACATTGTGACAAGTTTGGTCATTGATGTCCATCCGTCCAAAGCTAAACTAACTTTGTTTCCTGACGGCAACTGCTTCTTAATTGCATCCAAAGTCAGTTCATATTCCTTCCGACAAATATTGCTGAGGCTTGTAGCGGACAGCAGCACTAGGTTATCTCGTAATGCATTATATGACCGTCGTAGCTCCAGATTTGGTATAGCGTTCCATGGAATATGAGCCGAAAGAAATCCTGACATGATGTAGCGATTCCACATGTCTTGGTGAAATTCGGAAGTTTCAATGTTCTTAGTTGCCAGTTCGTAATGTTTTGTCTGTCATTTTGGTCAATATGGAATAACCTGGATGTCAAATATGATTTGACTCTGCGAACTTATTATTGTGATTCCTCGACTTCCTTGCCTCTTCAGGATGGCCAAAGCTGTTTCATCGACTGTCGAACTGGTCAATTCAGTACCCTTTGACTTGTAATTCCTGGAACTTTGCGATGTGAGCTTTTGCCAGCAAGTGTTTCCCCATTGAGCTGGTCCCATGTTCTGATTTATGGCGAAGAACTTGATGACGAACGATACATATGATGCCAGGGGTCCCGGTCTCCTCAATTCCGCAGTGTAAATAGAATCACCACGAAGGTGCATGTCTAGAATTATTCCAACCAACAGGCCGCTTCGAGCCTACATTTATTGAAGCCCACCAAGCATCGAAGATGATTTGTAAAATAAGGTTGCTCAAATGACGAATGAAGACATGTTCGTTTTTGGAAGAAATCATAACCCTGTGCAAAGAGGTGTTCAAAGATTTTGCATCCAACATGGCGGTAAGAATTAGAAAGATGGGTAATCCAACTCGAAAGACTGTCAAAAGGAACGTTACAGTATAGCAGACTGCAGGTTGTTAAATATTGACTCTACAGCTAGAAGCAAAAAAATCAGATCTGTAAGACATTGCATGCATATTTGTGAAGTTGTATACAAGGATAGATTGCAAAGACTGACCATGTAAAACTGGATTTAGGAACAGCACAATGCAGTTGATCGCTGTGTAGGGTTCTGAGCCTCCATAAAAATTGTTGACACTCTGTGGGCGCTCAATTGTAGGAGGTGGATGCGATATCGTCACTAGCATTTTTGCCAATAAAGACCGCCGATAGGTTCATTGTGGGTTATGTGCGTTCCATTGCTGGTAGATTATCCAAGATGCAAGATCAAAAATCATTGATGCTCGGTTGACCCTCATTTTGGGACATGGTTACAATCTTGTTGCAAGCATTTTGCCTAGTAAGGCAGCCGATAGTTCGATTATGGATGAATGAAGTCCTACAGCCCCTTGATTTTCCAAGAAGCAAGGCCTAAAATCTTTGACGCTCTGTCGATGCACATTTTTAGAGCATAGTGATGATGTCCTCGAAAGCATTTTCGCCTAGAAAGGCAGCTGACAGTTCGATTATGGCTTGATGTTGCCGCACAGCCCTTGCATTTTCCACGATGCAAGGCAAAAAGTCGTTGACGCTCTGTTGACACTCATTTTTAGGACATAGTAGCGATGTTGTCCAAACTCTTTTCGCATAGAAAGGCGGCTGATAGTTCGATTATGGCTGAATGTCGCCGCCCCGCCCTTGCATTTTCCATGGTGGAATGCGAATAATTGTTGATGCTCCGTTGACGGTCATTTTTACGACATAGTAGTGATGTTGCCGCAACGACTTTCGCCTGGGAAGACAGCCTATAGTATGATTATGGCTCAATGTCCCTGCTCAGCCATTGGACTTTCCAAGATGCATGGCCAAAAGTCGTTGACGCTCTGTTGATGTTATGGGGGTTCATAATCCCAATAATCCATACAACATTTATTAGATCAAGTATAACTGCCTATCTAAGAAACTCATTCTCTCCTCATGTTATCATAACAATCAGCCTCTTAACCTTGAATCAGGAGTGCGCGGGTGAATCCTTGACCACATTCCGGTGCTTTCTTCAAAATTGAAAACTAAGCCTCCCCTGGGAAAAACCAGTCTTGGGAAAACTCTTCATACAGTAACAACCCTGTAGATATGTACCAATGTACCAGGCAACCGATACCGATATTGATGAAGAAATGCCAAACCATCTGGGAGAGGTGGGTTAAAGCTTGCTCCTCCAGTTGATCAATAGAATCACCGACATGTTCGACGTTCATCTGATGTGCGTACCGAGATTGTGTCAACCTGCGTCCAGGCATATAAAGCGTAATCATGTGTATGGATAATCGACGAAATTGTGAGTTTGTCTGATAGATAGAATCCATGATATTATTTTAAGATTGTCTTTGGTGTTCTGATTGTTGACTGCGGATTGCTGCTTGAGCTTGTTCTTCTCATTGTCGGAACAATGCGGTCTCTTGATAGTTGTCTTCGAGGGCTTGTACACCCGTACTTCGACGCTACGACAATATGGCTCATGATAGCCTGATCGTGGTCGCTGCATACCTTCTCCGCATGCGCCCGGTCATAAACTGCCACGCATCCCATTAGGTTATCGTGTTCATGCAATGTGGTTTCAAAGCATTATGCTCCTGATAACATCAGGCCATCCATTGCATGATATCATGTCAGCCAATATGTCAGAACAAACTGGAACTTAGACATCTTGCATTCCGTTTGCACGGTAGTTGGAACATTAGCCGATCCTTTACTTGACAATGCTGATCGCAAATCAATGCCTCACTTTTAAGGCTATTTGGTTTGCGTCATAGATTTAATCGGCGACCAACCAATACCATGCCAACGAAGAACATGACGCGTCAGCTGGTGCTCTGACACGAGTCTGGCATTGCAATGCACACAAACTCACGCGAAAGAGCAGGGCTGATTCAGGCCTTGTAGCTTAAGCCAACGTCATAATTCCCTCAGTCACACCATGCATAGGTCGAGACTATTGTCTTTGACCGGGGAGTCTCCGGAGAACTCTTATCGGCTGAGGAGATAAGTCAGATGTCCCGCGTACTCGCATATTGGCTAATGACTGCCAAGTTCGTGTGTCGGAGAAATCTCCAGTCCAATCATACATGTCCCGCTAGCATCTGGCAAATGAATGTGGTTGAAAACACCACGCTCGGCCAGAGATACTCTCCTTTCGATGTGGCAGTATTGTTGCTTCATCCTAAATGAATCAGCTAAGCAACTTTTATGCTTATTCAATCGACACATGGCTCTTATAAATTCCAGCTAAGGAAGATAAGGCTGGCTTACTTGCGACGCCATAAATAGGTGTTAAGTGTATCATGTGACTAGACCGAGAGTAACTCTGTGATATATATTCATCTGACTATCGCAAGTACCATTGCCGCTGATTTGGGGAAACCCCGGATAGTTGACGCTCATTATTAGGACAGACTAGCGATGTTATCGCAACAAATTTTGCCTCGAAAGGCTGCCGATAGTTTGATTACAGATTTCCGTTGCCACACAGCCCTTGCATTATCTAAGATGCAAGGCCGAAAGTCATTGATGCTCCGTTGACGCTCATTTTTAGGACATCATAGTGATGTTGCCGTAACCATGTTTGCCTAGAAAACTGGCCAATGGTTCGATTATGAGTTAATGTCACCCTGCAGCCTGCTGGATTTTCCATGATGCAATGCCCAAAATCATTGACGGTCCTTTGATGCTCATTTTTAGAATGTGGCAATGAGCGTGTCATTTGCCATTTTCTCGATAATGACGAACGACACATTCACTCTGGACGAATGTGACAACGCAGCACATTGATTGCCGAATGTGTAAGACTCAAAATTGTTGACACTCTGTTGACGCTCACATCAATCACATTGAAACAGCCTTTGTACAGTCGCGTCCGATAAGTGTTGGCACGGTTCACGAACCCTCCTCGACAACCATTAAATTCCGAACTACACAACAACCAGACAAAAGAGAGAAGCAAGATTAATACATATGAAAGAGAAGATACTAGA
>Ga0307515_10011679_pt1 | contig 16633 bp, 12 predicted proteins | sample 17_EM_MG_FD_194513 | JGI IMG/M metagenome (GOLD analysis project Ga0307515, IMG submission 194513) | Populus trichocarpa ectomycorrhiza microbial communities from riparian zone in the Pacific Northwest, United States - 17_EM | ecosystem: Host-associated > Plants > Roots > Unclassified | place... | reverse complement strand
CGGATGCAACGGCGTTTCCTGCAGTGCGAGCACGGCGGGCAGAAACGCCGCTTCGTCCAACAGACGCTTTGGCCCGGCCAACTGGCGGCGATGAGCCCAAGCAACGCTCAGTACTGCGCGATATCGGGCCAGCAGTTCTGTGGACGGGTGGCGCGGCGGCCGAGGCACCACCATCGAAGTTGCAGATGCATCCTTCATGCTGCAGCACTCGTGTCTGCAGCAGCGGCCTGCATGCGCCACAAGTAGCTATAGAGCCCCTCGGGATTTGCGATGAGCTGCTCATGGCTGCCCATCTCGATGATGCGGCCTCGGTCCATGGCGATGATCCGGCTGGCATGACGTACTGCGCTCAACCGATGCGCAATGATGAACACCGTGCGCCCCTTGCAGATGGCCTGCATGTTCTGCTGAATGATGGCCTCGCTTTCATAGTCCAGCGCACTGGTGGCCTCGTCGAAGATCAAGATGCGCGGCTGTGTGAACAGTGCCCGCGCGATGGCAATGCGCTGGCGCTGCCCGCCCGACAAGCCCGCGCCGAGCTCGCCCACCACGGTGTCGTAGCCCTCTGGCAATTCGGAGATGAACTGGTGAGCGCCGGCAAGCCTGGCTGCATACACCACGGCGTCCATCGGGGCGGCGGGGTCGGCGATGGCGATGTTCTCGCGCACGCTGCGGTTGAACAGCATGTTTTCCTGCAGCACCACGCCTATCTGCCGCCGCAATTGAGCGGTGTCAGCTAGTGCAATGTCGTGACCATCGACAAGCACCCGACCTGACTCTGGGACGTACAAGCGCTGTATGAGCTTCGTCAGGGTGCTCTTGCCCGAGCCGCTGCGCCCGACGATGCCAATCACTTCACCAGGATGTATGTCCAAATTCAGGTTGTGCAGGACCGGCGGCGCATCGGCACGGTACCGAAAGCTCAACTTGTCCAGCGTGACCCGCCCCTGCAGCCACGGCAGCGGGCTCGTGCTTGCCAGCGGCTTCTCGGTGCGGGCATTCATGATTTCCCCTAGCCGTGCCAACGACAAGCCTGTCTGCTGAAAGTCGGTCCACATCTGGGCGATTCGCATGAAGGGCTGCGTCACGCGGCCGGCGAACATGTTGAACGCGATGAACATGCCCATCGTCAGCTCGCCATCCATCACCAGGTGCGCACCCCACCACAGCGTGACTGCGTTGACAAGCTTGCCGATCAGGTTCGTGCCCTCGGCTGCGTATTGCGCCATGGTCTGCGTCTTCAGAGATGCGCTGACGTAACCGGCCATCTGGGCGTCCCAGCTGCGGCATATCTGCGGCTCCAGGGCGCTGGCTTTCACGGTCTGGATTCCGGTAATAGCCTCTACCAGAAGCGACTGGTGCGCAGCGCCCCGAGTGAACTTCTCTCTCAGCTGAATGCGCAGAATTGGCATGATCGTCAAGCTGAGCAGTAAATACATTGGCAGTGAAGCCAGAACCACCAGTGTGAGCGGCACGCTGTAAGCCAGCATGACGCCAATGAATATCACCAAGAAGGGCACGTCCAGCACCAAGGTCAATGCATTGCCGGTGAGGAATTGCCGGATGTTCTCCAGCTCATGCATCCGCGCCACCGAGTCGCCAACGCGCCGCGTTTGGAAGTAGGCAAGCGGCAGCGACAACAGGTGGCGAAACAGCCGAGAGGCCAACTCCACATCAATGCGGCTGGTGGTGTGGCTCAGGATATAAGCCCGCAACACTGTCAAAGCACTTTCGAACAGCGTGAGTACCAGCAGGCCAATGACCAGGACATCCAGCGTCGAAGCGCTTCGATGAACCAGCACCTTGTCCATCACCGCTTGAAAGAACAGCGGCGACACCAAGCCAAACAGCTGCAGAAACAGGGACGCCACCAGCGTCTCGCCAAACAGCCGGCGGTACTTGACCAGGCTTGGAATGAACCAAGAGAAGTCAAACTTCGCCAGTTCACTGGCCAAGCTGGCATGGCTGGTGGCCAAGATCAGATTGCCGGACCAGTCGTTGAAGAATGCCTCCAGCGTAAGAATGGTCGGGGCGACCTGTTGGTCCGCTGGCGATTGCGATGGGTCAAACAGCAGCACCCGTTGTCCATCTCTTTGAGCCAATACAACGGTCCGGCCATCGGTCATCAGCGCAAGCGCCGGCAACGGAAGCATGCTGATCCTGTCAGTAGCACTCTTGACACGGCGAGCGCGCAGTCCGATCAACTGTGCGGCCTGCAGAAGGTCATGCACGCTAACTGTGCTGTACGCGCTCAAGCCCAGTTGGTGCAGAAGAGCCTGCGGCTCGGCTGGTAGCGCATGCATTCGGGCCAACAGGCACAGCGCACGCAGGCCTGCGTCTGCCGCAGGCGGGTCAGGCGCCGTCGTGAGCACGACATCTTGATGTCCTGGTGGGCTGGTGGACGAGCCATCGATCGAGCAATCAGTCACCGGCAAGTCATTGCGCGAGCATGGTTGCTCGCTCCCCATTCAAAGCGCGTTGCAGCCGACTGCTGACGGGCACGCCTAGCCTCAACCATCGGGCCTGGCGCGCGGCCTGCACTTCAGGGCGGAACAGTGGCTGCTCGGCGGCGGTCGTGCCGGTCGTGCCGGTCCTGGACGGCGTAGCCGATGTGGACTCAGATATTGAAATCACTTTGGTGTTCTTCGTCACGCTGGCCGTTCCTCTCAGCTCTGGCGCGTCTGGTATGACCGGTTTTGATACTTCCGGATATTTGGTCATACCAGTCTACCGACTTCCTTCGAGCTTTGTCGACAAAACCACCGTGGGAATTTCCACATCGTCAGACCGGTCCTTAGGCGTACAAGCGCACCGTGCCAATCGACTGCCAAGCCCGTCGATGACCTGTGAGGCCGGATTTCACGCACAAGCGGAGGCCCAGTAGTCTCGCGAGCCCGGCATGCACATCAACGGTGTTGGCGGCGACCGCTCCAGCAAGACCGAGCTGCATCGTGGCGTGCTGGAGATGGCGCGCGTCATCTGCGAGTTCGAGTCGCATTCGCGCGTCGAGGGCGACATGCAGCAGATGCCGGCGGACTTCCCCGTCATCGAGTTCTGGCGCGTGTTGGTCGGCCAGGCCACGGGCCGCGAGTCGGCGAGTCAGGTCACCGTGTTCGACTCGGTCGGCTTCGCGCTGGAGGACTCTCCGCGCTGCGCCTGCTGCGCGACCTCAGCACCATCTCAGCAATCGGCTCGGCGCTGTACCCGATTACGCAGATGGCCGACCCCAAGAACCTGTTCGGTCAGTTGCAACTCGGCGGCCAGTTGCAGGCAGCCTGAGGTCTTGCGGCCAGACTTGCGTCGCTTACCTGGGCTCACAGGGGTAGGCGGCAGTCCGGCGAAGCCGGGTGCACTAGTCCTACATGGCGGCCCCATCACGGTGCCGAGGATTCGTTCAGCGACATCCCAGTCGCTTTCTGATGAACGAAGTAGGAAGTAGGAAGAACCGTGATGACAAAGACCGCACTCACCCTCGCCGCCCTCGCGCTGGCCGCCAGCGCCGCCCAGGCCCAATCCACCAACAAGCCCAGCGTCTACGGACTGCTGTCGGCAGGTCAGGGTCACCTGAACACCGACTGCACCGGCGTGCAGGCCTGTGACCGCAATGCCACCGGCGGCAAGGCCATGCTCGGCTACTCCTTCGGCAACGGCTTCGCGCTGGAAGGCGGCTACACGACCTTCGGCCGCTTCCATGCATCGCAGGGTGCCGTGGGCCTGAACGCCCGGCCCGAGGCGCTGTCGCTGGGCGGCGCCTACACCGCCGCACTGACGCCCGACTGGGGCCTCACCGGCCGCCTGGGCGTGGCGCGCGTGCGCACCAAGGTCGGGGCCGACGTCGGCGTGCTCAGCGGCTCCGACCGCGAAAGCAAGACCCAGCCCATTGCCGGCCTGGCCGTGAACTATGCGCTGACGCCATCCACCCGCGTCGAACTTGGCGTGGACGCGACGCGCGCGCAGTACCAGGGCGAGCGCAGCAATGTGCGCCTGGTGACGCTGGGCGCGCGCATGTCGTTCTGACGCCGCCGCGCGCAAGTCGGGGGCCGCCGTGTGCGGCCCATTTTTTTGTTGCCGCGCCACTAATACCCTCACCACGTTGGAGCACCCGCCACCAGAATCGACAGCAACTCGACGAGGGGGTTGGCATGGGCTCGAAGGTGCATCCGGTCCGCAGCCGCAGGCTGCTCTTGCTCCTCGGCCTGGCCGCGCCACTCGCGGTGGCCGAGCCCCTGCCCACCGACCCGCAGGAGCGCCAATGCTGGCTGGCGCACACGGCCCAGCGCGCCGCCGTGGATCTGCGCGAGCCCGTCTCCGTGCACTTCAGCAACCTCAAGAGCGGCTACCGCGTGCGCAGCCCCTTCTGGGTGGAGTTCGGCGTGCGCGGCATGGGCGTCATCCCGGCCGGCAATGCCAACGACAAGGCCGGCCACCACCACATCCTCATCGACACGCCGCTGCCGCGCGACCACGAGGCGCCCATCCCCTTCTCGGCCACGCACAAGCACTTTGGCAAGGGCCAGACGGGCACCGAGCTGGACCTGCCGCCAGGCCGGCACACACTGCGCCTGCTGTTTGCCGACCACGCCCACAAGCCCTATTTCGTCTTCAGCAACGAGATCGCCATCGAGGTCACGGGCAAGCGCAGCGAGCCCGCGCCCAAGGTCATCTCAGGTGACTCCGCCAGCTGCGAGGCCTGGTACCAGGACCAGCGCGCCGCGCCCCGCGCCTCGGCCGATCGCGCGGTCTATGTGAAGAACCTGCGCGACGACGAGACCGTGTCCAGCCCCTTCACCTTGTCACTGGGCGTGCTCGGCGCGGGCCTGGGGCTGGCGCCGGCCGGCACGGCCATCAAGGACACCGGCCACTTCCGCCTGAGCATCAACCAGAAGGGCAACACGGTGCGGCGCCAGGACCTCACGGACGGCCGCAGCGAGGCCATCGTCGACCTGCCGCTGGGCGACTACGAGGTCGTCGTGGCGCTGCACGACGGCGCCGGCAACCTGCTGCTGAAGGGCGCGCCGCTGAAGCTCAGCGTCAATCGTCACGACAGGTAGACGCCCACGTCCTCCACGTCGACGAGTTCCGCCGCCATGAAGCGTCGCGCATAGGCCATGCAGGCGCCGGAGCGCAGGAAGAGCTCGAACAGCTCGGCGTCCAGGTGCTGCTCTCTCACCATGCGGGCCAGGATGGCCAGCGCCTCCGACAGCGGCTTGCCGGGCTTGTAGGGCCGGTCGTCGGCGGTCAGGGCCTCGAAGACGTCGGCGATGGCCATCATGCGGGCCTGCGGGCTCATCTGCTCGCGCGTGAGGCCACGCGGGTAGCCCTTGCCATCCATGCGCTCGTGATGCCCGCCGGCGATCTCGGGCACCTCGCGCAGATGCCGTGGGAAAGGCAGCTCGTGCAGCATCTTGATGGTCTGCACGATGTGGTCGTTGATCTTGTAGCGCTCCTCGTCCGTCAGCGTGCCGCGCGACACGGCCAGGTTGTGCAGCTCGCCACGGTGGTACAGGTGCTCGGGCTGGCTCATGCGGAAACCCCAGCGGTTGCCCTCGGCCAGCGTCTCGGCCGGCGGGCGCGCCAGCACATGCTCGGGCCGGTCGGCCAGCAGGGCCTCGGCCGCGGGCAGCGGTGGCCTGGGGCGCGGCAGGCGCCGCGCCTCGTCGGCCGACAGGCCCAGGCTGTCGTCCAGCGTCCGCCACCACCGCCGCGCGGCTATCTCGCGCAGTCGGGCCAGCCGCTCGGGGCCGAGGAATTCGCCGCCCTGGTTGCAGGCCGCGATGAAGGCGAAGTCCTCGTCCAGCGCGGCCTGGGCCGGGGCCGCCTCGGCGCGCGCACCGGCCGTGCCATCGGCGCCCAGCCGGGCCTCCAGGCGCTCGATCAGCGCATCGCGCTTGAGCACCTCGAAGCGGGTGCGGATCTCGTGGACGCGGTTGTAGAGCGTCTCCAGTTTGGTGGCCTTGTCGACGACGTACTCCGGCGTCGTGACCTTGCCGCAGTCGTGAAGCCAGGCGGCGATGTGCAGCGCCTCCCACTCGTCGGCCGTCATCGTGAAGCCGGCATACGGCCCCTCGGTCGCGTCGCAGGCGGCCTGGGCCAGCATCTTGGTCAGCTCCGGCACACGCTGGCAGTGGCCGGCGGTGTAGGGGCTCTTGGCGTCGATGGCGCCGGCGACGAGCTGGATGAAGCTCTCCAGCAACTCCTTGCGCGCGCGCAGCAGCAGCTGGTTGTCCATGGCCAACGCCGCCGTGCCCGACAACGCGCGCACGAAGGCCACGCGGGCGGCGCTCAGGGGCTCGGCCTGGCCCTCGGCCGACAGTGCGAAGGACAGCGTCAGTGTGCCCAGGGTCTCGTTCTGGCGGTTCTTCAACGGCATGGACAGCAGCCGCACCCGCGACGCGCTCAAGCCCGCGAACAGCGGCTCGTAGGCCTTGAGATGACCCGGGTTTTCCCAGCTCAGGTCCACCTCCACCGGCCCGTCGGTGCGCAGGGCCTGCACCGGCGCGCCGATGCTGTCGGCCGCGTCGACGTCCCAGGTCAGGCCGGCGCGTTGGGCCGTCTCGCCATGCAGGTGCGAGGCCGCCGGCAGCAGTTGGCTGCCGTCAGCGGACAGCAGATGCACCGCGCCGCCCCTGGCCTCGGCCACGGCAATGGTCTCGCGCAGGATGAGCTCCAGCAGGGTGTCGAAATCGCGCTCGGCGCTGAGGGCGGCGCTGATGTCGAGGAAGCGGCGCAGCGAATGCTTCATGGCCGTCATCGCCACGGCCAGGCGGTCGACCTCGCGGATCAGGCTGCGCTTGGGGTCGGGGCCGTCGAACTCGAAATGGCGGATGGCCTCGGCCTGGCGCGCCAGCTCGCGCAGTGGCCTGGAGACGCGGTCGGCCAGCAAATGCACCAGCGGCAGCAGCAACAGCATCAGGCCCAGCGAGATGTAGAAGCCGTGGCGCCGGCTCTCGATCTGGAAGGCCTGCAGCTCGTCGCGCGGCGCGGCCATCAGCAGCGTCAGCGACGCACCCGCCACGACGCCTTCGCCGTCGCCCCGGCTGCCCACCAGCGGCAGCGCATGGGCCACCCATTCGCGGCCATCAATGGTCTGCACCGGCGCCAGCCCGCCGCTGGCATCGCGCCGCGCCCACAGCGCGCGCATCAGCGGCGTGGCGGCCTCGGCGACCTGGCGCAGCGTCTTGCCGCCCGTGGCCTGCGGCGGGCGATCCCGGTGCGCCTCGGCCAGCAACTCGCCGCCGGCGGTGGCGATCAGCAGCTCGGCCGAGCGGCTGATCTGCGGCTTGCTCAGCATGTCGCTCAGGGCGCGCAGGCTGACGTCGGCGCCGATGACGACGGCGCCACGCGCCTCGGCCAGCGTCACGCCGGGCTCGCCGGTGGTGAAGAAAAGATAGGGCTCGGACTGCACGGCCCGACCGTCGCCGGCGCGCCGGGCCAGCTCGTACCAGGGCCGCGTGCGGGGGTCGAAGACGTAGTCGGGCCGCTCCAGCTGCTGCACTTCGCGCAGCCCGGCGTCCAGGAAGCGGTAGCTGCCGCGCACCTGGCCGCCCTGGCCGCCGTCGCGGTCCACGCTCTGCAGCCCGAAGGCCGCGTCGGCCGGCGCGCCCATGCGGCCGCGCGCGGCGGCGTCCTCCAGCCGGCGCAGCAGCAGGAAGGAGCCGCTCGCCGTGCCCACATAGACGGCCGACACCGAGACATTGCCGCGCAAGGCCGCCGCCAGCTGGGGCAGGGCCGCCAGCCGCTGGGCCTCGCTGGTGGCTTGGCCCAGCGCACCCGCGGCCAGCAAGGCCACGCTGACCCGCGCCGGTCGCAGCTCGGTCTCCACCGTGGCGGCCGCCTCGCGGCCGATGCGCCTGGCCGCCGCACCAGCCTGCTGAAGCATCAGCGCCTCGCTGCGCGAGGCCTCGTGCAGCAGCAGCACGCCGTAGACCATGGCCACCAGGCCGACCATCAACACGCTGAGGGTGATGTAGAGCGTCTTGGGCTTGATGGGCGGCATGAAACCAGTATCAGCGCTGTCGGTGCAGGTCAGTATGAACTGGCGCTTATGAAGCAGGAACCGGCCGGTGCCGACCGGGGTTCAGCGTGAATCATCACCATCACCGAATGCACCGCTGTCGCGCCGCTGCGACAGGCAGCGCCTGAACCGTCACCCAGCCTGATTAGCATGCGCCCCGGCCTCGAATGAGGCCCCTCGGGCCATGGCATCCGCCAGGCCCCACGAACGAGAAAACCAGGGAAAGTTCTCAAAAATGAACAAGCAAGCAATTGTCCTGGCCGCGCTGATCGGCGCCGCCTCCGCTCAAGTCCAGGCCCAGGCCACCGAGCCGCTCTACGTCACCGTTGCTGGCGGCGTCAGCAAGCTGAACCTGGACTGCGCCGGCACCACGTCTTGCGACGCCAGCGACACCGGCCTGAAGCTGGTGGGCGGCTACCAGTTCGGCAACGGGCTGAGCGTGGAGCTGGGCTACCTCAGCTTCGGCAAGTTCCGCGCGGCCGACGGCCAGCTCGGCATCACGGTCAAGCCCACCGCCATCACGCTGGGCGGCGCCTTCGCACTGCCGCTGGGCACCGACTGGGGCTTCAACTTCCGCCTGGGCCTGGCCCAGGTGAAGACCAAGGTCAGCGCCGTGTCCGGCACGCTGACCGGCAACGCCAACGAGAGCAAGGCCAAGACCTACGTGGGCGCCGGCATCACCTACGCCGTCAGCAAGACGGTCAAGCTGGAATTCGGCGCCGACGCGACCGAAGCCCAGTTCGCCGGCGAAAAGGGCACCCTGCGCCAGTTCTCGCTGGGCGCGACCTTCGCGTTCTGATCCTTCCCTGAAGGTTCCCGGGGGCCGCCGTGAGGTGGCCCTTGTCGTTTCTACACTCCGGGCATGAACTACGCCCCGTTGATCAAGGAAGTGGGCCGCGGCGCCCGCGGCGCCCGCGACCTCACTCGCCAGCAGGCCGAGGAGCTGTTCGGCGAGATGCTGGACGGCACCGTGCCCGACATGGAGCTGGGCGCCCTGCTCATCGCAATGCGCATCAAGGGCGAGAGCGCCGACGAGGTGGCCGGCTTCCTGGCGGCGATGCAGGCGCGCACAGCCTCGCTCAAGGCCCCCGACGGCCCGCGCACCGTGCTGTTGCCCAGCTTCAACGGCGCCCGCAAGCAGGCCAACCTGATGCCGCTGGTGGCGCATCTGCTGGCGCGCGAGGGCGTGCCGGTGCTGATCTTCGGCCGGCATGACTTCGACAGCCGCCACAGCCCCTTCGAGCTGCTGGACGCGCTGGACCTGCCCGCCAGCACGACGCTGGCCGATGCCGAACAGCGCCTGGCAGACGACCGCTTGGCCGTCCTGCCTTTGCAAATGCTCAACCCTGGCTTGAACAATCTGATGGCCTTGCGCCCTCGATTGGGCCTGCGCAACAGCTCGCACAGCCTGGCCAAGCTACTCGACCCCTTCCCCGCCGGCCGTGGCGTGCGCGTCGTCGCGGTGACGCACCCGGAGTACCTGGACAGCATGGGCCAGGCCCTGCCCGGCCTCACGGCCAGCGGCGGCCGGGCGCTGCTGATGCGCGCCAGCGAGGGCGAGGCCTACGCCCACCTGCGCCGCAAGGCCCATCTGATCGGCTTCCAGGACGGCGCCACGGCGCCGCTGCACCCGGCCGACACCGCCGACCTGGACTGGCCGCTGTCCCCCGCTTGCGAGCCGCAGGACAATGGCGAGTTGATCCGCGCCATGCTGGCCGGGTCTGAACCCGTGCCGACGCGCATCACCGAACAGGTCGCCGTGCTGAGGCTTCTCGCCACAAACTGAAGTTGCTTATTCAGCTTGGGCATATGGGCCCAAGAATTAAGTAGTTCTGCCGCGGTGCAACATTCCCTAGAGTCGCGACCTCAATGAAAGTACGCGACCTCGACCTCAGCTACAACCCCGTCAACGCCGAGCACGCAGAGCTCGGCCTGCCGCCGTTGGAGAATTCCGTCACCCATGCGGGCGACCCGGGCCACCCGGTGCTGAAGATGGCGATGTGGTCGGTGATCGGCCTGCTGATGGCCCTGTCCATCGCGCTGGCATCGCGGCTGTTCAACCAGCCGACGGGCAGCCTCAGCGGCTTCCAGCTGATTGGCTCGGCCCTGAGCAGCCCCGAGTTCTGGGCCGCAGCGGCGGTCGGCCTGCTGGCGCAGGTCGTCGATGGCGCCCTGGGCATGGCCTACGGCATCACCAGCACGTCCTTCCTGCTCGCCACCGGCAGCAGCCCGGCCGTGGCCAGCGCCTCCGTGCACATCGCCGAGGTGTTCACGACCGGCGTTTCGGGCATTGCCCACATCAAGCTGGGCAACGTCAACCGCAACCTCTTCCTGCGCCTGCTGGTGCCCGGCATGCTGGGCGCGGCGTCTGGCGCCTGGGTGCTGTCGAGCATCGACGGCAAGGCCATCAAGCCCTTCATCTCCGCCTACCTGCTGCTGATGGGCCTGTACGTCATCAGCAAGATCTTCCGCAAGATCAAGGCGCGCGGCGGCGAGCCCCGCCATGTGGCCAAGTTGGGCCTGTTCGGCGGTTTTGTCGACGCCGTTGGCGGCGGTGGCTGGGGCCCCGTCGTGACGACCACGCTGGTCGGCACCGGCAACGACCCGCGCACCACCATCGGCTCGGTCAACCTGGCCGAGTTCTTCCTGACCTTCATCAGCGCGGGCGTGTTCGCGCTGCTGATCGGCGAGGAAAGCCCCTGGACGACCGTCGCCGGCCTCGTGCTGGGCGGGCTGTTTGCCGCACCATTTGCCGCGATGCTGACCAAGCGCCTGCACACCAAGGCCCTGCTGGCCCTGGTGGGATGCACCATCGTCCTCGTCAGCACGTTCAATATCTACCGTTCCCTCCTGGCCTGAGCCTATGTACCAGTACACCGACTTCGACCGCCGCTTCGTCCACGCCCGCGCCGCGCAATACCGCGACCAGCTCGAACGCCACCTCGCAGGCACGCTGGGCACCGACGAGTTCCGCGCACTGCGCCTGCAAAACGGCTGGTACATCCAGCGCCATGCGCCCATGCTGCGCGTGGCCGTGCCGTATGGTGAGCTGAGCAGCCGCCAGCTGCGCCAGCTGGCCCGCATCGCCCGTGAGTACGACCGCCAGCCCGACGGCCCCTTCGCCGGCCAGGGCGGCTACGGCCATTTCACGACGCGCCAGAACCTGCAATACAACTGGATCCCGCTGGTCGACAGCGCCACGGTGATGGAGCTGCTGGCCGAGGTCGACATGCACGGCATCCAGACCAGCGGCAACTGCATCCGCAACATCACCAGCGACGCCTTCGTCGGCATCGCGCCGGACGACATCGTCGACGCCCGCCCCTACTGCGAGATCCTGCGCCAGTGGAGCACGCTGCACCCCGAGTTCGCCCACCTGCCGCGCAAGTTCAAGATCGCCGTCAGCGGCGCTGCTGAAGACCGCGCGGCCATCGGCTGGCATGACATCGGCCTGCAGCTGAAGAAGAACGAGGCCGGCGAGGTCGGCTTCCAGGTCTTCGTCGGCGGCGGCATGGGCCGCACACCGATTCCCGGCGTGGAGATCAACGCCTTCGTACCGTGGCAGCAGATCCTCGTCTACATCGAGGCCATCGTGCGGGTCTACAACCTGGCCGGCCGCCGCGACAACCTCTACAAGGCGCGCATCAAGATCCTCGTCAAGGCCGAAGGCCAGAAGTTCTTCGACGCGGTCAACGCTGAGTACAAGCGCATCCTGGCCGACGACAACGGCGGCCACGAGCACATCATTCCGCAAGCCGAGCTGGACCGCGTGGCGGCCTGCTTTGTCGACCCGCAAGGCGTCACGCCCGTCGCCGAACCCGTGCTCGACACCAGCGACCCGGCGTTCACACGCTGGCTGGCGCGTAACGTCGATGGACACCGCGTGGCCGGCTATCGCGCCGTGACGCTGAGCCTGAAGCGCGTCGGCATCGCCCCTGGCGACACGACCGCCGACGTCATGGACACCGCCGCCGCGCTGGCCGACCAGTTCAGCCACGGCGAACTGCGCGTCACGCACCGCCAGAATCTCGTGCTGCCCTGGGTCAAGGCCAGCGACCTGCCCGAGCTCTTCCAGGCCGCCCGCGCCGCCGGTTTCGCCACGCCCAACGCCCGCCTGCTGACCGACCAGATCGCCTGCCCCGGCGGCGACTTCTGCGCGCTGGCCAACGCCCGCTCGCTGCCGCTGGCGGCAGAGATCGCCGAGCGTTACCAGGACCAGGACGAACTCGAAGACCTCGGCGAGCTGGACCTGCACATCAGCGGCTGCATCAACAGCTGCGGCCACCACCACAGTGGCCACATTGGCATCCTCGGCGTCGACAAGGACGGCACGGAGTGGTACCAGCTGACGCTGGGCGGCAGCGACGGCACCAGGCTGTCCGGCACGACAGTGGCCGGCAAGGTCATCGGCCCGAGCTTCGCGGCCGACGAGATCGCCGACGCCATCGACGCCGTCATCGACACCTTCAAGCGCGAGCGCTTGGCCGGTGAGCACTTCATCGACGCCGTGAAGCGCGTCGGACTCGACCCGTTCAAGACCGCAGCGAATGCCGTTCGCGTCTCGACCGCGAAGGCCTGATCGATATGAAATTCATCAACGCCACCACCTGCCAATGGAAGCACGCCATCGGTGAAGACGGCCCGAAGCCCGATCCCGACCCGGCGCCGAATCGCCTGCTGTCGCTGGAGCAATGGCATGCCGTGAAGACCCGCTGGCCCGCGAACACGCCGGTCGCCATCGAGTTCCCGAACGACGCCGACATCAATCAGCTTGCACCGGACCTGAATCGCATCGCCGTCATCGTGCTCGACTTCCCGAAGTGGACCGACGGCCGCGCCTACAGCCAGGCCCACATCCTGCGCAGCCGCCACAAGTTCACCGGTGCCATCCGCGCCCGTGGCGAAGTGCTCGTGGACATGATGCAGCTGCTGGCCCGCACCGGCTTCGACGAGGTCGTCATGCGCGGCGACCAGTCCAAAGCCGCAGCGCAGAAGGCGCTGGACCTGTTCGCGCCAGTCGGCTTCTACCAAGGTGACGTAGCCGAGACGCGGCCCTGGTTCCTGAGGAGCGCCGCGTGAGCGAAGTCAGCAGCCTCCCCTGGGCCGCCGCGCCTGCGGCTGGCAATGCCATTGGCCTGTACGCCAAGTGGACGCCCTCCCTGGACGCCAAGATAGACGCCGCGCTGCAACGCCTGCGTGAGGCGAGCATCGAGCACGGCGACGGCCTCGTGCAGAGCAGCAGCCTGGGCGTGGAAGACATGGTCATCACCGACCTGATCGCCCGCACCCAGTTGCCCATCGCCATCTCGACGCTGGACACCGGCAAGCTGCACGCCGAGACGCTGGCGCTGATCCCGCGCATCCATGAGCGCTACGGCCGCGAGGTCGAAGTCTTCAAGCCCGTGGCTGACGCCGTCATCCAGTTCGTCACCCGCGAGGGCGAAGAGCCGATGTACAAAAGCATCGAGCTGCGCAAGGCCTGCTGCGGCTTTCGCAAGATGGAGCCGCTGGGCCGCATGCTGAAGGGCCGTTCGGCCTGGATCACCGGCCTGCGCCGCGAGCAGAGCGGCGCGCGCGGCGACGTGGCCTTCGATGAAGACGACGGCAACAACCGCCGCAAGATCAGCCCCATCGCCGACTGGACCTGGGCCGAGGTCTGGGCCTACGTCGAGAAGTACGACGTCCCCTACAACCCGCTGCATGACCAGTTCATGCCCAGCATCGGCTGCGCGCCGTGCACCCGGGCGATTGCCGTGGGTGAAGACTTCCGCGCCGGGCGCTGGTGGTGGGAGGACTCCACGAAAGAGTGCGGCCTGCACGCCAAATCATGAATGCTGCTGTGAAACCCGAACAACTTATTGCCGACGTCGACCACGCGCATTTGGACGCGCTGGAAGAGGAAGCCATCTTCATCCTGCGCGAGGTGGCTGCCAGCTTCGAGCGCCCCGCCCTGCTCTTCTCCGGCGGCAAGGACAGCTGCGTCGTGCTGCGCCTGGCCGAGAAGGCCTTCAAGATGAAGAACGCGGCCCACCCGAGCGGCTACTCGGGCAGTCTGCCCTTCCCGCTGGTGCACATCGACACCGGCCACAACTTCCCCGAAGTCATCACCTTCCGTGACCAGCGCGTCGCTGACATGGGCGAGCGCCTGGTCGTCGGCCACCTCGAAGACTCGATGGCCAAGGGCACCATCCGCCTGTCCCACCCGCTGGAAAGCCGCAACGGCCACCAGACGGTGACGCTGCTTGAGACCATCGAGGAGCACAAGTTCGACTGCCTGATCGGCGGCGCCCGCCGCGACGAGGAGAAGGCGCGCGCCAAGGAGCGCATCTTCAGCCACCGCGATTCCTTCGGCCAATGGCAGCCCAAGGAGCAGCGCCCCGAGTTGTGGACGCTGTTCAACACGCGCATCCGCCCGGGCGAGCATTTCCGCTGCTTCCCCATCAGCAATTGGACCGAACTGGACGTTTGGCTCTACATCGCCCGCGAGAACATCCCGCTGCCGCAGATGTACTTCGCGCATGAGCGCCAGGTCATCCGCCGCAAGGGCCTGCTGGTGCCGCTGACCGAGGTGACGCCGCCGGAAGAAGGCGAGACCGTCGAGACGGCATTGGTGCGCTTCCGCACCGTCGGCGACATGTCCTGCACCTGCCCGGTCGAGAGCCCCGCCGCCAACGCGAGCGAGGTCGTGGCCGAGACGCTGACCGTGACCGTCAGCGAACGCGGCGCCACGCGCATGGACGACCGCACCAGTGAAGCTTCCATGGAGAAGCGCAAGAAGGAAGGGTATTTCTGATGAAGGCGCTGCGATTCCTCACGGCGGGCTCCGTTGACGACGGCAAGTCCACGCTGATCGGCCGCCTGCTGTTCGATGGCCAGGCCATCCTGGCCGACCAGCTCGACACGCTCGAGCGCCGCGCCGCCGGCCGCCCCATCGACCTGAGCCTGCTGACCGACGGCCTGGAGGCCGAGCGCGAGCAGGGCATCACCATCGACGTGGCCTACCGCTACTTCGCGACCAAGACGCGCAAGTTCATCATTGCCGATGCCCCCGGCCATGAGCAGTACACGCGCAACATGGTCACGGCCGCCGCCGGCAGTGATGCCGCCGTCGTGCTGGTGGACATCACCAAGCTGGACCTGACCGAAGCTGAAGTCACGCTGCTGCCGCAGACGCGTCGCCACTCGCTGCTGGCCCAGCTGCTGCGCGTGCCGAGCATCGTCTTCGCCATCAACAAGATCGACGCGCTGGACGATGCCGGCGCGGGCTTCGAGAAGGTCAAGAAGGCGCTGGACAAGTTTGCCGCCGCCGCGGGCTTGAACGTTGCGGCCACGGTGCCCGTCAGCGCTTTGCGTGGCGACAACGTGACCCAGCCGCTGGACGCGCCCTGGTGGAACGGCGAAAGCCTGCTGCAGGTGCTGGAGCGCCTGCCCACGTTGAGCGAGCGCGCCGATGCGCCGCTGAGCCTGCCCGTGCAGTACGTGCAGAAGGATGCCTACCAATCGAATGGCACCGGCGTCCAGCCGCGCGTGCTGTGGGGCCGCATTGCCCATGGCGCAGTGAAGGCGGGCGACACCATCGAAGTGTTGCCGTCGAAGCAGACGGCTGTCGTTTCCGAGGTTCGCCTGGCCGGCGAGGCCGTGCCCAGCGCCGAAGCCGGCGACTCGGCCGGCCTGGTGCTGGACCGCCAACTCGACGTCAGCCGTGGCGACTGGATCGTCACGCCGGGCAGCGCTGCGGTCACCAAGAACTTCTCCGCAACGCTGGCCTGGCTGGACACCGAGGCCGCCAAGCCCGGCCGCAAATACTGGGTGCGCCACGGCAACCGCTGGGTGCAGGCGCGCATCTCGGCCATCGACTCCGTGCTGGACATCAACACGCTGACGCCGCAGGACGCGCACGAACTGCCCGTCAATACGATCGGTCGCGTGCAGATGGAAGTGCAGCACGAGCTGCCCGTCGAGCCCTTCGTGGACAACCGCGTCGGCGGCGCGCTGATCGTCGTCGACCCTGCCAGCCACCGCACCAGCGGCGCGCTGCTGGTAGACGTGCAAGCCGCCCCGGTGGAAGAGGCTTGGTAATGACTGCCGGCAAGGTGATCTTCGTCAGCGCCGGCCCCGGCGCCGCCGACCTGATCACGCTGCGCGGCGCGCGTGCGCTGTCGCAGGCCGACGTCGTGCTGGCCGATGCGCTGGCCGACCCGGCCCTGCGCGACCTGGCGCCGCAAGCCAAGTGGATCTCGGTCGGAAAGCGCGGCTTCGAGCATTCGGCCAAGCAGACCGAGATCAATGCGCTGCTCGTCAAGGCCGCGCGGGAGCACGCCCTCGTTGTGCGGCTGAAGGGCGGCGACGCCAGCGTCTTCGGCCGGCTGGAGGAAGAGCTCATCGCGCTGGCCGAAGCTGGCATCGCCAGTGAAGTGGTGCCCGGCGTGACCGCGGCTCTTGCCGCCGCCGCCCAGGCGCAACGCCCGCTGACCCGCCGCGGCCGCGGCCGCAGCGTGAGCCTGACCACGGCGATGACCGAAGCCGGCGAACTGCGTGCCGCGCAGAGTGCTGACACCGAGGTGTTCTACATGGCCGGCCGCCAGTTGGCCGCTCTTGGCCGCCAGTTGCTGGCCGCTG